>ERZ772764.1208-NODE-1208-length-16524-cov-7.475317_pt1 | contig 16524 bp, 14 predicted proteins | sample MGYA00512163_ERZ772764 | MGnify/ENA primary metagenome ERZ772764 (study PRJEB29015, sample SAMEA2737903) | human oral metagenome | biome: human oral; feature: human-associated habitat; material: dental | place: China | collected 2094 ... | reverse complement strand
GCATGATAAATACACGTAAGAGCCTCTCGTGTTATACTAAACCCATGACCAAACGTATTCTCCTCAAACTCTCTGGCGAGCAGCTCCAGGGCGAGTTCGCCAGCGGTTTTGATCCCGCTCGCGCCCGCTGGATCGCTGAACAAATCAAACCAGCGCTAGAGACTGGCGCCGAAGTCGTCATCATGGTCGGCGGCGGCAATTATGTCCGCGGCAACCAAATCATCGGCCACGGCATCCAGCCTGTCTCAGCCCATAATATCGGCATGCTCTCTACCCTGATGAACGCCATAGCTCTAGCTGACGTTTTCAACGACGCTGACTTGCCGACCCGCGCCCTGTCCACCGTCGAAATCAATCAATTTATCGACCAATACACCTTTCGCCGCGCCCTCAGCCACATTCAAAAAGGCCGCGTGGTCATCGTTGCCTGCGGTACTGGCCGGCCGTTCCTAACCACTGACACTGCCGCCCTGAACCTAGCTTTAGAAATGCAGTGCGATGTTGTCGTTAAAACAACGAAAGTTGACGGCGTCTACGACAAAGATCCGGCTAAGTTCCCTGACGCCATCAAATTCGACCACATATCTTACCAAGATGTTTTGACCAATCCCGACATCACCGTCATGGACAAAGCCGCCATCGGCCTGGCCATGGACGAGCACATCCCGGTCATTATTTGCGACCTGTTAACCGACGGTAACATCGCCCGAGCCGCTCGCGGCGAGACAGTCGGTACGCTGATTAGTTAGCATTTTTAATACCGCCGAGGCAAGTCGCCGCAATAACCGCCGTTCCGTCAAGCCACGGCCGAGCCTCAAAAACGTTAATCTTTCTTCTTATCTAATTTATCCAGCTTGAAAAAGTGTACAATTGCATACACCACAAAGGCCACCGCTAGCAGTGTAATTAATGAGCTGACAAACGCCCCATACAGAAATTCACCCTTACGCCCGGCAAACTCAACCGTGAACGATGCCGCCTGCAAGCCTTTTTGCGAACCGACGATCAACTGCACTAGCGGGTCGATGAACGCCGTCACCAGCTTTTTGACCGTATCGCCAGCTGCCGTACCAATTGCCAAACCAACCGCTAGACCGACTATACCCTGTTCGCGAATAAAATTAACGAAACCGCCCATATGGGTGTCTTTAACTATTGTTTGCGCCAATTTTTTGTCGGCTAGCTTTTTGGCAGCTGATTTTTTGGCTTTTTTGACTGTTTCTGATGGCATTTAGCCTCCTTTAACTGTTTGATTATAACCTGGTTTCTTGTAATAAATCGCTCGTATTAGTTTATTCCGCAACCTTACAACGTAACCTTACAAGCGCTCTGGCGCCACAATCCCCAAAATCGTCAGCCCTGCTTCCAATATATCAGCATACACCGCCGCCAAACCGACGCGGTGCGCTTCTTTATCGCTGCCGACAACTTGGTTTTTCTCGTAGTAGCGGTTGAATTCTTGCGCCAGCTCAAACAGGTAGGCGCAGACGTGATGCGGCTCCAAGCTTTCGGTAGCGCGGTTAACCGCCTCAGCGTATTCGCTCAATTTCCTGACTAACAGCCGATCTTCGTCAAACAATTCCGTCGGGAAAGCAACTGCTTGCTCAGATTTTGCCAAAATACCCCGCGCCCGAGCGTGCGCGTATTGCAGGTAACTACCGGTGTTACCCGTCAAGCTAACCGCATCATTGATGTCGAATACGACGTCGCTACCAATTTTTACTTTCAGGAATTGATAGCGCAGTGCGCCCGCCACCACCTCGTCGGTCGGCTCGCCGCCAGCTTGCTCGATGGCTTTTTTGAATTCGTTGAACAGCCAATCAATAGTGATTACCTCACCGGTGCGCGAGCTCATCTTGCCGGTCGTTAGCTTAACCAGACCAGTTGCATAGTTAAATAATTTGCCTTTCAATTCTGGAATTGCCAGTTCACTAGCCGCGATCACCCCGCGGAAATACGCCGCCTGCTCTTCGCCATTGACCGTGATCGACAAGTCCAAGTTCGGATAATCTTGATGCTTCAGCTGAATTAGCCCCATGTCGTGCGCGCCGTACAAACCGTTGCCGTGCGAACCAATGAATACGTTATCAAACGCACCATATTGGCTGCCTTTGAAGATGTACGCACCATCTGATTTGGTAAAGACCTCTGGGGTTTTTGCTTTAATCAAAGCTTTACCTGGTACTTCAGTCTCGCTCTCGACATAGCGCCGCTCAATTGGCACATTTCCCAGCCGCGCCACATTGGCATCAATTTCATCAAAACTCCAGGCTTTACAGATCTCATACACCTGCTTGTACAGCGGATCATCCAGCACAAACGATTGCTTGGCTAGCTCATCAATTTCCGCCCGTGCCTCTGGCGACTCCTTGGCTGCCCGCGCCCCTTCAACATACATACGACTCATAAATTCGTTGCGCTTATCAGCCGGAATAGCGTCTAGTTTGCTGACATCACCGTCAATTTCGCGCAGAATCGCCCACATGCTCTTGCCGACATGTGTGCCGACGTCACCGTGGTAACTGACCCGGTGTACTGACGCACCATCTACCGCCAGCAAATTCGCCATGGTGTCCGCCAAAATCGCATTTAACGCATGGCCAATGTGCATAGCCTTAAACGGATTTGGACAATTGGTCTCAATGACCACTGTTTTTCCTGCACGATTAGTCGCCGGCCGTACTTTCAGCGATTCCAGCACCGCTTGGTCACTTAACGTCACGTTGATGAAGCCCGGACCAGCCACACTAACCTCGCTCAGCTCCTCGTGACCGCGCAGCTCTTCGGCAATCGACTCAGCAATCTCGCGCGGATTCTTACCCAGCGGTTTGGCCAGCTGCAGCGCCACGTTCGTCGCAAAATCGCCGAACTTCGGGTCGGGGCGCGTCAATTGCACCGATACATTTTGATCAAAAAGTTTTGTAATAATCTCAGAAATAACTCGTTCCATACTGTTTAGTATAACAGATATAGCCTAAATTATTCCTCGCTCATTTCCTCCAACTGCAACAAACTCATTGAACTTGGGCTAGAACCTTTGACATGCTTTAAGACATAGTCCAAAGCTGACATATCGTCGCGGCTCAGCACGCTATTATCATCCAGCTCGCGGATATTGCTTTCTTCAGCCATTTTTATTCCTTTTTATGTTTAGTTTAATATACTATTTAATGATAGCATATGCTTTTTATTTTGTCAATATTATGATGCTAATCCCTGATCGTAATTCCGATGCATCCAATCCAGCACCACCCCGCCAAGTGCATTTAATATCTCCCGCTGCTTGCGGCTAGCTGCTTCTGGCGACGAACCATTCAAACTATCCAGTACGTCCTTATAGTTCTCAATGTCCTGATCGCTTGGCATAATCGGCTCGCCAAACACTAGCAACACACCTTTTTTCGTAAGCAACCATGACGGATGAATTTCATTATCATTAAGCTGGGTTGGATTGCGGCGCTGTCCTTCAACTTGCATAAGCGCCGGCAAAATCGCCCGCCCCGTTGACAGCGCCAAATGCGGTACTAATTTGCCCGGTTTGTTTGGCAATTCGCCGTTATTTTCCACGCCGTAGCCAGTCACCGGGTTATGTGCTGCCGTCACAACCGTCAAGCCGCTGTCTGTCATTCTTTGTGTCAGCCCGTCGTAGTCGCTGCTATTAAACCGCAGCGGATATTTACTTTCACCGCTACTTTCACCGCTAGCACCTGGCATATTCTCATAAGCTACCGGGTAAACATTATTCATACCGACAAGTTCATATGGTAATCTCTGATGCCAGAGTCTCATATTAGTTTCAGCAACCGGCACTACAATTTTATTCATCTTGGCGACAAGACTAGCGATGTCAGCAAAAAATTATTTTTTGCAGTCTGATGATATATCATCAGCGCAATATTCCCTAACCAGGCTGGCATAAATAGCGAAGCAGAATATCTGGCTAAGGATCTCCAGCTAAAATAGCCCGAATCAACCCGTCAAATAGCGGATGCGGGCGGAACGGGCGCGACTTAAATTCAGGATGAGCTTGCGTAGCCGCGAAATACCGATGATGCGGCGCTTCAATAAATTCCACCAGCTGGCCGTTCGGCGACGTACCAGAAATCACTAGACCGCCCCGCTCAATCGCTTGAACAAAATCTTGATTCACTTCGTAGCGGTGGCGGTGCCGCTCAATTACCTCTGTTTTGCCATAAATTTTAGCAACAAGTGAACCAGGTTTCAGCACCGCCGGATAATCGCCGAGGCGCATCGTGCCGCCAGTCGACTGCTTGCCCTGCTGGCCGTCCATAATGTACACTACATTCGCGCCAGGCTCAGCACCGAACTCTTCACTGTTAGCATTCGCCACGCCGCCCAAACGCGCCGCCGCAATCACCGCCACCTGCAAACCCAGGCAAATTCCTAGATATGGCTTGTTGTTTTTTATACAATACTCAGCCGCCTTGATCTTGCCCTCCACGCCGCGCGTACCAAAACCACCCGGCACCACGATAGCGTCAACGCTGGCAAAATCAGCTTCGCTCGCCGTCTCAGCGTTAATCCACTTGATAGAAATCTCACTTTTGTTCGCCCAAGCGGCAGACTTTAGCGCCTCAGTCACCGACAAGTAGGTATCAGAATTATCAATGTATTTAGCCACCAGGCCGACGGTTACCCGCTTGGCATACTCAGTTTTATCACGCTTTGCCAAACGTTTCCATCGCTGTAAATTTGGCTCCACTGAATTGTCGGTAAATTCGCCCAATAACTTGCCCAAATCACGGTACACCGTCAATGGCACTTCATATACCGTATCGACATTTGGCATCATAATAATTCCCTCCTGGCGCACGCCAGACGAAATAGCAATTTTTTCGCCGATACTGCGCGGCGGCTTGTCATGGCCCTCCGTCCGCACTGCCACCACATCCGGCATAATGCCAAAACCGCGAAGATCCGCCAGCGCATTCTGAGCCGGCTTGGTCTTATACTCGTACGACGCCTCTAAAAACGGCACGTACACCACGTGCACGAACAGGCAATTGTCTCGTCCCACATCCAGCGCAAAACCGCGAATCGCCTCGATAAAACTCAGACCTTCGTAGTCGCCTACCGTACCGCCAATTTCCACGATGTGGACATCGCCCTCGGCCGCCTCGCGGATAGCCGCCTTGATAGAATTAGTCAAATGCGGCACCATCTGTACCGTCTGGCCGCCAAACTTACCGGCCCGCTCATCGGCGATCAAATCGCGCAGCAATCGGCCCGACAGTGTGGTGTTTTTCCGCGTTAGTTCCAAATCCAAAAACCGCTCGTAGTGGCCCAGATCCAAATCAGTCTCAGCGCCATCTTTGGTCACAAAGCACTCGCCGTGCTCTTTCGGATTCAACAGCCCAGCATCAACATTCAGGTATGGATCACACTTTTGTGCCGACACGGCGATACCTTTGGCTTGCAACACCGCACCGATACTGGCGGCCGTAATGCCCTTGCCAACGCCTGACAGCACGCCACCAGTAACAAAGATATATTTTTGTTTTTTCCTCACAGTTTTATTTGCCTCCATGAGACCCCATTGTAACACTTTTTAGTATAAAGCAGAAGATATTTAGCTATCTCCGCTTCTGGCGCTAGCGCCGCCACGCATCAGCCTCTTATCTGAAGTTGAACGTGGAAATGTGGCTCGTTTGAATTCACCAAGTAGCCTACCGTCCCGGTTTCATGAGATACACAGAGAACTTTACCAGTATTCTTTATACTTATCTTAACATATGATTATAGAGCTCCTGGTACTAGTAAGCGTCTCCCTGCTCAGTGACTGGACATACAAGACTAATCAACTATCCGCAGAACACACATAACGCGGATATCCCCTCCGTAGCGAAACCACAGGAGGATCAATATAGGAGCGATTGCTCGCTGCATCAAACGGATTTGGATCATGAAGAATAATCGGTTTATGCCCACACTCCACCCATTTAATATAGAACACTGTATTACCAAGAAACGCGAGGTCGCAAAGAATAAATATACCAAGAACGCTCATTACAGCTATGGCTACATTGATACGTCTGCTTTTGACCGATGATGATTTTTTATTATTACCCACTTTATAATCTCCTTACTTTTATAATTAAACTAAAAACAATAATTAACACAAGAGGAGCTCCGATTATCAGTATACTATTTTGTTTCTGTAACAACTCAGAATGCCTGCCAGCCGCAACATCCCTATGGACCATTTCAGGCAACGCTTTGTCGACAGATCTAACACACATATCCTTTCCATTTTTTACAACAGGAGGCAAACCCATGCAACGATCTGACGCATCGGGAACACCATCCCCATCTTGGTCGCCATGAGTATCCTTCACAAATATTGTTCCTAAAAATACGATCTCTCTCCCTGACGATGCAATTCCTTTCATTAAAAGCGTATGGTATCCGGCTCCGACCTCATTAGGTATCTTAACATTACCATTAATGTCACCATTTTTATTGACCTTAAGACCAGGAAGAGCTGTAGGTTTTGAGAATAGCTTAATAGTAAGCAAGCTTCCTGGGCTCAGACCTTCTCCTTTAATTTTAAGCGGGACATCTCCACCAGGATTAGCACCGCCCATACTGCTCATATCTAAGCGCTTTGTTAGAGTAACTTTCTGCGGCAAATCGTACAAGTTGATATCTGATTTGTCTTTATTTATATCCTCCTTCTTAATAATTGCATCATCTATAGCCTTTGCTATTAGAGCATGCCCAGCAGCGTTTGGATGAAATGCATTTTGAAGCGCGTCAGCAGCAAGACCGCCTATTCCAACATCCGCCAGACTAGTAACGTATTTTTTATTTTCACATAATTTTCCAGTCTCCAAACTATCGGCTATCGAGATATATTGAACACCGCTGTCTTTTGCTGCGCGCCTTAATACATTATTTAATCTTGAAGTATGTTGCCGTATCATCTTACGCTCTATTTTATTCAAAAATCCAACCCCCTCACACTTATCGCTATTATCGCTTATAAACTGCGGATAATCGATAATAAATATTTTTGAATTGGGCGAAGCTTGTTGTAATTTTTTAATAACAGTACGAGCAGCGCCATATTGATTGTATACGAGATTATTTGTCGCCAGAATTACTTCTGGATTGTTCGCATAACTACAGGTTCCTCTATCAAGTACGCAAGTCTTTAACACATCGCCGAACCCTACATCGTTTCCCCCGCCAGTTAATGTAATCATGCGCGGCTTATATTTTTTCACAAACTCCAATTGCGGTATATATCCAGGCAAAAACGATTGCAACACGTCATCCTTTATATTATCCATACCTTTTTCTTTTATAACCTTTTGTGTTACTTCATTCTGGCCTATATAATACCTCGGATTCATAACATAGTCATGAATCATTCGAGCACCCGAACAGGCAACCGACTGAACCCCCTTGATATTTTGCCTTTTGGCTAATATATATGGGTACGATCGGGAACTTAGATGACAATCCTTTGGCGACCCGGTATTCTTTATGTAAAATTCCGAAAACCCATTCTCAATATCCCCCTCCCCGCTCGAATACGAATCACCCATTGCGAGATAATCGAGCCCAGAGGCTTGAGGTTCATCCTTGGCTATAGATATCGTCACCACTTCGTTAATCGCTTGACCATGTAGCGCCCGATGTTGATACGTTAATTCTGTAAAATCATCGTTCGCAGATATTCGCTCATGCGACGCCTCAATATTTTTCCATTGATCACCATAAAACTTCGGGTATATCATCCTCGTCGGACACGGGTCGCGAAATTCATCCTTCATTTTTTCACGATCAACGAGGCACTCGGGCGTCAGCCGCCATACTTTAAATATCGCCGTCCCACCGATAACCACCTGCGTTCCGTCATTTGACACCGCCACGCTCGGCTGTGGCTCTACGTTGTGCGTGTGATCATAATATCCTCCGCCGAATACCTTTCGCTCGCCCGTCTCTAGATCAATGCGCGAGAATATATCATAAGCATTAACATGCCTTGCGTTACCAGAATAGACGAGATACCGCCCATTGTTAGAAATTCCCCAACTGATGGCATACATGGGCTTCCCGTTGTGGTCGAGTGAAAACGCTGGATTTGACATGTCAAAGTCAAACGATTTTTTACTGCTACTCATCGTGAAGCGCTTGGTGAAATTATGGTATTTCTTCAAATGAGAAATCTCATCATAACCAAACGCATACCCGCGGTGCATACCGATAATAGTGTCCGTCCCCCGAAACCAATGAAGTGCACTCAAACTATTCACTTTATAAAAGAGACCGCCATTTGATGCGTACACATCATACCACCCATTTGCCTGCCCAAACCGCCAACCGTTAAACTCATTCAGGCAAAGTGTCAGCTCCATTGTCGGATTTTTATCCTCATACGTCTTTGCCACCGTTACTGTTTCCAACTTACAATGGCCGCGGACATTCACGTTTGGATCAACCGCCGAATCAAGCGGTCGCGCATGCTTCACCACTGGATCATTGTCCATCTAATTAGCAGCAGCAGCCGTCACCTGATGTAATAAAAACGACTCTCCAATGAGTGCCGTCATGACTACCAAGCCGATAGTTTGCATATTACTGTGTCGCTTTTTGATTGTTAGCCCCATACACCCCTTTACGTTGTCTTAAGTATAACATATCAACAACAAAGTATATTTTTGCTCGCTTTATTCACAACCATCGCAAATCGTCAGACTCGCCGGATCAATGGGTGCAGCGACGCCCCCGCTCACCCTAGCCTGCTCATCAGCCACCGTCTGCGCTGCCTTCATCGCCGCGTCGATAGCATTCAATTTTTCTTCCAATGTCATATCATCGGAAATAATTTGACTTGCGTTCATGTTCCTGTCTTTCTATATATTTAGTATCGCTTACGCTTATATTACGCTATATATAGCGCTTATGCAATATAGTGCAGCCAATTTCCTGTTGTAGTTTTTTCATCAAGGCTACCGATTGGCATGATGTAAATTTGCCTATTTTCCACGCGCGGCATGAAGTCGCCTAACTTATTGGCATACGCCTGCAAAGCCGCCGCCTCCTCTTCCTCTGGTAGCTCTCTTACCTTCGTTGTCAAAAATACAGCACTCTTTTGATCGTTCCACACTACAAATTCTACAACACCACTGCGGTACGCATTAACGGCGTGACGGGATTGTCGGTCAGAGATCCAAATGATGTTGTCATTTTTATAACGTACAAAGTGGAGCGGCGTGATTAACGGCGTGCGATCGCGATTAACAGTCGCCAAAGCGCCAATTTCAACTGTATCTAAAATATCTGTTGTAATTTTGTCCATGGCAGTTACTTCGTGGTGTTTACTTCATAGCTGGTGTTAGTGCTTTCAAAGAAATTGACCAATTCCAAAGTGTCGTTTGCGGTGGCCATCCATTTGGCTGGGTTGGCTACGTTGTACTCCGGCTCAAAACCGAGCTCGACCAAGCGACGGTCAGTCATGTGCATGACATACTGATTGACGTAATCAGCGTTCAAGCCGAGTATTCCCTTTGGCAGCATATCCTTGTTGTATTCTTTCTCCAGCTCAACTGCCTGCAGGATGAGGTTGCGGATTTCCTCAGCAAATTCCTGGGTTTGCAGTTCTGGGTTTTCGTCCAAGATGGTCAGCAGCAAATTGATACCGAAAGTTAAGTGCAAGTTCTCGTCCTTGGTAATCCAGTCCAGCAGCGTGCCGACATTACGTAATAAGTTACGCTGACGGAAGCTCATACCTACCATAAAGCCCGAATAGAACCAGATGCCCTCCAGTACGATGTTATATGCCACCAAGCTGCGGACAAAATCTTTCTTACCCTCCAGCGTGTAGATATCGAGGTTTGGATCGAGCATAACGTCGAGGTGCTTGTTCTGGAAATCTGCCTTATCGGCCAACGATTTCTTACCAAAGCCCGCCGCGTAAATTTCCTCACGATCAAACGGAAACGTCTCAATGATGTACTCAAAGGTCATGAAGTGATTGGCTTCTTCCCACATCTGCTTCGACAGATAGAGCTGCGCTTCAGCGGCGTTGACGTACGGATAAATACCAAACGCCAGCGATTTGTTGATCAATAGCTCGTTCGGGTTGAGATAACTGATGACGGTTTTCAGCGCATGCTTTTCCTCGTCCGATAATTTTTCAAAATCTGCCAAATCCTGGACCAACTGCACCTCGTTGGGAAACCAGGTATTAGCCACTGCTTGGTTGTATAGATCGTATGCCCATGGATAACGGATTGGATGTAAACTCAATCCATCACGCAGTCCTGAGCCTAAAATTCCCTGTTTAGGATGTTGATAATCTGCCATATTATTCTCCTTTTTTAACCTTGGCAAAGCCAAACCCGCGCGTTTTAGCGCCAGTTCGAATCTTCTGTTCTGCTAATTTTTCCACCGACACCGTGGTCTGCTCTGATTGGTGACGTGGTTTAACGTGTAGATAGTAGGTCGTTTTCAGACCACGTCGCCAAGCTTCCGAATAAATCTCCACATATTCATCAATATCACGAGTCTCAAGGTACATATTGCGGCTAATTGCCTGGTCAACCCACTTCTGCGCCCGCGCCGCCACCTCGATAAAAGCATACGGGCTGAGCTGGAAGCTGGTTTTATAAACATCTTTCAATTTCTGCGGAATGGCATCAATATTTTGAATGTCACCCTGATTAGCAAAAACCTCTTCTTTAATTTCGTCCCACAAATTCAACTTCTTAAGGTCGCGCACCAGGTTATTATTCACCTCCAAAAACTTACCGTTCAGCGTCGAGCGGCTAAAAATCTGAGCAAACTGCGGATCAATCCCTGGGGTCGTTCCTGCCACATGACCGATGTTGGCGGTCGGCGCAATAGCCATCAACGTGGCATTACGCATACCTTTTTTAACTTTCTTACGTAATTTATCCCAATCTAGACGGGTTTTGCTGTCAATTTTCACCTTAACCTTTCGATTATTCGACAATTCCGCCACTGTATCAATCGGCAAAATACCCTTGCTCCAACCACTACCCTTATATGTCGGATAACTGCCGAGCTTGGCCGCCAAATCCGCCGACTGGTAGATGGCATGATAGCTGATAAACTCCGTCAATTGATCGATTAACTCATAGGCTTCGTTTGACTCATAGCAATAGCCAAGTTTTTCCAATACATCCGAAAAACCCATCATCCCCAATCCGACAGCTCGCGTCTGCTGGTTGGCGTGCATTGCCTCTTTAACTGGCGTTTCAGTAATGTCAATCAGATTATCCAATTGTCGAATCGCCGCCCGTGACGCCTCTTGCAAACGATCCCAGTCCCAAGTCTTATCCTCACGCAAAAACGCCGACAGGTTGATACTAATCAAGTTACAGGTGGCAATATTATCCTTGTCTTGAGGTAAAGTAATTTCTGTACAGAGATTACTCAGATGAATTGTACCGGTGTTATTATTCAGCGCCCGCACATTAATGGTATCTTTCCAGGTGAGCCACGGGTGGCTAGTGGCCTGCAGGCTAGTCAAAATCTGCTTAAATTGCTGGCGAGCTGACATCTTTTCAAAGACACGCAGCTTACCAGTCTCCGCTAGCTTAACGTACTCTTTGTAGCGTGCCGAAAACTCCTCACCGTACAACTCTGGCAAATCTGGCGTTTCCGCCGGATCAAACAGATACCAATCTTGGTCTTTCTGCACCCGCTTCATAAATTCATCAGAGATAAATACCGCGGTGTTGGCAAAACGAGTTCTCATATATGGGTCGCCAGAGTTAGAACGCAGATCAATAAATTGCCCAAAATTGAGGTGCCAGTTCTCCATATAAATAGCCGCTGCACCCGCCTTTTTACCCTTACGGCTAACCGCAAACAGTGCCGTATCGATCATCTTCATAAAGGGAATCGGGCCAGTCGATTCGGTGTTAGTGGTCTTGACCGGACTACCAGCTGCTCGCAACTTGGTAAAACCGATGCCGATGCCACCCGTACCCTTGGCGATAAACATCGTGTCGCGAATTGATTTAGCAATTGACTTCATATCATCATCGACATTCAATAGAAAACAGTTACTGAGCTGTGGAAAGGAGCCGCCGGCATTGACCCGTGTCGAACCGCCCGGCAGATATTCTAACTTACTCATATGTTCATAAAATTCAATCGCGGCCGCAGTTGGATCTGGCTCGTTATAACTAAGCCCCATAGCGATACGCATATGAGTAAATTGCGGTGTTTCCAGCGGGTCGCCGCTTTGTTTGCGCAAGGCGTAGCGGTTTTTATTGGTCATCACACCGAGGTACTTACTGAGATCGTCGCGCTCTGGCCGTAATGCTTCACCCAATTTTTTCAAATCAAACCGACCATCGCTCATCCGCTTATCGAGCAGACCATCCTTGGCCGCCGCTTTAACAAACTTCGGAAACTCCCGCGCGTGCAATTTCTTTAACTCGTCTGCCGTCTCATAATCGCCCAAAATACTCTTATAAATAGTCTTCAGTAACAAGCGGGCTGCGATTTTATCATAATCTGGATCATCCTTAACGTTCTGTAAAACCGTCTGAATCACTGCCTCGTCCAGCTGCTCAGTCGTAATCCCGTCAAACAGCGTCAGCTGCAACTCGGTCGCCACCTGCACCACCTTAGAAACCTGATCTGGTAGACCGTCGCAAGCCTTCAAAATCGCCGCATTAATTTTATTTGCATCAAACGGCTCTTTCGTCCCGTCGCGCTTGATGACGTTGATTTGTTGCATGTACCCTCCTTAATTTGCCCTGCTAAAAATCAGCCGCCAGTACCCTATCTGGTGGCCCTACGGAATAATTTGCCTTTTTGTTTATTTATGGGTTCGCTACATATATAGCGTACAACACTAACTATAGCCGCTACATATAGTGTTTTTCAAGACATTTGGTAAATTTTACAACCTATTTTTGCTATAATCAGATACGGTATGAAATTTGCCTCAATGCGCGACATCACTTATTTTTTGAACGAGCTCATCGCCCATCCGCCCGAAAAGCATGATCGGCTGGCGTGTGTGACGCATATTCTGGAGATTCTTGATAATTCGCAAAATCAGATTCCCGCCATCCACATCGCCGGCACCTCCGGCAAGGGTTCGACTGCTTATTATGCTACCAGTTTACTGAACCGGGCTGGCTATACTACCGGTACATTAGTGTCGCCGCATATCGCCAGCGTCGCCGAGCGCTCTCTAATCAACGGGCAGCCGCTGCCTGAACAAGAATATTTGCATTATTTTCAAGAGTTTACCAGCTTCTACGCGGCACACAACCTGGATGTATCGTATTTTGAATTTTTGACGATTTTTAGTTTTTGGCTATTTAAGAAAATAGACGTTAATTATATCATAATTGAGGTTGGAATTGGCGGACGGCTGGACATGACCAACGTGATTTCCCGTTCGCCAACTGTACGCGTCATCACTGATATCGGACTAGACCATACGGAATTATTAGGCAATACTCTGACAGAAATCGCCCAAGAAAAAGCTGGCATTATCCATCAAAACGATTTAGTCGTTATGAACCGGCAAGCTTCTGAAATTGAAACGGTTATTCGGCAACATGCAGAGTCACAGCATTCACAGTTATCGATTGCTTCGCCAGTGGCTAGTGATTTTCTGAAAATACTGCCGGATTTTCAGCAGCGGAATTGGGCATTGGCATACCGCGCCGTTGAAAAGCGGCTGGCACTAGATAAAAAGCCGCCTCTGCCAAAAGAAGTTCTGGAAAAATCCGTGCATATCGCTATTCCCGGACGGTTAGAGAAGCGCAATGTTGATGGAGTTAACATCATATTTGATGTTGCCCATAATCCGCAGAAAATCCGCGCCCTGGTTGATTCATTGCGCAAATTATATCCGGATAAAAAACCTATCTTCGTAGTAGCATTCGGGCAAAATAAGCATTCATCAATGGCAGAATCGCTTGCCATAATTGATAACCTGGCACAGCTGGCTTACGCCACCACATTCAGCGCCAATTACGGCAAAAATCACCGCAACATGCCGCCGGAAATTATCCGCCATGTCATGAAATCTGCCGTCGAGGTTGAATATAATACAGACAAGGCTCTCGCGAAAGCCATCAAAAAAGCCCGGCAGCTTGATACGTACGTCGTTGTTGCCGGGTCGTTTTATTTAGTGAGTGAATTCGCGACAAGCTAAACCGCTACTATAACTAAATTATCTTGTGTTCGATTACGTACTGAATTGCTTGATTGAAAAAAGGACGCATATTAATGTTCTGCAACTCAGCGACAGACACCCATTTATAATCGCTATGCTCCCAGCTCAGCGTCACTGCCGGCGTATTATCCAAACGCGTGACGTATAATAGCTTCGTAACCGACTTATTCTCTTTCTCATCGTATGCAGTCTCGGCGTACGCTAATTGTATTTTTGCTGGATCTAAGTCTATTCCGCATTCTTCTTGCACCTCGCGGATCACCCCCAAATTCTCCGGCTCGCCCGCATCCACGATTCCACCCGGCAAGTCCGGCTGATATGACTTCTCTGGATATTTTAAGTGTTCGCTCAAAGTCAAAGTTAAAACATTACCATCACCATTGATGATTAGGATTTTTGCAATTGATTCTAATCTCGTATTCTGCTTTGACATGCTGCGGATCATTATAGCATAGGGAATCACCACTTTATTTTAGCCGAAACCGCCTATTTTTGCATAAAATTCAAGAAAATTTCCTAAATCTATTGACTTTTTAATCAATTATTGATATATATATTAGCTTTTTGCTCAAAGGTAGTCTTTTAGGGTGAGAAGCGCCCTTTACTTTGAGCTGAGCTTCTCTGAAAGGAGAGAAGCATGTTGGTTGGTATCCAGGCCCTGGCTGCAGCTATTATTTTTATTGCAGGGGTGGCAAACCTCTTCCTCCCCATCTTCGGGGAGAGCTCTGTTATGGCGACCCTCGTGATGTACTCCCTTGCGGCTAGCTTGGCGAATTCTGCGCGAATCGACATAATCAAGGCCAAAATGAGAGATAGCTCAGACAACAAGGGCTAACCGCCCACCGAAAGAAAGTAGCTTGCCGAATTGGCTCAACCTGGTTGAGACGCATATCGCGTTTCCTGGGTTGAGATACACCCAATTCCGGTTTGAGCCAGTTCGGTGGGCTATTTTCTTTGGAAATCAATATTCTCTACTTACTGCACTTTGACGCATTCTTTACCCAGCAGCTGCTCTAGTTTCTTAATAAGCGCATCATCCGCTTCAACCTTGAAAGGCAGGCGCATGGCTGACTTTTTTTCTTCGCCCAGCACCAGCACTACATCCGTCATACCGGCGTAATCACCGCACATTGACTTCATTTTTATCAGCGCGTCGTGATTATTCGGATCTTTAACATGTACAAATAATTTTACTGCCGGCATTTCTGCAGCAGCAACTGACACTGCAGGTTGTTTAGCAGCCGACTGAACTGCCGCACTCGCCTGCTTCGATCCGTCCGATCCGCCAGCAGAACTGCGGCGCTGATTTTTATAAGCTGCCCGCCGCTCTTTCTTTACTGCGGCGCTGATTTTTGGCGCATCCATTTTACGGCCGGTCGACTCGTAATTATCGACGTCGTCATCAGTAATCATAATAATATCGTCGGCAATCAGCTTGCTCTCGCCGCCTAAATTACCGTCGCGATCCCGCGCTGAGTTCTTACCAGTCACCCGAATAACCGCGTCTTGCTGCAACTTAGCGCCGACTTTTTCATATAGGTTTGGGAAAACTATTACTTCGCCTTCGCCAAACTTATCCTCAATTCCCACGAAAGCCATCTTTGAACCGCTTTTTGTGACAATCGTCCGCACCGAATTGATAATTCCGCCGACGGTCATCGTCCGGCTATCGTATTCCGGAATTAACTGCGTTAACGGCTGGGCTTGCTCGCTTAGATACGTCTCATACTTATCAAGCGGATGGGCGCTAATATACAAACCCAATAGTTCCCGCTCCCACGCCAGGCGCTCTTTGTCCGTATGTTGGACTGGCGCTTTTTGCAAGTTTAGCATTGACTGCACGCCCGATCCTTCGCCGCCAAGCATGCCAAACAAATCCGTCTGACCGCTGGCAGCTTCTTTTTGAAGTTTGGAAGCAAAAGCAGTAATCGCGTCAAGATTGAATAGCAAGTCCGACCGATCGCCCATATCATCAAAGGCGCCGGATTTAATCAGCGACTCCCAAGCCTTACGGTTGAATTTACTAGTCGAGACACGCTTGGCAAAATCTTCCACCGAAGAAAACGCGCCTTCTTCGCGCGCACGCAGCACTTCCTCCACTGCGCCAACGCCGACACCCTTCACCGCCGACATACCGAAGCGAATTTTATGCTCGTTCGGCACCACTGCAAACTCGATGAACGACTCATTAACATCCGGGCTTAATACGTCAATGCCCATATGTTTACACTCAGTCATTTCAATCGCCAAACGATCCGTGTCGTCGTGATCGCTGGTCATTAGCGCCGCCATGAAAGCGTCCGGATAATGCGCTTTCAGAT
>ERZ772764.1204-NODE-1204-length-16550-cov-33.195332_pt1 | contig 16550 bp, 12 predicted proteins | sample MGYA00512163_ERZ772764 | MGnify/ENA primary metagenome ERZ772764 (study PRJEB29015, sample SAMEA2737903) | human oral metagenome | biome: human oral; feature: human-associated habitat; material: dental | place: China | collected 2094 ... | reverse complement strand
CCCTCGGTGGTCTCCAGGGTGGTGTCGAAGGAGTTGGTCTCCTCGACGGTGACGACGCCCTCGGAGCCGACCTTCTCGAAGGCCTCGGCGATGAGACGGCCGATCTCAGTGTCGTTGGCGGAGATCGACGCGGTGGCGGCGATCTGCTCGGAGGTCTCGACGGGCTTGGCGTCGGCGTGCAGTTGCTTGACGATCGCGTCGACGGCCTGGTCGATGCCCCGCTTGAGGGCGATCGGGTTCGAGCCGGCGGCGACGTTGCGCAGGCCCTCGTGGACGAGCGCCTGGGCGAGGACCGTCGCGGTGGTCGTGCCGTCACCAGCGACATCGTCGGTCTTCTTCGCGACCTCCTTGACCAGTTCGGCGCCGATGCGCTCGAAGGGGTCCTCCAGGTCGATCTCCTTGGCGACGGACACGCCGTCCTTGGTGATCGTCGGAGCGCCCCACTTCTTGTCGAGCACGACGTTGCGGCCCTTGGGGCCCAGCGTCACCTTCACGGTGTCGGCCAGCAGGTTGAGGCCGTTCTCCATGCCGCGACGTGCGTCCTCATCGAACTTGATGATCTTGGTCATTGGGTGTGTTTCCTTCCGCTTCGCGGATCGGGGCCGGTGCCCGCGACGGACGGTCTGCGGCGTGGGCCGCCGACCTCACCGGACCGGTGGTTCTGTCACTCTCCCATCGGGAGTGCCAGGAATGATTCTGGCACTCTCCCCCTGTGAGTGCAAGGGGAGGGGCGCGGCGCCGCCCCGGCTGCGCTCAGGGCGAAACCGCGGGCACTCACTTGGCGGGTTTGAAAGCGGTGACCGTCGAGTCGTCGACCGTGACGATCAGGTCGGAGCGCGCCAGCAGGGCGTAGCTCGCCGGAGGGGCCGACACCCCGGGGATCTCGGACACCGGTTTGAGAGTGTGCGCCGCCGGGTCGATGATCGCCGTGATCCCGTCGCCCGCGAGGACCGGTTCCAGGATCCCCGCCTCGACCTCGACGCCGAGCGCCACTATGGCCAGCGCCTTGCCGTCACCGGAGGCGACGCAACCCGTTTGGGACGCGTTGGCGCGCGAACCCAGGTTCGCCAGTTTCTGCATGTCCTCGCCGAACCTGTTCGTGGCGTCGGCACCGATGTGCATGCCGGTGAAGCGCAGGGAGTCGCTGTACTCGAGAACGAGCACCGTGTCCGTGAGCTTCCCCTCCAGGGCGTCGTAGAACAACTTGGAGAAGTTGTTCGAGGAGCGCGTCCCGTTCCCGCAGGGCATCGGCATGCCGGTGCCCACGTCCACAGTGCCCTTCAGCTGGCCCTGGACGTCGTAGTAGTCGAAAGTCGATGTGTCCTTCGCGAACCCCTTCCCTTCGAGGGGGTCCTTGTCGCCGACGATGACGGAGGCGAGCCAGCCCGCGGTGCGACTGGGTTCCACATCCGTCTGGAGCGGGTACAGGGCCTTATCGCGCAGCGAGAGGATCCAGAACTTCGACGTGGCCCCCTCCGCGATCTTGGCGGTGGTCTGCTCGCCCGTCTTCGAGTAGAGGGTGCAGGTGGGGTGGGTCTCGGTAGAGCTCTTCCACTTGTCCCCCTCGGACACGGAGCACTGCACCGAGACCACTTCCCCGGGCCCCTGCGGCGCGTCCACGACGGCACTGTTCTCATCACTGGCGTCGTACCACGTCAAAGGTGTTTGCTCGCCGTCCTTCGCTGCGATCAGGACGGGCACCGACGCCCTCCCCATCTCCACGAGCACGTGGTCCTTCCCGATCCACCGCACCGTGGGATCCTCATACGACGAGAGGGCCTTTTCACCGCCCTGCACGGGCTGCACCCACTTCTGCTCGGGCTGGTCCCCGGAGACGTCGAAGCCCTTGGCGGTGAACGTCCCGTTCTCGACCCCCAGGAGCACCATGCGGTTGCCCTTCACCGCCACCACGGGCTGGAACGCGGTCGCCACCGATGAACCGGTCGAGAACAAACCCGAGAGGTTGAGCGTCCACGCCTGCTGCCCCCCATTGTTCCAGCCAGTGGCGAGGTCGTAGTCCTTCGGGCCGCCGCTCATCCTGGCGAAGGCGAAGATCCCGGCGCCTGCGGCGACGACCGCGACCACGGCCGCGATCGCGATCCACAGGATGGCCTTGGACCGGTTCTTCGGCGCGGGGTAGGGCGCGCCCACCATGCCCGGGCCACCGGCCCCGTAAGCCCCCTGAGCGCCTGCGCCCTGCGGGTACCCCGCCTGACCGGCCCCCTGGGCGAAACCACCCGGCGCGTACCCGCCCTGACCGGCCCCCTGGGCGAAACCACCCTGCGGGTACCCCGCCTGACCGGCCCCCTGGGCGAAACCTCCCTGACCGCCCGCCTGGGCGAAACCGCCCTGCGCGTACCCGCCCTGACCGCCCGCCTGGGCCGAGCCGTCCGGTGCGTAGCCTCCCTGGCCTCCGCTCCAGCCCTGGGCCGCTCCCGGCTCCTGGGGGGCCGGCCCGGCCTGCGCCGTCCCGTTCCCGGCGGGGCCGTTGGAGGAGAACTGCGTGGCCGGGGCGTACTGACCGCCCGGCCCCTGCTGCCCGGCGGCCTGCGCCATCGCCTGGGCCAGCCAGTTCCTCAAGTCGGGGTAGAGTGACGGATTCGTGGCGAGCGCGCCACGCAGATCCGGCCTCTTGATGGCGATGTCCTGCATCGTCTCGGGGGTGATAGTGGGATCGGCCGCCATCGCGGCCGTGTACATCGAGGGATCCAAAGCCTTGACCTCCGTAGTGCGCGAGGCCGCCGGACGCGGCCCCCGAATGTGTTATGGAATGCGCACTAGTATCCGTCAAGTCCGACCGATTGACAAACATCGCCGTCCCACCGCGCAGATCCGGGAAAGGGGCGCACCGGGCTCAGCGCAGGACGACGACCACGTCGGGGCTCCCGATGCCGTCCATCCTCTGGACGTTGTCGATGCCGAGCGTCGCCGCGACGTCCTTGGCCGTGGCCTCCATCCTGGGGTCCTCGTAGTACACGGTGGAGACCTGGGTGTCCCAGCCGGTCGCGTTGGCGGCCGAGGTGCCCGCGTACCCCGCGGCGTTGAGCTTCTGGGTGTTGCTGGCCGCCAGGCCCTGGGTGCCGGTCCCGTTGAGGACCTGGATCGCCGCGTTGTGGTCGGGCGTCGGCGGCGCCTCCGTCGTAGTGGTCGGGGACGGGGACGGCGTGGGCTCCTGGGACGGAGTCGGTGCGGACGAGGGGGCGGCGGTGCCGCTCTGCTGAGCGGGCGTGGTGGGCGACCCCGTCGTCACGGTCCCGACCGGCTGCCCGTTCTGGCGGTTCGCCAGAAAAGTCGCAGCGGCCCAGCCCAGGGCCGGAACAACGATGAGGATGACCAGGAACGGCCACACGTTCTTCCACCTGGACGGCTGCGGGCGGTGCATGCCGATTGGCATGTCCTCGCCCGCACGATCGAATTCATCCCGAGGATACTGTGAGCTCACGATGCCAGCCTAACGAAAAATCTGCCGCAGCGGCACGTTTGCGCAGGGCGAGGCGCTTCCCACACCCCGTTTGAGGCGCTTTCCCAGCGTGAAGACGATCGACGTGTCACACCGCACTGGCGCGCTACCCTGATCGCATGGACGCTTACAACCCCAGACCACTGTCAGAACTGATCGACCCGGGCTGGGCGCGCGCCCTGGCGCCCGTCGAGGACCGCGTGCACCGGATCGGAGAGGAGCTGGCGCGCGCCGCGGCCTCGGGAACCGGTTACCTTCCTGCGGGAACGGACGTGCTGCGAGCCTTCACGTACCCCTTCGACCAGGTGAAGGTCCTGATCGTGGGCCAGGATCCGTACCCGACCCCAGGGCACGCGATGGGGCTCAGCTTCTCAGTGGCCCCCGGCACCCCCCTGCCCCGCTCCCTTGTCAACATTTTCACGGAGCTGTGCGACGACCTCGGAGTGCCCCGCCCTTCCTCGGGCGACCTGTCGCCGTGGAGCGAACAGGGCGTGTGCCTGCTCAACCGCGTCCTGACCGTCCGCCCGGGGTCACCGGGCTCGCACCGCGGAATGGGCTGGGAGGAGGTCACCGCCTGCGCCATCGACGCGCTCGTCTCCCGTCACGACGGGGCGGGGTCGCCCGCCCCGCTGGTCGCGATCCTGTGGGGCCGTGACGCCCAGGCGCTCGAGGCCCGCCTCGGGCGGACGCCGTGCGTGAAGTCACCGCACCCCTCCCCGCTGTCGGCGAGGCGGGGCTTCTTCGGGTCGAAGCCGTTCTCCACCGCCAACTCGCTGTTGGAGGCGCAGGGGGCGTCCCCGGTGAACTGGCGCCTTCCGTGACGTGCCCCGCGCTCGACGGCGCGGGGGGAGCCCCTGCCGAACGCGCCCTGGGACCCAGGGGCTCCGCATGTGGAGCCGGCTATCGGACTCGAACCGATGACCTGCTGTTTACAAGACAGCTGCTCTACCAACTGAGCTAAGCCGGCGGCGACCGCACTGGGCGGCGCTGCGCGGGGCGGGCGCGTCCGGGCTCCCCGGATCCGCCCCACCACTGCCGCCCGCAACGGGGCGGGGCCAGTGCGAGGACCGTCGTACTGGTCAGGCGCGGACGGGCGGGCGCGTCCGCGCGACACGCACTAGTGTGCCACGGGTGGCGGCGCGGGACGAATCGGGGGCCGTTCGGCTCCGCGCCCGCCCCGCGCCGGGTGTCATTCCTCCGCTGCCGCGTCCTCCTGCTGGGCGCCGCTCTGGGCGGCGGGGCCCGCGCCCCCCGAGCTCTGGGCGGCGCTTTGCGGGGCGGAGTCGTCCGCGCCCGGCGTGAAGGCCTGGTCGATGGACTGCTGGAGTTCGGCCGCCGAGGTCAGCGGGATCATCCGCGCGTGGTCCTTGACGAACTCGGGGGTGCCCAAGGAGGAGGCGCGTCCGGCCACGTTCGCGCCCTGCCACGCGGCGGTGGACGCCTTCAGGTAGTCGTCACTGGCGTTCAAGGGGAAGGTGTCGACGACGTCCTGGGGGACGCCCGTCTCGGAGGCGATGGTCTTCACCTGCCGCCACGAGGCCTCCAGGTCCTGGACGACCGTCCCGTTGGACGCCTGGAACTGAGTGCGGAAATACGCCAGCAGCGCGTGGTGGAAGGCGACCCAGTGGTCGGGATCCTTCTGGGCGACGACCAGCGAGGCGCTGGTGGCCGCCTTCTGGTACTCCATTCCGACGGTTGTCACCGACTGGATCTCGATGTTGTAACGCCCCTCGGCGGCCCACTGGGTGAGCTGGGCGCCGATGGCGGCATCCGTGTCGGCGCACGCGTGGCACGAGTAGTCGAAGTACTCGGTGAGGGTGGGCAGGGACGGATCGGCCTGCCCGACGCCGTTGGGCCCGACCACGATGGGGCGCCCGTCGGCGTAGTCGCCTAGGACGGAAGCGGGATCGACGTTGCGGGCCTCCTCGATGATCGCACGCTGGCGCAGGATCACGTAGGCGACGGAGGCGACGACGGCAAGGACCACCACCGTGACGACGGAGATCACGATGATGCGGGTTCGCCTGTCGGCGCGCTCCTGGGCCTGGCGCATCTGCTGCGCCTTGAGGCGCACCGCGTCCTTCTTGGCGGACTTGTTTCCCATGAATGACCTTTCTACCGCTCGATACGGGGACAACACTACCTAGTAAGCGGGCTTCACGCCGCATGCGCCCAGCCGCCTGTGGCGAGCGTCCAAGTGCCGATCATGATGGCGGCGCAGACCAGTACGACGCCGAGCCGGGCCCAGGGGGGCCGCAGCCACCGGTCGCAGCCGAGGGCGAACCCCTTCTTGAGATCCCGTGTGAAGGGGTTGAGCCAGCACAGCACCAAGGCGCAGGCCGCCAGTGCCCAGACGATGGCCGCCCTGTCGGGGTCGGTGAGCCACGGATCGGCGCTCACGACCGGATCCACCTCGGTCGCCATCCGCGCGGGCCACTCCCACAGCGCCCTCCCCTCGATGGAGTAGGAGACGAACCCCCATAGCAGGTAGGGGACGGCCCCTCCCAGGAGGACGCCCGCCGCCAGTTGCGCGAGGCAGCGCACCATCAGCAGCGGCGCCATGAGCACGGCGGCGGGGCCGTCGCTGGAGCGGGGCCCCCCGTGCTTGCTGCGGCGGCCGTCGACCCATCCGGCCAGCGCCCCTCCCAGCGAGACAGCGGTGAGCACTGCGCCCACCAGCAGCGTTCCGCCGAGGCCCATCGCCAGGGGTGCCACGGCGAACGCCGCCATGACCGCCGCCCCGGTCAGCCAGGGGGTCTTCGGGGGGCCGGGATCGCGGGGCGCGGCCCCCCAGGGGGGAACCGGCTGGGCGCCGCCCGGGACCGCCCCCGCCCACCCAGTCGCCTGCGGGGCCGCCGGGTAGGTGCCCTGCCCGGCGATGGGCGCCCATGGCCCCGTCTGGTAGGGGACGTGCGCGGGCATGGGCGCGTATCCGGGTCCGGCGCCCGACGGCGGCGCGTAGGGCTGCGGGGGGACGGCGAAGGCCGGGGCGCCCGTGTGCGCCCCGGGCGGGTACACCTGGGTCGGGTCGCCGTCGTAGCCGCCCGGTCCCCCGGGCCCGCCGCCCGCGCCGGAACCCAGAGGAGAGTAGATCTCGGTGGCCCCGTCATCGTAATCCCTGTCGGAATCCAAAGGGGGGTAGACCTCGGTGGCCCCGTCGTCGTAATCCCCGTCGGAATCCAGAGGGGGGTAGACCTCGGTGGCCCCGTCGTCGTAGCCCCCGTCCCCGTAGTCGGCCCCCTCCCCTGTGCCGTCCTCGCGCAGACGCCATGAGTGGCTGGCCCCGTCCCACTCCCACGGGTCCTGCCCGTCGACTCCCTCCCCGTCGGCGCCGGAGGCGCCCTGAGCGGCGCCGACCATCCCCTGCGGGCCGTCGCCGACTGGCCGCGCCGCGCCGACGGGCGGGCGGGCGGACCCCTCGTCCCATTGGGGGGGCGCCGCGATCTCCTGCGGGTCCGAGGACAGCGGGACCGTCCGCTGGCCGGTGTTGAGTAGTTCCGCCCAGTTGACGCTCACGTAGTCGAGCTCGCCGGGCGCCCACCCCGCGGCGCCCATGAGGTCCGCGACGACCAGGGAGGGCGAGGGCCGCCCTTCCGGCTCGGTGCCCAGGCCCGCGCCCAGGGCGGCCGCGATCCGCGGGCTCAAGCCCGCCAGATCCGGTTCTCCCTGCATGACGCGCAAGATGGTGGCCTTCATGTCCCCGCTGCCGAAAGGGGGCCTGCCGGTGGCGCAGGACAGCAGGGTCGCGCACCACGCCCACCAGTCGCTGTGGCGGCTCGGCGGGCGCCCCGCGAGCAGTTCGGGAGCCGTGTAGCCGGCGGTCCCCGAGACGAGGCCGGTACTGGTCAGGTGCTCGTCCTCGGCGCCCATGGCGATGCCGAAGTCGATGAGGACGGGCCCGCGCTGGGAGCAGATGATGTTGGAGGGCTTGATATCGCGGTGGATGACGTTCGCCCGGTGGACGGCGGCGATCGTCGATGCCAAGTGGTAGGACAGCGCCGCGACTCCCCTCATGGGGACCGGACCCGATTGGACGACCTCGGCCAGGGTGGGGCCCGCGACGTACTCGGAGACGACGAAGGGCTGCGAGGCGTCGGTCTCCGCGTCGACGATGTGCGCGACGAACGGGCTCCGCACGGCGTTGACCGTCCGCGTCTCGCGGCGCAGGCGGGTGCGCGCCGCGTCGGAGGAGGCCAGGGCCGGGTGCAGCGCTTTGAGGGCGACGGCAGTGCCGCCGCCGTCCTCCGCCAGCCACACGGTGCCCGCGCCCCCTGTGCCGAGCCTGCGGATCAAACGGTATCCGCCGAGGTCCTCTCCTTCTTCCACCCGTCCAGATTACAAGGGGCGCCACACGTTTCCAGCGAATCACCGTCCGCTCCCCGGCGGCGGCCGGACCGACCCGGCGGGAACACCCCCTGTACACGCCACCGCTCCGCATGGTATTTTCTCAGTGGCGACATCCCCGGAACGGTCCGGGGGCGGAGCCGCGTGGGCGAAGACGCTCCACGGACACCCACAACGGATCGTCCGGCACGTACCTGCCGGTGGGAAGGAATCGCATATGGCAACCGTCACCTTCGACAAGGCAACCCGCGTCTACCCGGGTTCCGACAAGCCCGCCGTCGACCAGCTCGACCTCGAGATCAAGGACGGGGAGTTCCTCGTCCTGGTCGGCCCCTCCGGCTGCGGCAAGTCCACGTCCCTGCGCATGCTCGCAGGACTGGAGGACGTGAACTCGGGCCGCATCCTCATCGGCGACAAGGACGTCACGGACGTCCCCCCGAAGAACCGCGACATCGCGATGGTCTTCCAGAACTACGCGCTCTACCCGCACATGTCGGTGCGCGAGAACATGGGATTCGCCCTGAAGATCGCCGGCACCCCCAAGGACGAGATCAACAAGCGCGTCGAGGAGGCCGCTAGGATCCTCGACCTGGAGCCCTACCTGGACCGCAAGCCCAAGGCCCTGTCCGGCGGCCAGCGCCAGCGCGTCGCCATGGGCCGCGCCATCGTGCGCAAGCCCCAGGTCTTCCTCATGGACGAGCCCCTGTCCAACCTGGACGCGAAGCTGCGGGTGCAGACCCGCACGCAGATCGCCTCGTTGCAGCGCGAGCTCGGCGTCACCACGGTCTACGTCACCCACGACCAGACCGAGGCGCTGACGATGGGCGACCGCATCGCCGTCCTCGCCGGCGGCCTCCTCCAGCAGGTCGGCACGCCGCAGGAGATGTACGAGCGCCCCGCCAACGAGTTCGTCGCCGGCTTCATCGGCTCCCCCGCCATGAACCTGGGCACCTTCACGGTGGACGGCGAGTGGGCCAAGCTCGGCCCCGCCCGCGTCCCCCTGTCCAAGGCGACACGCGCCGCGCTGACCGACGAGGACGGCGGGAAGATCAAGATCGGCTTCCGCCCCGAGGGCCTGGACGTCGTCCCCGAGGGCACCGAGGGCACCATCCCCGTCGAGGTGGACTTCGTCGAGGAGCTCGGCTCCGACGCCTACGTCTACGGCCACCTGGCCGGCGCCGAGGAAGACGAGAGCCTGGGCTCCGGGGCCGAGGGCACCGGCAAGCAGCTGATCGTCCGCGTCCCCCCGCGCACCGCTCCGGATCGCGGCGGCGTCGTCCACGTGCGCATCCGCGAGGGCCAGCAGCACAACTTCTCCGCCTCCACCGGCGAGCGCCTGCCGGAGTGAGCGGCACCGGAGGGAGCTGACGGGAGTCGGGTCCCGGCCCTGCGGACAGCGGGGCCGGGGCCCTTCTCCGTGCGGCGCGGGGGCCGCCGTGCCGCTGCCCGCCGTTGTGGTGTTCGCCGCGACCCCGTCCGCGGCCCGCAGGACGTTTTACCCGGGCCACCGCCCGGTGCGACAATACGGGCATGCCTGAAACTATGGAGATCACGGCGGCGAACGTCGACCCCGCCCTCCTCGACCTCCCGTGGGACACCCCCCTCCAGGAATGGCCCGACTCCATCCTGGCCGCCCTGCCGCGCGGCATCTCGCGCCACATCGTGCGCTTCGTCAACCTGTCGGGCCGGATCCTGGCGGTCAAGGAGATCGGTCCCTCCGTCGCCCACCACGAGTACGACATACTGCGCGACTTGGCGCGCCTGAACGCCCCGTCCGTGATCCCCACGGCCGTGGTCACCGGCCGCAAGTCGCCGACCGGCGAGGAGCTCAACGCGGCACTGGTGACCGAGCACCTCACCTTCTCCCTGCCCTACCGCGCGCTCTTCTCGTTGAGGATGCGCCCCGACACCGCCGCGCGCCTCATCGACGCGCTGGCCCTGCTGCTGGTGCGGCTGCATCTGCTGGGCTTCTACTGGGGCGACGTGTCCTTGTCCAACACGCTGTTCCGCCGCGACGCGGGCGCCTTCTCCGCGTACCTGGTGGACGCGGAGACCGGCGAGCTCCACCCGCGGCTGACCGATGGGCAGCGCGAGTACGACGTCGACCTCGCCCGCACGAACATCATCGGCGAGCTCATGGACCTGCAGGCCGGCGGCTACTTCCCCGACGACGCCGACCCCATCGAGATCGGGGACCGGATCTGCGGGCAGTACAACCTCCTGTGGAACGAGCTCACCGGGGAGGAGACCATCAGCCGGGGCCAGCGGCGCTACAAGGTCTCCGAACGCATCGGCCGCCTCAACGACCTGGGTTTCGACGTCGCCGAGCTGCGGATGACCTCCGACGCCTCGGGCGAGCACCTCAGCATCCAGCCGAAGGTCGTCGACGCGGGCCACCACCACCGCAAACTCATGCGCCTCACCGGCATGGACGTCGGCGAGAACCAGGCCAGGCGCCTTCTGGCGGACATCGACTCGTGGCGGGCCACAACTGGACGCACCGCCATGCCCATCGAGCTGGCGGCCCACGAGTGGCTCACCGACGAGTTCACCCCGGTCGTCACGGCGGTCCCCCCTGCCCTGGCGGCGAAGCTCGAGCCCGCGCAGATCTACCACGAGTTCCTCGAGCACCGCTGGTACCTGGCGCAGCAGGCGGGCCACGACCTCCCCCGCGACGAGGTGATCCGCTCGTACATCGACACGGTCCTGCCGGGCAAGCCCGACGAGGCGGTGCTGCTCGACCCCGGCGAGGCCGACGCCCCGGCCTCGGCGGCGTCCAACCCCGACCTGTGGTGACCGCGCCTACGGCACCCGATGGCGCACAATGGGTGCACCCGGCAACACGACCTGGAGGAACCATGACGCCACTGCCCCGCATCATCGCCCACCGCGGCGCGAAGTCCCTGGCCCCCGAGAACACGATCGCCGCCTTCGCCAAGGCGATGGAGGTGGGCGCGCGCTGGTTCGAGTTCGACGTGGGCGCCATCGGCGACGGCTCCCTGATCGTCATGCACGACGACACGCTGGACCGGACGACGACCGGCTCGGGCCGCTACGACGGCCTCGCCTTCTCAGACATCCGCAAACTGGACGCGGGCCGCTGGTTCTCCGGCACGTACCGTTTCGAACGCGTCCCCGAGGCCGCTGACGCGATCGAGTTCGGCAACACCGCGCAAATGGGCATGCACCTGGAGGTCAAGCCCTGCCGCCGGAATCCGCTCCTGCGGGAGCGCCTCGTCGAGGCACTGGCCGTCGCCGTCGGCGCCGTGCGCGACCCCGCGCACTTCGTCGTGTCCTCCTTCGACCACGACCTGCTGGCCGCGTTCCACGAGGCGCGCCCCGACGTGGCCCTCGGCTGGCTCGTCGAGCGCGGCCAGGGCCCCTCCTCGTGGCGCGGGGGCGCCGAGGCACTGGGTTGCGCGGCAGTGCACCCTCCGCTTGAGGGGCTGACCGAGGCGGAGGTCGCGGACATGCGCGCAGCGGGCTTCGACGTCAACGTCTGGACCGTCAACGACGTCGAGTGCGCCCAGCGGCTGGCCCAGTGGGGCGTGACCGGCGTATTCACGGACGTCCCGCAGGACTTCCCGGCCGACGCCCTGGCGCGCCTCTGACCGGCGCCGCCCACCACCCCGGGCGCGCCGACCGCCCCGGGGCTGGCCCGGGGCGGTCATGTGCTGGGGCCGGGAGGGCCCCGCTCAGCCCTGGCGGCGCAGGTAGCGCTTGGCGACGTGCTTGGCCAGGGAGAGCTCCGCGATGGAGTCGACCAGCATGAGGGCGCCGACGACGCCCGCGAACCGGGTCCACCCGGAGCGCGGTGACGAGGCGCGGGCCGCCGTCACGACCAGGCCCGTGCCGATAATGGCTTCCGCGCCGACGGCGGCGTGGATCAGCCAGGGGCGCTGGACGGCGACGGACTCGTAGGAGTTCCACAGCGGTTTCACAGCGGATTCGGGCTCGCCGAGCATGATGTCGACGCTGCGCCCGATCGCGTTGGAGATGCCGCGCGCCAGGTGCACGGTGACGCCCTCGACCTCGGAGGCCTCGGTGGCCCCCAGGAGGAATCCGGCGACCCCGGCGGGCAGGCCGAGCGCCTTGACGACCTTCCACACGGACTCCTCGCCGCGCGTGGTGGCGGTGGCCCACAGCGCAACCGGGTCGGCGCCGGGGACGGCCGCCGCGATGGCCTCCAGGTCGGGGCGGTCGCCGACCAGGTCGATGACCTCGTCCGGCAGTTCTGAGGCCTTGGCGCGGGCACCGGGGACGATCACCGTCTCCATGCCCCAGTTGTGGCTGACGATGTGCTCGATGTGGTCGTCGGTGACCAGCAGGACCTGGAACTCAGAGTCGGACACGGAGAGGGTGACCAGGGGGAGCTCCCCGAAGTTCCACCCCTCCTTCCCGTGGGGGAGCTCGGCCAGGAGGGCGCGGTGGCCGTCGTCGAGTTCGAGGTCGCCCAGGTCGACGCCCTCCAGGGCGGCGAGCAGCGGGACGGAGGAGGCGGGTGTGCGTCCTATCTCGACGATGCGGGTCGGCGCCCCTTCTCCATCGGCGCTGGGGGCCCCGTCGTCCGAGGCGGCGCGGCCCAGGGGGGAGTCGCCCTGGGGGAGGTGGTCCGCGGTGACGGAGCCGATGCGCACCTCTGCCTTGAAGAGGCCTGCGATGTCCTCGGCGAGCTCTTCGAGGGCGGGGCCGGCCTCGACCTGCTCGGAGCCTGCCGGGACGGTGGCGATGCGCTCCCCATCGGTGGCGACCGTGAGACTGAGCATGTGCGGGGTCGAGGCGAACCATTCGAGTTGGGCGAGCACTCCGCGTTCGTGCAACTCCTCGCGGACGGCGTTGGGATCCAGCTCGTCGCCGATTATCATGCCTTCCGCGCGCGTCCATTCCTGGGTCATGGCGCCTATCCCTTTCGCTGTTGCGGCGCCCTCATCGCGCCGCGGTTGATCCTATTGTGGCGCATGGCGCCCATGGTTGGCGACTACTTGCGCGGACCAAATCCGACACAAGGTGGGACAGTTTCTGAAAGATTCGGACCATGAAACTAATGTCAGACGAATAATCCGGGGCCGGGCGGTCCGCGGGCCGACTCGCAGGACCCGCCCCAGCCGCCGGGGCGCGGGCAAGGGCGCAGCGCCGGGCGCAGAACCGGTGGAGCCCCAGGCCACGGCGCTGAGCGCCTGAGCGGGCCCGCTCCCCCTCATAGTTGTTCGGTGCCGCCCCATTCGACCGCGGTGAATCCCGCGCGCGGGGGCGGGGGCGTGAGGGTTTGCGGCTGGACAGCGGTGGAGGCGTCGGCCTCCCGGATCGTCATGAACACCCGGATGAACGTATCGGGGACGATCTGCTCGCCGGAGGCGTCGGTGAAACCGTAGGAGGCGCGCTGCGTGTAGGCGCTCGCGTCAAAAGACACGAATGTGTACTCGTGAGAGCGGATACGGGGCGCCCAGTAGGTGATGAAGTCGGCGGCCTCCCGATCGCTGAGCCCGAGCTCGGCGAGCTTGTCTTCCAGGAAGGGCACCGCCTCGTCGCGGGATACGACAAAGCCGCTGTCGGGTTCGGGCAGCGCCATCGTCGCATCCCAGAAGAGGGAGGGATACTCGCGTCCGGACGCATCCGTGAGCGTGCCGTCGGGCGCGGCATCGACGGTCCACGAGGCTCGGGTGCGCCCGTCGGCAGAGGCGGCCTGGTCCGGGGCCGGGTACACGGTGTCGAGGGTCCCCTCCAGATCCAGCGCCACCGTTACCGCCTGCTCCTGCTCCGGATACAGGTACAGCACCGGCTTGTACGCTCTCTGATCCTCCATCGCGTGGGAGACCACGAGGAACAGAACAACCGCAGCGCACAAGGCCACAACCACGAGTAGTACCTGCAGTATTCTCTTCACGGCATCCCCCTACTTCTGATACGCCCGTCGTTGGATCGTCGCTTGCCGCTTCCGGCAGTTTTCTCATCATAGGGTCCGTGTTCGCCTCGTTTCAAGCCCCTCACAACGGATGACAAACCTCAGCCCACGCCACGCGCCCGCGAGCGATGATCACATGTTGAGTGATACACCGCACGCTGTTATCCTAACCTGTTGCGCGGCGCTCAACGCACGAGCACCGCATCCCGAAATGAAAGCAATACGCCATGTCAATTCCATTGATCGCAGCGCTCGTCATCGGCGGTGTCGTCCTGGTCGCCCTGTTCCTGTGGGCGAGCTTCGTCTCCGCCTCCCCCGGCGAGATAAAGGTGATCTCCGGGCCCCGCGGCCAGAGGGTCCTGCACGGGAAGACGGGGTGGAAGGTCCCCCTGTTGGAGCGGGTCGATTCCATGACCGCGTCGATGATCTCGGTCGATGCCCAGACAACGGACTTCGTCCCCACGAACGACTACATCAACGTCCGCGTCGACGCCGCCGTCAAAGTCCGGATCGCGACTGACGACCCCACGCTCTTCCGCGCCGCCACGCGCAACTTCCTGTACAAGGAGACGCGCGAGATCTCCGAGGAGGTCCGCGACACCTTGGAGGGGCACCTGCGCGCCATCATCGGGCAGATGAAGCTCACGGACATCATCACGGACCGCGCCGCCTTCTCCGAGCGCGTCCAGGAGAACGCGAAGCTCGACCTGGAGGAGATGGGCCTGGAGATCGTCGCCTTCAACATCCAGAACGTGATGGACCAGAACGGGGTCATCGACAACCTCGGCATCGACAACACGGAGCAGATCCGCAAGACCGCGGCCATCGCGAAAGCGAACGCCCAGAAGGAGGTCGCGCAGGCGACCGCCGTAGCGGAGAAAGAGGCGAACGACGCCCAGGTCGCGTCCCAGCTGGAGATCGCTCAGAAGCAGACGGACTTGGCCAAACGCCAGGCCGCGCTGAAAGTCGAGGCGGACACGGAGAAGGCGAAGGCGGACGCCGCCTACGAGATCCAGTCCCAGATCCAGCGCCGCGACATCGAGCGGGAGACCGCCCAAGCCGACATCGTCAAGCAGGAGCAGCAGGCCGTCATCAAGGAGAAGGAGGTCGTGGTCGCCCGCCAGGCCCTGCAGGCGGAGGTGAACGCGAAGGCGGACGCCGACCGCTACGCCGCGGAGAAGAAAGCGGACGCCGCCCTGTACACGCGCCAGCGCGACGCCGAGGCCGAGGCATTCGAGCGCACGAAGAAGGCCGACGCCGACAAGCAGGCGATGCTGGCCGAGGCCCAGGGCATCGAGGCGCGGGGACGCGCTGAGGCGGCCGCCATCGGGGCGAAACTCACTGCCGAGGCCGAGGGCCTGGAGAAGAAGGCGGTGGCGATGACGAAGATGAACCAGGCCGCGGTCCTCGAGATGTACTTCCGGGCGCTCCCCGAGGTGGCCCGCGCGGTCGCCGAGCCCCTGGCCAACGTCGACTCGATCACGATGTACGGTGAGGGGAACAGCGCCCACATGGTCGGCGACATCACGAAGTCGATCACCCAGATCAACGCCGGCCTGGGTGATTCGCTGGGCTTGAACCTCCAGCAGCTGTTCTCAGCCCTCGTGGGCGCGAAACTGGTGTCGCCCACTATCGCCGACGCGGTGGAGGAGGGCGTGCGCGGGGCGGCGGAGCCCCAGGAACCGTCGCCGAGCGCCTGAACGGGTCTCCCGCTGCCGCAGGCGCAGGGAGGCCCTGTAGCGGCGACGAGGCGACCACAGGCGCGGGAACGCCTCTGGGACCCCGCTGGCGAGCGCCTGAGCGGGTCGGCCCGCCCGATGGAGGCCACTCCGTCCGGCCCGCCACTGCGGGGGCCGGACCCGCGGCCCTCCTGCGGACGCCGCAACGCCAGCAGTGCCCGCGGCCCCTCACCGGGGTCGCGGGCACTGGTGTGTCACGGTTGCGAGCTCATAGTTCGGCGCCGCCCCATTCGACGGCGGTGAAACCGGTGCGCGCGGGCGCGGGGACGAGCTCCTGCTCGGGCACCACCGCGGAGGCGCTGGCCGCGCTGATCGTCATGAACACCCGGATGAACGTGTCCGGCTCCACCACCGAACCATCATCAGCGGTGAAGGTGTAGCGCGCCGCATCCCGGTACGCGCCCGAGTCGAAGGACACCAGAGTGTACTCGTTGGCCCGCATCCGCGGCGCCCAGTACGTGATGAAATCAGCCGCCTCCCTCTCATCGAGCCCCAGCAGCGCCAGCTTCTCCTCCAAGAAGCCCACCACGTCGTCCCTGGCCACCACGAAACCCGACCCCTGGGACAAGTCCGCGTGCGTGGGCCCCTCCCAGAACAAATACGGGTAAGAGCGCCCGCTTTCATCGCGCAGCACCCCATCAGGCCCAGCCGTCACACTCCACGACGCCAGCGCCATCCCATCAGCGCCCACACCCCCCACAGCCACCGGATATGAATCCGACACCACACCGTCATACGACAACCCCACACCCAACGACACAACCCGCTCCGGATACAAATACAACACCGGCTTCCTGGCCCGCGTATCCGAGCACCCCCCGAGTGCGACGAGGACGATGGCTATGGCGCCGATGGCGGCGAGTGCGCGTTTCATTGGGATCAGCTCCTTGGTTGTCTCCGCTTGCGCGGATGTTGTCATGGGATCGGCGCGCCGGGGCGCGGGTATGGGAAGGGCCCACCGGGGAAGCGCGCCCCGATGGGCCCCGAGCCCTCCCGGCGCGGCCGTGCGCGCTGGGAGGGCTGAGGTGTTTCAGCGCATCTGGGTGCCGACGGAGCCCAGGCGCTGGCAGGCCTCGACGACGCGGGCGGCCATGCCGGCCTCGGC
>ERZ772764.1203-NODE-1203-length-16557-cov-6.539935_pt1 | contig 16557 bp, 18 predicted proteins | sample MGYA00512163_ERZ772764 | MGnify/ENA primary metagenome ERZ772764 (study PRJEB29015, sample SAMEA2737903) | human oral metagenome | biome: human oral; feature: human-associated habitat; material: dental | place: China | collected 2094 ... | reverse complement strand
TCTGTACTGTCTGCGGCTCGTCGCCTTGTCCTGATTTAAATTTAATTCACTATAGTTATGTGAGCCGCATAAAAGGCTACCTGAAAAGCCAATCAAGCATTTCAGGTAGCCTTTTGATCATGTTGCTTCAACGCTTATGCGCTGCCGAGGCAGCTTGCGGTTTGGCTTCGGCGGGCTTGGCTGGCGGCGGGTTGGGATTAGCCGGTTTGCTATCCGCGGCTTTTTGTTCGCAGCCCATTTGTTGCACCATTTCTTCAAACTGCTGGCTCACCACTTCGCAGCCTTCGGCATCTAATTGCGAGAGGTCGCCGCGTGTGGCTTCCAGCGATTGCAACAGTGCATCGGCCTGGCCGTCGGGGGCTTGGCGGAAACAGGCGCGGGCGCGTTGGAAATAGGTTTCACACACGGGGTTCATGTGGTCGGCGGTGGTGGGCGGCAGGGCATGCTCCGGCTCGGGATTGGCTTCGGCGGCAGTGAGCGGATCGTCTTCGGCATTGCCGTCCGACACTTCGGGGGTCACCAGCTCCACTGATACGGTGGCTGTTTCGATGCCGGATGCGTTGCCAGCAGTCGGTGCCGAAGCCTGTGAAGCAGCAGTCTCAGCGGCGGGTGTGGGATGTTTGCGGCTGCCGCCGGCCAAGAGACCGAAGGCGAGCAGCAGGCAGCCGGCCACTACGGCGGCTACAGCCAACAGCTGCGGTTTTTCACGCACTTGCTGCGGCAGGGTGCGCAGTTTCCCCCGCAGTTTCTGCCACTGAGCGCGCAAGTTTCCCCGCCATTTGGATGGCGTGGCGTTCGGCTTAGCTTGCCGTTTTGGCCGCAGGGCTTGCAGCTTTGCCTGCAGCTGCTGCCGGTATTGTTTCCAGTTTGGTTTGCCTTGCATGATGATGAATGTTGGTGTGGGGCTGTTGCCGTTGCGCATCTTACACGCAAGCCGTGCCGCTCGGGAAGAGCAGTAGTAGGGCAGGGCGGTTTTTGCAGCATTTTCAGGTAGCCTGGATGGCATGACCTTCGTTAGCTGAAGCGATCGGTGTTTTCCTGCTAGGCTCGCTAACACCGCAGGAGGCAATAAATGCGTTGGCTATATTTCCTGAACCAAATAGTTATGGTATAACACACCGCCTGTGTAAACAATCTGTAAAGGAGTTTTTATGTTCCGCCATTTATTGTCTGCCGTGCTGTTGGCCGGTTTATCGGTGGCCGCGCACGGCCATGAGGTGTGGGTGAATGCTGCGCATACGCATGGCGGCGAGGTGTTGAAGGCCGAGCTGGGCTATGGGCACTATCCCGAGTTGGAGCCGATTGCAGCCGACCGGTTGACGTTGTTTCCCAAACCGCTGCAATTGCTCACGCCGCAGGGCAAAATCGATTTGGTGCGGCGCGGGCAGCATAATTATCAGTTTGAAACGCCGCGGGCGGTGGCCGACGGCAGCTATCTGCTGTTGGCGCAATACCGCCCGACTTTTTGGTCGCGCAATGCGGCGGGCTGGCAGCGGCAAAACCTGACGCAGATGAAAGATGCCACTTATTGCGAGCAAACCAGCATGTTTGGCAAAGCGGTGGTGAACGTGGGGCACGAAAGCGCGAGTAAGGAGCTGATCAGCCGGCCGGTGGGCGATTTGCTGGAGATTGTGCCGCTGGAAAATCCGGCCAATGTGCGCGTGGGCGAAGTATTGCCGGTGCGGGTGTTATTCCGTGGCGAGCCACTGCCGGATGCCACGGTGGTGGCTACGTTTGACGGTTTCTCCCACCGCGACCCGGCCGACAAATCACACCGCCTCGAGCCGCAAGCGTTCTCCGACACCACCCGCGCCGATGGTACGGTGGGCATCATCCCGCTGCGCCAAGGCAGCTGGAAAGTGCGCGTGGTGCACAAAACCGATTTCGCCGATCAGGCTGTCTGCGGTCAGCTGGCTGCCTATACCACGCTAACCTTCGAGATCGGCAGCAGCCATCATTGAGCTGGCGGTTTCAGGTAGCTTCAGCCTGCGGGCTCAAGGCTATTGCTGTATCAATCAAAAACAGGGTGGGCAATCTTTGCCCGCCCTGTTTGCGTTTGGTGTGTTATAGAAAACAGCGTTTATTCTGTTTTCAGGTAGCCTCTATAAGCCAACCAAAGGCTACCTGAAAAATGCCGGCGCGGTTTCAGGTAGCCTGCAACTCAGCCTTCCTTGCCGTCCACCCGTGGCGCGGTCAGCCAGGGCAGGTAGCGCCAGGTGTAGAGCAGCAGCGAAGCGGCAAACAGCAGGCCGGAGAGCCACAGGCCGGGCTGGTAGGCGGCGGGGAGCAGATACATCAACACCGCCGCGGCGGCACGCGCCAGCGCGGCGGCCACCATCAGCCAAAACGCCAGCGGCATGGCGGCAGGCGCAGGGTAGAGCGGCCGGCCGGTATGTCCCAGCGCGGTGCGCACCATCATGCCCACCGTCATCAGCCCAATGCCGCCCACGGCCACCAAATGCACGCCCAGGCTCTGCCAGCGCGGCAGCCAATACCCCGCGCCCATCACGGCCAGCCCCGCGCCGGTGAGCAGGAATCCCGCAAACAGAATCCACAGCATCGGCTCTTTAGCCACCTCCGGCCGCCACCAGCGCACGGTTTGCACGATATCCAGCAGCCCGGCCGCTATGCTGAGCACGGCTGCAGCAGCCAGCGCCACATCAGCTGCCGAAGGCGGCAGCACCGCCTGCAAGCCATAGAGCAGAGCCATGGCCAGCGGCACTACCAAGGAAGCCGTCATCACCAAAGGATGGCTGCCCACCTGCTCGCAGCCGAGCCGTTTGGCGGTGAAGAACGGAATCACGCGCATCCCCACCAGTCCGATAAAGCCGGCCACCACGGAAAGCCCGGCAAACAGCCCGCCGGCGAGGGCGGAAAAATTATGCCGCGCCAGCTGCCAATGAAACAGTGCTTGCAACAGGCCGAACATAAACAGCGCGGCCACCGCCAAATAATTGCGTTTGTTGTGGCTGCGCACTACGGCCACGCCCATATACCAGGCCGCAAGCCAATAGAACGCCACGCCCGCGATGCCGCCGGCCAGGGTGAGCGGCGCGGCAAAGGCAAACGCGCGCGCCAACAGCCACAGCAGTGCCAGCATCATCAGCGGCGCGCCCCAAGTGCGCGGCTGTTTCGTCCAGGTGGCTACCGCCGTGAGCAGGAAGGCCACCACTACCGCGCCGGCATAGCCCCAAATCATTTCGTGGGCATGCCAGAAATAATTGGGCAGCGCGGCCGTGCCTTGATAGCCGAAGCTCCACAGCAGGATGGAAAGCGTGCCGTAGAGGGCGGCCAGCGGGTAGAAGGGGCGGAAGGCCATGCCCCAAACGGGATGGTTTTTGGAAAGCAGGTTCATGATGTGTCGATTATTGGTTTGAAGGTTGGGGTTGGTTAAACGGGGAAGGCTACCTGAAGAACGGTAGGCTTTCAGGTAGCCCTTAAATCATGCGGCAATACGGTTTCAGCTATAGTGGATTAACAAAAATCAGGACAAGGCGGCGAGTCGAAGACAGTACACACGTTACGGCAAGGCGAGCCAACGCTGTACTGGTTTTTGTTAATTCACTATAGCCTCGGCAAACGGCGGCACGGGCGAACCCAACTGGCGCAGCAGCTGCACGGTTTCAAACACGGGCAGCCCCATCACGCCGCTGAAGCTGCCGGCAAGGTGTGCCACAAACACGCCGCCAATGCCTTGGATGCCGTATGCGCCGGCTTTATCCAGCGGTTCGCCGCTGGCAATATAGGCCGCGATTTCCTGCGCGCTCAGTTCTTTAAACCGCACATCGCTGCGCTGTGCCGCCTCCAGCGTTTGGCCGCCGCGCGATACGCATACCGCCGTCCATACTTGGTGTTCGCGCCCGGAAAGGCTTTCCAGCAGCTCGCGGGCGTGCGCCGCATCGCGCGGTTTGCCCAAAATGGCATTGTCCAGCGCCACCACTGTGTCGGCGCTCAACAGCGGCTGTGCCAAGGCCAGGCCACGTTGCGCCGCCAGTTGGCGCGCTGCCGCGTTTTTCTGCCGCGCCATCCGCGCCACATAATCCGCCACCGCCTCGCCCGGCCGCGCCGTTTCGTCGGTTTCCGCCGTCAGCAGCACGGGCTGGAAACCTAATGAAACCAGAATTTCGCGGCGGCGCGGGCTGGCCGAAGCCAGATAGATAGTGTTGGGCATGGCGTTTCTTTATATAGCTGCGGAAGCCGCTAAGGCTACCTGAAAATCCCATTTTCCGCGATAGCTAAAACGGGTGAATTTGTGCAGGCTGGGCGTTATGGCGGGTTCCCACATTACGCCGCCCGCAGCCGGAAGCAAAGTTAATCTGCTCGAGAACTTGTTTTTCCCGTTCCCGCCCTAATCTTGCGCGGCAAACTGTTTATTTATCCATTAGCAACCATGAGTGATCAAGATTATTATCAAACCCTCGGCGTCTCCCGCGATGCCTCCGATGACGAAATCAAAAAGGCCTACCGCAAGCTGGCGATGAAATACCATCCCGACCGCAACCCCGACAATAAGGAAGCGGAAGAGAAATTCAAAACCATCCAAAAGGCCTACGAAATCCTCTCCGACCGCGAAAAACGCAGCCGCTACGATCAATTCGGCCAAGCCGGCGTGGACGGCAATGCCGGTGGTTTCGGTGGTTTCGGCGGCGCGGCCGGCTTCGATTTCGGCGATATTTTCAGCCAGATGTTCGGCGGAGGGGGCGGTGCGCGCCAGCAGAACTTCCAAGGCAAAGACCTGCGTTACGATATTGAAATCACGCTGGAAGAAGCCGCAGCCGGCAGCAAAAAACGCATCACCATCCCCTCGCACGAAGAGTGCGACATCTGCCACGGCTCCGGCGCCAAACCCGGCACCTCCGCCACCACCTGCTCCACCTGCCACGGCTCCGGCGTGGTGCACGTGCGCCAGGCCATTTTCCAGTTGCAGCAAACCTGCCCCACCTGCGGCGGCTCCGGCCGCGAAATCAAAGAGCCGTGCGTTAAATGCCACGGCGCAGGCCGCGTGAAGAGCCGCAAAACGCTGGACGTGAACATTCCCGCCGGCATCGAAAACGAGCAGCCCATCCGCCTCGCCGGTGAGGGCGAGCCCGGCTCGCACGGCGCGCCCGCGGGCGATTTGTATGTGGTGGTGCATATCCGCCGCCACGAAATCTTCGAGCGCAACGGCTTGGATCTGCACTGCGAATTGCCCGTGAGCTTTACCATCGCCGCGCTGGGCGGCGAAGTGGAAGTACCCACGCTCAACGGCCGCGTGAAGCTGAATATCCCAAAAGAAACCCAAACCGGCCGCCGTATGCGCGTGAAAGGCAAGGGTATGAAATCGCTGCGTTCTTCCTCGATGGGCGATTTGTATTGCCACATTGTGGTGGAGACCCCGGTCAACCTCACCGATCGCCAGCGCGAATTGCTGGAAGAGTTTGAAAAAATCTCCACCGGCCTCGACCGCGCCCAAACTCCGCGCCAGAAATCGTTTATGGACAAACTGCGCGATTTGAAAAACGATCTGTTCGACTAAGGCGGCAGCCCGCCGCACAAAAGGCTACCTGAAACCCGCTAGGGCGTTTCAGGTAGCCTTTTTTTCAGGTAGCCTGCCGCTTGCTGTGAACACACTTTTGCAGTATAAACACCTCCGCGCCACATAAAACAACATCATTATTCATCGGCGCTTCAAACCACTTCTCCGTTTCCCCAAACTGCCGCCAGCCGCCGCGCATCCGCGTGTGTGGCTGAAACCGCCGTCTGTTTTTCAGGTAGCCTTTTGCCAAATCGTTTGCGTGGCATGATATGCAGTGAACCAAAATAAGAATGGGTAAGGCGAAACAACGCAACAGCATTCTTATTTGAATCTTCTACATGCAAGCCCTTGGGCGCGGCAGCCCCGCTCACCGCATCCACACAGGAGAATTTTATGAAGAAAGAGCAAACCGGCCATCATTTCCTCGCCCGCCTCGGCAAAACCCGCCTGCGCCCCGGCGGCCGTTTCGCCACCGAATGGCTGATCAACCAAACCCGCTTCGCCCCCGACACGCAGGTGCTCGAAGTGGCCTGCAATATGTGCACCACCGCCGTAGGGCTGGCGCAGCGTTTCGGCTGCCACATCACCGGCGTGGATTTGGACGAAAACGCATTGAATAAGGCCCGGCAAAACATCCGCGCCGCCGGGCTGGAACATCTGGTGCAGGTGCAGCACGCCAACGCCACCGAGCTGCCTTTCCCCGACAACAGCTTCGATGTCGTCATCAACGAAGCCATGCTCACCATGCTGCCGCTGGCCAATAAAGAAATGGCGGTGGCCGAATACTTCCGCGTGCTCAAGCCCGGCGGCGTGCTGCTCACACACGATGTGGTGGTGAGCGAGCACAACACCGAAGAGGTTGTGGAGCGCCTGCGCGACACCATCCAAGTAAAAGTTACCCCGCTCACCGAAAGCGCCTGGACCGATCTTTTCCACCGCAGCGGCTTCAGCAACATCACCACCATCAGCGGCGGCATGACCCTACTCTCGCCCAAGGGCCTGATTTACGACGAAGGCTGGCGGCGCGCCTTCCAAATCGTGAAAAACGCGCTCAAAGCCGAAAACTGCGAAACCTTCAAACGCATGTACCGCACCTTCAACGATCCGGCCAAACCCATGGGCTACATTGCCGTACACAGCCGCAAGGCTGCCGATGCCGCTGTGGGCGAACAAAACGCTTGAATGTTTTGTACATGCCGGATGTAGGAAAGGCTACCTGAAAACCTACTGGGATTTCAGGTAGCCTTTTGGCGATGGCTGGGGTTTTGTAGTTAGGGATTGGCGCGTTTCAGAGGGAAAGTTGAGCAAAAACGCATGAGCAAAACTGGTCAGCCACCGCTTCAAGCAGGATTAATTTACCCGTCCGCCGGCGAAGCCGACTTCCTTGTTCGGCTGATTATTGAAATGTGCCTTGCCGGCAATTTCATTGGCCTGCGGGCCAAAAATGCCGAGCTCGTAATTACCCGCCCCGTGTGTGGCAGAATTGGCTGCGCCGTTAATCACATTATGACCATGCGGGTTTTGGGTAATCGGTGCGTCTGCCAAATCGATATTGCCGAAGCCGTTTAAGCCAGTAATCGAGCCATGGCCTCTTCTTGCGCCGTAATCAATTTGGTAGTTCAGGCCATTGCTTTTGTTATCCGAACCAGCCATTGCCCGGCCCTTATAGTTGATGATGCCTTGGGTGGGCAAATTGCTGGTGAATTCACCTTGGATGGAGCGAACATAGAAGTCGCGGGTTGGCGTGGCCTGGTGGCCGGGCTCGATTCTGTTGTGCAGTTGCGCACCCACCACGGCGGAGTAGGATTGTTTGTAGACTTCCAAAACGCCGTTTTCTATCTCTTGGTTGGCAGCATTCTTCAACACATAAGGTAGGGCAGTGAAGGCATTCTGCCGTTTGTGGCCGATCTGGATAGAGTCTCTGCTGGAGTATTCTTTCACATGATTGGGCGTATTGATAAATTGGTCATCGGTAACTTGGATTTTGGATGCCGCTCCCGGCAGCAGGCCTGTGCGGGTAAATTCATCCGAGCCGATATTGCTCAGTTGGCGATAACCGCCTTCTTTGGGTGTAAACGGATCAGTAATCGCATTAGCCAGCGAGTTACCGGCGCTGCCGCAGCCGCCTAGGGTAAGGGCAGTGATGGCAATGTAAAGAATGTGATGCTTTTGCATGTCAAATCCTTTCGTTTTGTTGCAGGGAATACTATTTGGATTGGATACAGTATAACACGGCACTTGGCAGGAAATATGACGAATATCAAATAGTTTGATATTTATTGGTAGTGAAAAGCTGGTTTGTTGGTTAATTTAGGCAAGAAAATTTACGTTCTTTTTTGAATATAAAATTTGTAAAAAAGGATATGAATGGTTAAGCCCGAACAGCTAAATCTGTTTGAAAACAGGCGAGAAATTCGCCATTTTGTCCACAAAAAGGCGGTTGTGGCCGGGTGGAGTCATTATCATTTCCTGCGTTTTACAAATGTTAGTTCAGGTTTGGCGGGCATATTGAATCCGCTATAATCCGCCCGTTTATAGATTTTGCCGCAAAGAAAGCGTTGGATGAGCATACAGAACAAGCCGCGGCTGGCCGCCTGCCTGCTGCTGTTGCCTTTTCAGGTAGCCTTGGCCGATCTGCCGGCAGACAGGCTGGTCACCGAACCGGATACCGGCTTCGACATCACGCCAGCGGCCGCGCCGCAGGTGGAAGCTGCGCCCACGCCTGCCAACACTCAGCCCGATAAACGCCTGCAAATGAGCCGCGAAGAATTGCTCCAGCGCCCCGAGCTGCTGCAACAGGCGCTCAGCTATGCCGTGCTTACCCATAATGCCGAAGGCGCGGCACTATTGCTGCCGATTTATCTCGAACTGCCCGGGCCGCACGATGCGCTGCTGGTGGTTTTGGCGCAGGCACTGATTGCCCGCGCCGAGGGCGACTACCAACGCGCCATCGGCCTCTACCGCGCCGTGTTGGCAGCCGACCCCGACATCACGCCCGTGCGCCTTTCGCTGGCGCAGAGCCTGTTTGAAAACCGTGCCGACAAAGATGCGCGGCAAGAGTTCGAACATTTTCGCCAAACCCCCAATCTCGCGCCCGAGTTGCAACAACTTGGTGGGCAATACCTCGAAGCCCTGCGCAAACGCGACCGCTGGAGCTTCGGCGGCAGCGTAAACTTCATCAGCGACAGCAATGTAAACAACGCCGGACGCGAGCGCGAAATCCGCACCCCGCGCGGCGTGTGGACGTTGCCCGAGCCCGAATCTGCCCAAGGCTTCGCCTACCGCCTCAATGCCGATCGCGACTGGAACGTACACGGCAACCTCTACTGGCGGCTCAGCCTCGACGACTACGGCAAATTCTATTGGAACAACCACAAATTCGACGACCAAATCGCCCGTCTCAGCAGCGGCCCCGCCTACAAAACCGCCCGTGCCGAAGCCGCCGTTACCCCTTATTACGAACGCCGCTGGTATGGCACGCACAAATACTCGCGCGAAGTCGGCGTGCGCGCCGAATGGCAATATTGGCTCACCCCGCGCCATAAAATATTGAGCGCGCTTGAAATCGGCGAGCAGCGCCACGACCGCCGCCGCTGGCTCGACGGCGACAGCTACACCGCTTCCGGCACCTGGCTCTTCGTGCGTAGCCCCACCCAATATTTCAGCTTCGGCCTCGACTGGCTGCGCAAAACCGCCGAAGACAACAGCGAATCCTACACCCGCAAAGGCCTTCGCCTAGGCTGGACGCAGCAATGGGGCTGGGGGCTCACCACCTCCGCCCAAATCAGCGCCGGCCACCGCAGCTACGACGCCCCCGACCTGTTCCGCATCACCCGCCGCGACCATGAGCTGGCCGCCAGCCTGGTGCTCTCCTACCGCAAACTGCAATTCGCCGGCATCACCCCGCAGCTGGTGGGCACCTGGCAGCGGGTAAACAGCAACCACTTCTTCTATCCCTACCGCAAAGGCAACGTGTTTATCCAGTTCGGGCGTTCGTTCTAACGTTGTAGGCTGGTAATGGAAAAAGGAAATGCTATCTGAAAGTTTCAGGTAGCCTTTTGCACTGTAGTGGATTAAGTTTAAACCAGTACGGCGTTGCCTTGCCGTTCTATCTGTATTGTCTGCGGCTTCGTCGCCTTGCCCTGATTTTTGTTAATCCACTATAAAAGCGCCGTTTAATCTTTCAGCCGCTGCGAAATCCTGTTCCACAGGCCGCGCAGCAAATCGATGTCTTCGCGGCTGGGGGAGGCGCGATCGAAGAGGCTGTGCAGGCGGCGCATCATGCGTTCTTGGTTGCGGCGGTTGGCAAAGCCGGTTTGCTCGATGATTTGCTCCAAGTGGTCCACCATGCCACGCGTTTGGCTTTGTGTGGCGGGCGTGTACGTCTGTTGCAGCTGGCTCATACTGGTGCCGGTTTGGCTGAAAATTTCGTAGCACACCACTTGCACGGCCTGAGCGAGGTTAAGCGAGAAATAGGCAGGATTGCCGCTGATAGTGAGCAGGCGGTTGCAGCGCTGTACTTCGTCGATGTTCAGGCCGAAGGTTTCGTTGCCGAATACGAGGGCTACCTGAAAATCTTGCCGCGCGGCCTGCAACAGCTCGGGCACGAGTTCGCGCGGGGTGTGCAGCGGGGCGGAGAGTTCGCGGCGGCGGCTGGTGAGGGCGCAGCTCAATACGGTGTCGGCCAGCGCTTCATCCAAGGTGGCCACAATTCGCGTCTGCTCCAGCACGTCGCGCGCGCCGGAAGCGAGGATGAAGCTTTCTTCCGGCAGCCGGAACGCGGCGGCCTGGGCGGCATCGAAAGTAGGCGGCTCGGGGGTCATCGGCGTGGCCATCAGGTTGGGCGCGACCAGGGTGAGGCGGCTTAAGCCCATGGTTTTCATGGCGCGGGCGGCGGCGCCTATGTTGCCGGGATGGCTGGTGCGGGTGAGCACCACGTGGATGTGGCGCAGATAGTCGGGAACGGTGGGGGTGTCTGTCATATCAATCGGTTTCAGCGGCGATCAAAGCACGGCTTCCTTGCCAGCGGCATTGGCTGGCTTGGTTGGAGGAGTTGTACGGGCGATGATTAAGCACGATTTTTGGGTATTCAAGGCATTTTGTGCTGAGTGGGCGGGCTCATGATTCAAAGCGTTTGTCGGAACGCAAATTTTCCGGCCGCAGCGTTTTCCCTTCCAGCCAACCGTTGCGAACCTGGGTTTGCTGGTCGAAATAGGAATAGTAGGGCTTGATGTCGAGCAGCGGGCTGCCGTTGAGCATATCTACGCCTTTGAACTGCACGATATTCCCGACCACGCTTTCCACGCGCACAATCGACATGCCGATACGGTTTGGCCGTTTGGGCGAGCGGGTGGCGAAAATGCCGTGCGGCAGCGTGTCCATAAACGGTACTACCTCCAGCTGATAGCCGGATATTTTATGCAGCAAGAACAGCAGGATGATATGCGAGAAGCCGTCTAAATCCTTTAAGCCGGGCGCGAATTTTTCATCCAGCACGGCTTTGCCGCGTGTGTCGGCCAGCACAGACGGCTGTATCGGCATATCGGCAATATCATTAAACGGCGTTTCGAGGTAGCCGATGGGGCGAAGAGTAATCTCCATATATCATCAATCAGTTTCGGCCATCTGGGCTTCACGCAGCGGCAAAGACAAACGATGTTTATGCTTCGGCTCAATGTCGTGAAACAGCGCGGCCAGTACGGCGTGGTCGGCGGCCATGTCGGCGGTGGGGGTAAACAGCGGCAGGAAGCGCACTTCGCGCCGCCCGTAGTCGATTGTCACCGGCAATACCGGCACACCGGCGCCGCGGGCAATCCGCCAGTAGCCGCTTTTCCATTTGGGCGCGGCGTGGCGCGTGCCTTCCGGCGAGATGCCGAGAAACAGCTGCTCGCTGCGGTGGAAGGTGGCCACGGCTTCGTCCACCACGCCGCCGGCGCGTTCCCTATCCAGCGGCATCACGCCCGCCCAGCGCAAAAACGCCGCCAAGCCGGGCACGGCAAACAGGCTTTTCTTGCCGAAGATGCTCATTTTCAAATCCAAAGCCAGCAGAGCAGGCAGCACATACAGCCCGTCGAAATTCGATGTGTGCGGTACGGCCACCACCACGCATTTGGCCACATCCGGCACACTACCGGCAACGCGCCAGCCCAACAGCCGGAGCAAAGCGGCCGCCACACGGCGGCTGATTCCGCTGCCCCGGCGCGGCACTTGCGGCGGCAGCGGCATCATGCGTTGTCCTTTTCCGCCAAAATCCGCGCCACGGTGTCCACAATCACCTGCGTTTGCGGATCGATTTCCACATTCACCCGCTCGCCGGCGCAGCGACTGCCAAACAGCGTGCGGCTCAGGGTTTCGGGGATGAGGTGCACATTGAATTCGCTGTCGCTTACCGTGCCGATGGTGAGGCTGCAGCCGTCCAGCCCGATGAATCCTTTAGGGAAAACATAGCTTTTCAGGTTTTCAGGTAGCCTAAACCACACGGTGCGGTTCAGCCCGTTCGCTTCGATGCGGCTGATTTCGGCAGTGGCCGTAATGTGGCCGCTCATGCTGTGGCCGCCGATTTCGTCGCCGAAGTGGGCGGCGCGCTCGATGTTTACCTTGTCGCCCGGCTGCAATGCGCCCAGATTGGTTTTGGCCAGCGTTTCGCCCATCAGGTCGAAATCTGCCGCGCCGTTTTCGTGTACGCGGGTGATGGTGAGGCAGCAGCCGTTGTGTGCCACCGATGCGCCCACGCGCAAATCGGCATCTGCGCCCTCGGGCAGGCGCACGGTGTGGCTGCGGAAATCGGGCGCGCGCTGATCCACGGCCAGCACTTCGCCTAAGCCTTGTACGATTCCTGTAAACATGGTTTCTCCTTGATTGCTTTATGATTGGAGAGGCTGCCTGAAGGCTCCCTCATTCTATTTTCAGGTAGCCTTTTGCTGTGGTGAGGCTACCTGAAAGCGAATTTTCAAACCCAATATGCGGGCAGTTAGCGCCCCTAGTCTTCAAATACAAACGGCTCGAACTCTGGATACATATACACTTCAATCTGTTCGCGGCCGCGCTGTTGGGCAAGTGCCCGCATTGCGTTTTGCGTGGCCACTTTTTCGTGGCCGATGCCCAGTTGTTTAATGTGTCGGTTTTCGATAAGCGGGCGGTAGATATTTAAATCTGGCTGCGTGGCATTTTGGATGGCAAACTCGCGGATGGAGCGGCTGTGTGCTACTTCGCTGAAATCGGACAGGTGTTTGCAGGAAGTAATCTTCACCCGGCGCAGTTTCTGCAAACCGGCTACTTGGGGAAAGCGTGTGATGCCATTTAAGGTTTCCACAAATAGAAACTGTAAATTCTGCATCTGCGATACAAAGTCCAAGTTTTCCAGCTTAGGCAACCGCCACAGCTGCAAATATTTCAACGCGGGCAGCTGTGCGGCAGCATCTATGTTTTCAAAGCCGCATAGTTGCAGGGTGAGATATTGCAGATTGTTCAGGCCGGCCACGAAATCGAGGCTTTTAGGCTTGGAAATACTGCGCAGTACGAGCGCTTCCAGCTCTTTCAGCTCGGGCAGTGCTTGGTCTAAATTCTTCTCCAATTTTTGGAGATACAGCGTTTTCAGGTGCTGAAAACGGGTGAGTGCGCTCAAATCTGATTTGGCGGATTTAGTTTCGGAATCCAAATACAGGTTTTGCAGATTCGGGTTCACGCCGTTGAGGAAATCCAAGCTGCCGAAACCCTGGTTGGCTTTCAAAGCCAAAGTGTGCAGATTTTCAAACTTGGCCAGTTTTTCCAGATTGTCGATACTGCCCACGCTAACTTCAATCGCCAGGTTTTGCAGCCCGGGGAAATCGGCAATCCAATCCACATCGAAATCTCGATACAGATAAAAACGCAGATGGGTAGACGGATGCTGCTGTAGCACTTCTTCCCATAAAACGGGCAGAATGACCTTTAAATCCGCCCCTTCGATAATCTGAATGCGGTCTAATTCGTGGATTTTGCTTTTGTATTTCGGCAGATCTTTGCGGAACTCAGGTAGAGAATCAATGTTCCAAAAACCTAATCCGCAGCTGAACGATCCGGCCATATTGGTTTCCCTTTTTCAAAACATACGCTGCTGAACCGAAACCTGAGGCTACCTGAAAAATACTGCAGCCTATTTTCAGGTAGCCTTTTCTCAACGCACTTCCTGCCGCCTAATCAACCAAGCAGCGGCGATGGCGAATACTGTGCCGGGCAGGATGGCGGCACCGAAGGGCGGCATGCTGGAGAGTTGGGCGATGTAGCCGGAGAGCAGGCCGGCGAAGTGGAAGGCGAGACCTAGGCAGATGCCGAGGAACAGGCGCACGCCGATGTTGCCGTGGCGCGAGCTTTGCGGGGTGAAGGCGAGCGCCACCAAGGCCATCACCGTGCAAATCAGCGGGTAGAGCAGCTTGCGCCACCAGGCGGTGGCATAGGCGGCGGTTTGCTGGCCGTTGCTTTGCAGGTGGTCGATATACATTTTCAGGCTGCGGGCCGACATTTGGTCGGTGTCCACCAAAAGCACGCCGAGCAGCTCCACGCCCACATCGCTTGGCCATTCGGCGCTGGCAAGCCGTTCGGTTTGGGTGCGCTCGGCGGCAATATGGGTGCGCGCCACCTGTTTGAGCGTCCAAGTGCCGTTGCCGTTTACGCGGCCTTCGTCTGCCTGCCAGGCGGATTCCAGTGCGGCATGTTGGTTATAGCGGTAGATGCGGATGCCGAGCAGGCGGCCGTCGGGCAGCATTTCGCGCACGTTGATGTTGTCGCTGCCCTGCCGAAACCACAGGCCGCTGCCGCCCAGACTCACAGTTTGTTGTACGGCATGCAGGCGCAGCCGCTCGGCACGTTGTTCCATATAGGGGGCAACCCATTCGCCCAAAGCCACGCCGAGCAGCCCAGCCAGTAAGCCTACTGAAGCCACGGTGGCAATGATGCGCTTGAGAGAAGCGCCACTGGTGCGGATAACCGTCCATTCGCTGGCGGAGGCGAGCTGGCTCAAGGCGGCCAGGCAGCCGATGAGCACGGCCAGCGGCAGTAGGGTATACATATGCCCGAACAGGCGCATACCCACATACAGAATCAGGGTGAGCACAGTATAGTTGCCGTCGCCCACGTCGTCCACGGCATTAATCACTTCAAAAAACGAGAACAGCGCCACTAAGGCCAAGAGCGCATACAGCGTGGCCATGCCCAAGCGGCGGATCAGATAACGGGTAAGCAGTTTCATGCCGGCTTGCCTCCCAAGGCCAGGCGCAAGGCCTGCCAAAACGGCCGCGAAGGCTGGCTGCGCACACGCAGCAGCAACATGGCCAGCATCAGCATCAAAAGATGCGGCACAATCAAACCCGGCCACAGCGGAATCTTGCCGCTGCTGATACCGTCGCGCACCAGCGTGAGGCCGTTTTGATAGAGCAAAAATATGCCGATAGCGCTTAAAAGGCTGTAGCTGCGGCCGCTGCGGTTGTCCATATAGGAAAGCGGCAATGCCAACAGCGCCAAAATCAGCACGCTCACCGGCATGGTGATGCGCCACATCAATTCGCCGCGCAAGTCGGGGTTGGTATTGCCCCACAGCTTGGCTGTGGGCACGGTGCGGCGGTGGATATCGCGCTGCACCAGCTTGGGCGCGGTGCCCACCACCAAATGCAGGCGCTCAAACGATACTTCGTCGTAATCCGCCATGCCCGGCGTACCGCTGTAGCGGCGGCCGTTAAACAATTCCAGCGTGCGCTTGTTGTCGGCTTCGGCAAAGCGGCCGCGTTCGGCGGTAATCAGCGTGTCGCGCCCCTGCGCGTTTTGTTCGCGGATAAACAGATTGGCCGCCTCGCCGCTGCCCGCATCGAATTTTTCCACAAAATACACACGCGGCGTGTTGCCGCCAAACTCCTGAAACACGCCCGGGCGCACCATGGAAGTATCCTGCCGACGCTTCAGCACTTCGGCAAATTCGCGGCTGCGCGCATCCGCCCACGGCATCACCAGCATCGACACCAATGCCGTGAGCAGGGCGAAAGGCACGGCAAACGCCATCAATGGCCTAATCCAGCCGTAAAGCGACAGGCCGGACGAGAGCCACACCGCCATTTCGCTGTCGCGCCAATAGCGGGAAAGCACGGTAAGCGCACTGATATAGGCGGTGAGGATGAGCACGATGGGCATCAGCGCCACCGTCCAAAACGCCACCAGCGTGGCCACCGCGTCTGCCGCCACCTTGCCGCCGGCCGCGCCGCCCAACAGCTTTACCGCCTGCACCGCCACCAATGTGGCCAAGAGCAGCACGAATACGCCCATCGCCGTTTGCGATACTTCTTTAATGAATTTTCTCTGATAAACCATATTGTTCCGTAATTTTGCCGGTTTCAGGTAGCCTGGAGCAACTGTTGGTTGAAGCCTCTCTTGCATACAAGGCAAGGCGCCGTTGCAAAAAGGGATAAATGCTTTAGGGGCTGTTGACAACTACTTTTCCCAGTGGATTTTTGCCCCCAAGGCGGCAGATTCAAGGCGGAAACCGCAGTAAGGTTGGACACCTTGCAATGATTTCCAACGCGGAAGATGCCGCTGAGGCAATAAAGACGCGGAAACCAGTAGTGATCAACAGTCCCGAACCATATAAAAAGAAACCGCGCGGATTGTACGGCAGAAGGCCGCTGCTGTCATGCTGTGCGCTGCAGCGCCGTAATCTTGATTTCCACTTTCCAGCCCGCATCCGCCAACGCGGCCTGCACGCAAGCGCGGGCAGGGGCTTTGCCGGGCGCCACCCAGGCATCCCACACCCGGTTCATGCCCGCGTAGTCGGCCATGTCGGGCAGATAGATGACCGCTTCGCAAATATGCGCCTTATCTGAGCCGCAGTCGGCCAAAACACGGTCGATTTGCGCCAACACATCGGCGGTTTGCGCTTCGATATCGGCTTCAGGGTTGGTGGGCACTTGGCCGGAGAGGAAAACGAAACCGTTGGCCACCACGGCTTCGGAATAGCGCGCGGCGGGAAGATGGTGGCGGAGGGGCATGGGAAGTCCTTTCTTGGGGAATGGGAACCGGTG
>ERZ772764.1202-NODE-1202-length-16560-cov-6.299788_pt1 | contig 16560 bp, 20 predicted proteins | sample MGYA00512163_ERZ772764 | MGnify/ENA primary metagenome ERZ772764 (study PRJEB29015, sample SAMEA2737903) | human oral metagenome | biome: human oral; feature: human-associated habitat; material: dental | place: China | collected 2094 ... | reverse complement strand
AAGCCGAACGCCTGGCCGCCAACAGCCTGCCCGAACCCGCCGCCGGCCAGCTCGCCAGCCTCCTGCAAGGCATCCACCGCAACCGCCGCCTGCTCGAGCAACTCCTCTCCCTCTCCCGCGCCCAAGCCCCCGAAGCCCAGCGCCCCCAAGAGCGCCTGTCCAGCCAAGACCTCTTCCGCAGCGTGATCGAAGACCTCCTGCCCCTGGCTGAAGCCAAAGAGCAAGACCTCGGCGTATCCAGCCCCGCCAACCCCGTCTTCCACGCCAACGAAGCCGACCTCTACACCCTTGTCAAAACCCTGGCCGACAACGCCATCCGCTACACTCCGCCCGGCAGCCAAATCGACTTGAGTGCCGAAGAAACACCCAGCCATATCATCTTCCGCATCGAAGACAACGGCCCCGGCATCCCACCCGCCGAACGCAGCCGCGTGTTCGACTCCTTCTACCGCATCCTCGGCAGCGGCCAGGAAGGCACCGGCCTCGGCCTCTCCATCGCCCGCACCATCGCCGAACGCCACGGCGGGCGCATCGAACTGGCCCAAAGCCCCCACCACCCCAGCGGCCTGCTCGTGAGCGTGTATCTGAGCAAACAGTATTTGTAGCATTTTTCAGGTAGCCTCGTTCATTAAAAGCTACCTGAAAACAGTGATTGCCGGATTTTCGCAGAGTGGGCATAAATGCCCACACGGTTTTTAACTTCGTTGAAGCGGTGCTTTCAGGTAGCCTGAAAGGGATGCGTGGCAACGAGTGTCCCATCCTACGCTTGCTGTAATTCGGTTTAACCAAGAATACAAGGCCGTCTGAAAAACTCAGACGGCCTTGTATTCTTGGCATCAATTATGTAGAGACTGAACCGGCTAAGACAGCACTCCTGCCGTGCCATAAGCCAAAACTTCAACCGTACCTACCACACCGCCTTGTTGCGGTTGATAGATATTATCCAAAGAGGCTGTTTCCAATTTGAAGTTCAACACGGCATTTGCCCCTTTCGCTGCAGCCTGTTCTTTTAGGCGCAGTACGGCTTCGCGCCGTGCACGGTCGAGCAAGGTTTCGTAGCTGCGGATATTGCCGCCGAAAAAATTGCGGAACGCTGCCAGCATGCGGCGGAAATAATCGCTGGAAACCACAACTCCCGCATAAACCAACTCCCCGCCGCTAAAATCCTGCGGCGGTTTTTTAACGGCAATGACCATGATATGCCGCAGCGCAGCTTCCCGCGCTTCTATATCAGCATAATGTTTTCGCTCGATGTGGCGACCAGTGAAATAGGTAATCAGCAGCAGCCAAATCGGCCACAGGTACACCAGCAGCAGGATGACGGAGAACCCATCGTTGTCGTTCGACATCGCAGCCCCCTATTCCAAAACCACAGCTGTACCGTAGGCAAAGATTTCGGCAGCCCCTGCCGCCACGGATGCGGTGGAAAAACGCACATTTACCACGGCATTGGCTCCGGCCTGACGCGCTTGTTCAACCATGCGGGCAATCGCCTCATCGCGGGCTTCGTTTAAAAGCTCGGTGTAGCCCTTCAGTTCACCGCCAACCAAGTTTTTCAAACCCGCCATAAAATCCCGGCCGACATGTTTGGCGCGCACGGTCGAACCCTGAACCAATCCCAAATGGCGGACGATGGTGCGGCCGGGAACGGTTTCAATATTGCTCAATAACATCATATTTTTCCTTTTCATTACATTGATATTTTATGCAGGCTGACTTGATAGAAGTCTGCGGCAGTTCCGTTATGGATAACGGCTGTCCATCATATCATTTCCGCCAACACCCCAACAATTCGGCCACCATCCTTGCGGCTGCTGTGCAGACTTCTCCGTTGAGCTGGGCAACTGCTTACCCACGCGGATCATCAATACCTCCTATCTGCACCCCAACGTATTTTTCAGGTAGCCTCCGCCTCCTCCATAAAGCTCTCCTGCAAGATCCGCAACACGGCAGCGGTGCGGGCGGCTTGAACGCGGTGGGGCGTTACGGCATAGATGGTAACGGCGGGCAGCTGCCAATCGGGCAGGAGGATTTGCAGCCGGCCTTGGGCAACGGCATCGCGGGTTTCACCGGCAATAATCAGGGCAAGGCCGAGACCGGCTTCGCACAGGTGGCACACGGCGGCGAGCTGGTTGCAAACGGTGCCGCGATCGATGTTGAGCAGATAACGTTCATTGCCGCGCGCAAGCTCAATGTGCGGCGGCAGGTGGTACACCCAAGGGTGGGCAGTGAAATCGGCAGGATGGGTAATGGCGGAGGCGGTTTTCAGGTAGCCCGGAGCAGCGCAAATTTGCCAAGGCCATTCGGCCAGCCGGCGGGCAACCAGGTCGGGCTCGTCTAAGGCATGACCGCCGCCGCGCAGGGCTATATCGATACTGCCTTCGCGCAGTTCGGCAATGGCTTCGCCAAAGTGTAATTCGAGGCTGAGGGCGGGATGTTCGCGTCGGATGCGCCGCAGGGCGTGCTGAAAGGCGGTAGCATTCACTAAACCGGTGGGCGCGGCCAAGCGCACGCTGCCGGCAATATCGGTTTTGAGGCCATCGAGCGCGGTGCGGGTGTCTTGCACGGTGGCAAGCAGACGGCGGCAATGGGCAGCAAGTGCTTGGCCGGCATCGGTGGGGGCCAGGCGGCGGGTGCTGCGGTGCAATAATTTCACGCCGTGTAGCTTTTCCAGCCGGCTGATGTGCTGGCTCACCGCAGACGGGGTCATACCCAAGGCTTGGGCGGCGGCGTTCATGCTGCCGTGTTCGAGCACGGCGGCGAAAGCGAGCAGGGGTTTGAGATCATCCATAACAGTTTATTTAAACAAATTTTTTGTCTTCACCGCATAAGCGCTGCCTTCAAACACGCGTATTTCAAACTCAAGCCGTGTGCAGATGCTTTCCAAGGGACGGCGTTTTTTAGCACTGAGCGTGAGGCTGTCTTGCTCTGCAGCGAGCTCGACATTTTTGATATTTTCCTCCCGCATGATGCGGCGGATGATTTTGGCCAGCTCATGGCCGGTTGGGGCGTATTGCGAGAAAAAGCAGTGTTCATGGCCGCCTAAACCGGCAAACGACAGGCTGAAGCGGTTGCCGGCCTGAACAATTTGATTGTGCATGGTTTATGCGCCCAACAGTTGGTCGAGCAGCTCATCGCTCAGCAGGCGGTTGGGCTCGCGCAGCCAATCACCGCTAGCCTCGGGAAAGGCGTTGCGGCAGTAGCCGGCATGGGCGGTAAAGTCGAACACGGCGTGGATATAGCCGTTGATATCAAGCGCGACCAGGCCGAGGTCTTCGCTCCATAGGATGCTGATTTCGGATGGGATATGGCGGTCTGCCACGTCTTCCACGTTATAAATATGCAGCGCATCGAGGATACCTTCCTCTTGGTGCACGGCATAGAAATAGCCGGTGCCGCAATCGTCTTCAAACACCACGCCGTAGGGGCTTTGTTCGAAAAAAGATTCCAACACCAGCTCTTGGCCGGGGGTGAATTGCTCGGGCTCGCGGCCTAAATACAGGTTTTTTTGTGTCATGACGGCCTCCATTATTTAGCTGAGCTTCATAGCGTAAACAGTTTACAGCGGATTATCAAGCGAAATGAACACATTTAGAATGCGCTCCATCGTAATTAATCAACAAAACTTAAGGAGCTAAATATGAAATTCGCTGTAATCGGTGCAACTGGTTATGTGGGCAACGCCGTGGTGCGCGAGCTGGCCGAGCGCGGGCATGAGGTAACCGCCTTTGTGCGCAACACAGGTAAGGCGTTGGCCGCGCCAAATGTAACAGCCGTGCAGGCCGATGTACATGCGGCCGATTTTGCCGCACAGCTCTCCGGCTTTGATGCGGTGGTGAGCGCGTTCAACCCGGGCTGGACCAATCCGAACATCGGCCGCGATTTCACCGCCGGCTACGCAGCCATCCTAGCGGCAGCCAAAGTGGCAAAAGTGCCCTATCTTTTGGCGGTGGGCGGCGCAGGCAGCCTGTTCGTGGCGCCCGGTGTGCAGCTGATTGATACGCCGGAATTCCCGAAAGAAATTTTCGACGGCGCCAACGCCGCACGCAATCTGCTGCGTGACTTGCAAACCCAACACGCCGATGTGAACTGGGCGATGATTTCCCCGCCCGCCTGCCTCGGCGCCGACGGCGGTTTCAGCGAAGAGCGCACCGGCCAATACCGCCTGGGCGGCGACGAACTCCTGATGACGGGCGACGCGCCGGCCGGCATCAGCGTGGCAGATTTGGCCATTGCGATTGCCGATGATGTGGAGAAGAAAGCCCATCTGCACCAACGCTTCACCGCAGCAGCCGTGTAAATAAGGCATACCAAAAGGCTACCTGAAAACCATACGGTTTTTTCAGGTAGCCTTTATTCCACTCACTAAAACAGGTTATCTCTGCCTGCACAAATGCTTTTCAGGTAGCCTTTGTCTCAGGTAGCCTTTGTCATAGCCGCCAGCCTCAACGCAGCCACTGCCAAGTGCTGTCCGGCGGCACGTGCGCCTGATGCAGCATGGTTCTGAAGTCCAGGCCGTATTGCTCGCTCAGCTTGGCAGCTTTTTTCTGCAGGGCTGCCAGCGGCTGGGGCGCTTGGTTTTGGAAGGCAAGCACGGCCACGTTGCCGTGGGTTTCGGCGGGCACGCACAACACGCGCTGTTCAAACACCTGCGCGAGCCGTTGCAGGAAAAGCGGGTAGCGTTTGTCGCCGCTCCACCAGTTGGTGACGAAAATGCCGTTGTCGCTCAGGGCGGTGCGACAGTCGGCAAAAAACGGCTCGGCCACCAGGGCATCGATAATCTGCACGCCGTCGAAGCCGTCCACCAGCAAAATATCCGTGCCGCCGCGCAGGGTTTTGATGTATTCCGCGCCGTCGGCCTCGATGATTTCAAATTTCTCGCCTTCAAACGGCAATTCAAACAGACCGCGCGCCACGCTGATTACCTGCGGGTTGATTTCCACCGCCGTTTGCGCCACTTCGGGCAGGTGGGCATCGATCCAGCGCACAAACGAGCCTCCGCCCAGCCCGATTTGCGTGATGTGGCGCACGTTTTCGGCAAACAGGAGCCAGGCCATCATGGCGCGGCTGTAGGAGAGCACCAGCTCGGCGGGGTAATCCACATTCATCGAGCTTTGCACCGTTTCGCTGCCCAAATGCAGCGAGCGGATGTTGCCGTGTTCAGAAATGCCCACTTCGGGCAGGGCGAAACGTGCCGAACGCAGGCGGCGGTAGGGATGACGTGCCATATCAACAAGCCTTTGGCCAAAATGCGGAAGGCGGGCATTCTAGCACGGTTTTCAGGTAGCCTTATACCGCCGTCCGCCGCTATTGGGCAGAATACCGCGCTCCGCCACAGGCTACCTGAAAATATAGTGGATCAGAAATAAGAATGAGACAAGGCGGCAAACCGCAGACAGTACAGGTAGTACGGTAAGACAAACCAATGTGGTGGCGAAAGTTAAGTAGAGCCTTGCTGCCATTTTAAAGCTGCCGGCGAGCTGCCGGTGTTATACTATTGCTTTTAGCCAAAGCCGTTATTCCTTCCTGCAAAGCGAGCCAACGCCATAGGAAGAGAAGCACCCCGGCTATATCCAGCAATCCAGCACAACGGAGGCAATCATGAGCATTTTGGTCACCGGCGCATCAGCCGGTTTCGGGCGGGCCATCTGCCGCACCCTCGCCGCAGCGGGCTACCGCGTGATCGGCGCAGCGCGGCGTGCCGACAAACTGGACGAACTGTGCGCGGAATTGGGCGACAACTTCCTGCCGCTGCAAATGGACGTGGGCGATACCGCCTCGGTGGACGCCGCGCTCAAAGGGCTACCTGAAAACTTTGCCCGGATCGACTGCCTGGTGAACAACGCCGGCCTGGCCTTGGGTTTGGACCCGGCCCATCAAGCCGATTTCGCCGACTGGCAAACCATGATTCAAACCAACATCATCGGCCTCACCTACCTCACCCGCCAAGTGCTGCCCGGCATGGTGGCGCGCGGCAGCGGCTATATCATCAACCTCGGCTCGGTGGCCGGCACCTACCCCTACCCCGGCGGCAATGTGTATGGCGCCACCAAGGCCTATGTGCGCCAATTCAGCCTGAACCTGCGCGCCGATTTGGCCGGCACGGGCGTGCGCGTGAGCAATATCGAGCCCGGCCTGTGCGGCGACACCGAATTTTCCAACGTGCGCTTCAAAGGCGACGACCAACGCGCCGCCGATTTATATAAAAACGTGGACTACATCCGCCCCGAAGACATCGCCGACACCGTGCTGTGGCTCTACCGGCGCCCCGCGCACATGAACGTGAACAGCATCGAAATCATGCCGGTGGCGCAGAGCTTCAACCCGCTCGCCGTTGTGCGCCACCCCAGCCAATAATAATAGGAAGCAGCCATGACCAAGCACTCCGCACCCGACTACAAAACCGCCATCATCGCCCGCGCCCGCGAGCAAGGCCTGCAGATTACCGCCCTGCGCGAGCAGGTGTTGGATATCGTTTTGCGGCAGGAAGGCGTGATTAAGGCCTACACCGTGCTGGCGCAAATGCAGCAGCAGAGCAACGGCGTGGTGGCGCCGCCCACCGCCTACCGCGCGCTCGATTTCTGGGCCGAACACGGCGTGCTGCACAAAGTGGCCGCAGTAAACGGCTATGTTTTATGCAGCCATGCCCGCCACCATTGCGACGACCACTGCCACAGCAGCGACGAGCAGCAACACCACCACAGCGCCTTCATTTTGGTGTGTACCGAGTGCGGCAACACCGATGAGCAAACCCTCTCCCGCGAATGGCAGGCGCTGTGCGCCGGCGTGGCCGCAGGCGGGTTTAAATTAAAAGAAGAACATGTTGTTTTAACAGGAATATGCAAACAATGTCAGAAATAAAGAAAGCAAAAGTACATCTGTTTTCCGGCTTTTTGGGAACAGGCAAAACCACCGCCCTGCGCCACCTGATGGAGCAGAAGAGCCCCGATGAAAAATGGGTGATCGTGGTAAACGAATTCGGCGAAATCGGCATCGACGGCGCCGTGCTGAGCGACAACGGCATCCCCGTGGCCGAAATCGCCGGCGGCTGCCTGTGCTGCGTGGCCGGTGCGCAGATGGGCACCACCATCAACCGCATGGTGAGCGGCAACAAGCCCGACCGCATCATCATCGAAGCCAGCGGCCTGGCACACGCCGCCAGCGTGATCGACGAGCTGCGCGCCAAACCCTTCGACCAAATGCTGGATATCGGCGCCGTATTTACCCTGGTCGACCCGCGCCAATTCACCAACCCCGACTACGCCAACCAGCCGCTCTACCGCGACCAAGTGAGCGTGGCCGACGTGCTGATCGCCAACAAAACCGACATGTGTAGCCCCGAAGAAATGGCCGCCTTCCGCAGCAAAGCCGCCCAGCTCTTCCCGCCCAAAGCCGCCGTGCTGGAAACCACCGATGCTTATTTAGACATCGCCCTGCTGGAAACCCCGGTGGTGGAAAAAAGCCGCTACCGCATCAAAGAGCTGCCCGACAACAGCATGGGCCTGCAATCGCAAGGCTACACCTTCCCCGCCGGCAGCAGCTTCGACGGCGAAAAGCTCACCAAATTCTTCAACGACCTGCCCAAACTGTGCGAAGGCCTCATCCGCGCCAAAGGCGTGTTCCAAGTGCTCGGCAGCTGGGTGTGGCTCAACTGGAGCGAAGGCCAATGGGGCGCCAACCAAGTGGCCTGGCGGCGCGACAGCCGCTTTGAAGTGATCGCCAAATCCTTCGACAGCGACGCGCTGGAACAAAGATTGCAAGCCGCACTGGAAAAATAAAACGGAAGGCTACCTGAAAAAGGTTTCGGGTAGCCTTTTATTGTATGCCTAATATAGTGAATTAAATTTAAACCAGTACAGCGTTGGCTCGCCTCGCCGTAACGTGTGTACTGTCTGCGGCTCGCCGCCTTGTCCTGATTGAAATTTAATCCACTATAAAACACGGATGCCCCGTTCCTATTTGCCGTTCAAAAACCGATTTCAAGCAGCCCCAACATTCATTGAGGCTACCTGAAACCCCATTTTTCAGGTAGCCTTTCCACCTTTCTTGCCAGCCGCCAATCCATCATGCTCACCCCGCAAAGCTGCGACCTGTTCCAACGCCCGTTTTTCCAGTTCGCCCAAATCCGCCAATACCAGCCCGAAACCGAAGCGCAAACCAAGGCCGACTACAAAGCCGCGTGGCAAGTGTGGCGCACGCTGGTTTTGCAGGTAGCCTCCGAGCTGGGCGCAAGCTTTGCCCCGCCGCATATCGAACGCTGGTGCAACGGCTGGCAGGTGCGCGCCCACTTTTTCGCCTATTTCAAATATCAAATCCATGCCGATACGGCGGTGATTCTCTCGCTGCTACTCAACCGCCGCCGGCTCACCGCCAGCCTCGAATGGCACGAATACCGCGCCGCCCGCTCCACCCTGCCGCTGGCCTGCTACCAACAGGCTTTGGCTGATTTTCCGCATGCCGAATTTGCCGACTTCCAAATCTGGCACGGCAGCGACAGCGAATACGCCGACTATCCCGCCATCGCTACCGCCCCGCCCGAAGCCTTCGCCCTGCGCAGCCCGCAGGACTTCCTCTGCCTCGGCCGCCACTTGGAGCGCGACCAACTGGAGCAGGCCGACAACGCAGCCTGGATAGTCGAAACCCTGCACCGCCTGCTGCCAGTGTACGAAGCCTGCCACAACGTGCGGCTGTGAGTGGAAGCAAGCGTTCCCCCCGGCTGCCGTTAAGGCTACCTGAAATCTAAAAGAGACAAACAAAACGTCGGCGTCGCAATGCCGCCCTGCCCCATCATCAACGGAGAAACCCATGGAACTTCCCTTTATCCTGCTGCTCATCACCGGCTTTTTGGCCGGGCTGATGGATGCGGCTGTTGGCGGCGGCGGGCTGTTGCAGCTGCCCGCGCTGTTCGGCGTGCTGCCACCCGCCACGCCCGTGCCCACCGTACTGGGCACCAACAAGGCAGCTTCGTTCGCCGGCACCTTCACCGCCGCCGGCCAATTTGCCCGCCGCCTACAGCTGCCGTGGAAAATGCTGCTGCCCGCCGGCGTGCTGGCTTTTGCCGCCTCGTTCGCCGGCGCGAAGCTGGTGGCCTATGTGCCTGTGCAATATATGAAACCGGCCATGCTGGTGATTATGGTGGCGATGTTTGTGTACACCTTCTTCCGCAAAGATTTGGGGCAAACCGAGCGCACCCACGCGCTCACGCGGGGCGAAATGCTGCTGGGCACGGCATTTGGCGCGGCCATCGGCTTTTATGACGGCCTGTTCGGCCCGGGCACGGGCAGCCTGCTGGCCTTCGTGTTCGTGCGCTTTTTTGCCTACGATTTCCTCACCGCCACCGCCTGCGCCAAGGTAATCAACCTGATGACCAACCTGGCCGCACTGAGCTTTTTCATCCCCAGCCAACATGTGCTGTGGCATTGGGCGCTGCCGCTGGCGGCAGCCAACCTAACCGGCGGCTTCTGCGGCGCGAAACTGGCGGTGCTCGGCGGCAGCCGCTGGCTGCGTTATGGCTTTATGGCTTTGCTGTGCCTGCTGATTGGCAATTTTGCCCGCCAGCTTTGGTTATCTTAGGCAGCGGGTTTCCGGCGGCAGGCAAAAAGAGTATGCTTAAGGCCGTTTATCGCATTGTTTATTTGCTATCGTGTTTCCAACCGCACGAAAATTGCTTTTCAGGTAGCCTGATCAGGCAAAATTGAGGCTACCTGAAAACCCCATCCTCCCTATTCATTCACTTGGAAAAGACACCATGACCCAACCGCTTCATCCGCAAACCCTCGCTATCCGCGGCGCCAAAGAGCAAACCGACTACAACGAACACAACCAAGCCCTGTTCCTCACCAGCAGCTTTATGTTTGATTCCGCCGCCGACGGCGCCGATTTGTTTGCCCACAGAAAACCCGGCTTCACCTACTCGCGCACCGCCAATCCCACCGTTTCCGCCTTTACCCGCCGCATCGCCCTGCTCGAAGGCGGCGAAGCCGGCATCGCCACCGGCACCGGTATGGCCGCCATCCAAGCCGCCTTGCTGACTTTCCTTTCCGCCGGCGACCACCTCGTCACCAGCCGCAGCCTGTTCGGCACCACCCTGGGCTTTATCCAAAACCACGTAACCCGTTTCGGCATCGAAGTCACCCTCGTGCCGCAAACCGACCCCGCCGCCTGGCGTGCCGCCGTGAAGCCCAACACCAAAATGCTGTTTGTGGAAACCCCGTCCAACCCGCTCAACGAAGTGGCCGACATCGCTGCGCTGGCCGAAATCGCCCACAGCAACGGTGCCCTGCTCACTGTAGACAACTGCTTCTGCTCCCCCGCCCTGCAGCAGCCGCTCAAATTTGGCGCCGACTTGTCCGTGCAATCCGCCACCAAAGCCATCGACGGCCACGGCCGCGTGATGGGCGGCGTGGTGTGCGGCCGCGCCGAGCTGATGGAAAAAGTGGCGGTATACACCAACTCCGCCGGCCTTTTGCTCTCCCCGTTCAACGCCTGGGTGCTGCTCTCCGGCTGCGAAACCCTGCCGCTGCGTGTCGAAAGGCAAAGCGCCCAGGCGCAGGCTGTGGCCGAATGGCTGGAAAAACGCAGCGAAGTGGCCAAAGTGTATTACAGCGGCCTGCCCAACCATCCTCAAGCCGCGCTTTCCGCCAAGCAGCAATCCGGCGGCGGAATCGTGGTGGCCTTCGAGCTCAAAGGCGGGCAGAGTGCCGCCTGGCAGGTGATCGACCGCGTTAAAGTCTTCTCCAAAACCGCCAACCTCGGCGACGTGCGCTCCACCATCACCCACCCCTGGACCACCACCCACTGCCGCCTCGAGCCCCAAGCCAAACTCGAAGCCGGCATCCGCGAAGGCCTGATCCGTCTATCCATCGGCCTGGAAGACACCACAGATCTGATTGCCGACTTACAGCAGGCGCTGGAAAGCATCCGCTAAGCCCCGCGCGGCACACAAAAGGCTACCTGAAAACGAATAAAGATTTTCAGGTAGCCTTCAATCTGGTGGCTATCTATAGCCTGAATAATGATTTCTTCATCCCAGGCAGCGCAGCGCAGCCAGCACGGCAAGTTAAGCCAACGCGATATGAAAACGAAGCATTTCAGCCATAGCCCGCCCGCTTCCCCGCCCGATCACACCTGTTCATCCCCCGCCATATCAGGCACAATAGCGCCATTTTTCACCCATCCCGCCCCCTATAGCGGAAACACTTATTTCCCATGCCGGGCAACAAGCCAACGGCGTAGGAAGTAAGCAGCATTTTCGCTATAAGGCTACCTGAAACCCACCAAACACACTTCATGACCACATTCATCCCGCCCCCCTTCGCCGGCCACAGCCCCCTGAGCTGGTATCAGGCCGCCGCCCAGCAGCCCGGCTTCATCCGCGATGCCGCCCAAGAAACCGCCATCCGCCGCCTCGACCAGCTCTGGCACGAGCTCAATGCCCACCGCCAACAGCGCGGCCGCCTGCTGGGCAAACTCTTCGGCAAAAAAGCCCAGCCGCCCAAAGGCCTCTATTTCTACGGCGGCGTCGGGCGCGGCAAAAGCTTCCTGATGGACGCCTTCCACGGCTGCCTGCCGCCCGGCACCGCCCGCCGCGTACACTTCCACGCCTTCATGGCCGAAGCACACCGCCGCATGCGCGAACACAAAAACCAAGCCAACCCCCTGCAAGCCGTGGCCCGCGACATCGCCCGCGATGCCCAAATCCTCTGCTTTGACGAATTCCACGTGAGCGACATCGCCGACGCCATGATTCTCGGCCGCCTGCTCGAAGGCCTGCTGGCCGAAGGCGTGGTGCTCGTGGCCACCTCCAACTACGAGCCGGCCGGGCTCTACCCGCAAGGCCAAAACCGCAGCAGCTTCCTGCCCACCATCGCCCTGCTCGAAAAAAGCCTCGACATCCTCAACGTGGACGGCGGCCAAGACTACCGCCAACGCAGCCTCAGCCCCGCCGACATCTTTTTCATCCCCGACGATGCCGAGAGCGAGACTCATCTCGCCGCCCTGTTCGAGCGGCATACCGGCCAAGCCCCCCAGCCCGGCAGCCTGCCCCTGCTCGGCCGCGAAATCCCCACCCAAGGCCAGGCCGACGGCGTATTGTGGTTCCACTTCGACGCCCTGTGCCGCGGTCCCCGCTCCCAGGCCGACTACCTCGCCCTGGCCGAAACCCACCGCATGATTTTCGTCTCGCACATTCCGCAGCTCAACGAAACCGAACGCGCCGAAGCCCGCCGCCTCACCTGGCTGATCGACGTACTCTACGACTACCGCGTCAAACTCAGCGCCAGCCTCGCCGTGCCGCCCGAACAAATCTACACCCACGGCGACTTTGCCAACGAATTCGTGCGCAGCGCCAGCCGCCTCACCGAAATGCAGTCCGAAGCCTACCTCGCCCTGCCGCACCTCACACTGGACAAAGAGGCTACCTGAAAACGCCGCTTCAGCCACGCTAACACAGCCCACTCTTTTTCAGGTAGCCTGAACAAATAAGGAAACCCCATGCCCATCAAACTCATCGTCGGCCTCGGCAACCCCGGCCCCGAATACGAAGACACCCGCCACAACGCCGGCTTCTAGCTGCTCGACCAGCTCGCCCAGCAATGGCACAGCCATTGGCAAGACGACAGGAAATTCTTCGGCCACCTCATCCGCAGCACCCGCCCCAGCGGCGAAATCCGCCTGCTCAAGCCGCAAACCTATATGAACCTCTCCGGCCAATCCGTGCAGGCCGTTGCCTCGTTTTATAAAATCCAGCCGCAGGAAATCCTCGTCATCCACGACGAACTCGACCTCGAACCCGGCCGCATCAAATTCAAACTCGGCGGCGGCAACGGCGGCCACAACGGCCTCAAAGACATCCAAGCCCGCCTCGGCAGCCCCGACTTCTACCGCCTGCGCCTGGGCATCGGCCACCCCGGCGACCGCAACGAAGTGGTGAACTACGTGCTGAAAAAACCCCGCCGCGAAGAGAAAGAACTGATCGAAGACGCCATCGACAAATCCATCGCCACCCTGCCCGACATCCTCGCCGGCAAAATCGAAGCCGCCCAGCGGGTGTTGCACGGGAAATAGCGGCGCAGCCTGCTTACGAAAGCCAAATCATGCTCGAACGTTTCGTTTTCCACGATGCCACCCATGCCCGCCTGTTTCACGCCACGATGGAATGGCTGGCTTTGAGCGGCGGCTTTTGGCTGTATAGCTGGTTGCGCAAACGCGGCGGCCATGCTTCGCCGCTGGCGGCCAAAGGCGGGCTGTGGGTGGTTTTGTGTTGCCTGTTTGGGGCGGGCATCGGCAATAAATTGGTATCGCTGCTGCAGTTTCCCGAACTATGGGGGCTGCTGCACACGCAACCGCAGCGTTTTTGGCTGGCGGCAGTGTCGGGGCAGAGCGTGGTTGGCGGGCTGCTGGGTGGCTGGCTGGGCGTAGAAATTGGCAAGAAAATCTCGGGGATTAGCTCGCGCACGGGCGATGATTTTGTGGCACCGATTCTGCTCGGGCTGGTCATCGGGCGCACGGGCTGTTTTGCGGCCGGGCTGTATGACGGCACCTACGGCATACACACAAGCCTGCCTTGGGCGGTGGATTTCGGCGACGGGCCGCGCCATCCCACGCAGCTGTATGAATGGTTGGCAGCTTTGGTAGCACTGGTGTGGCTGCCGAAGTGGCGACGCTTTTTTGCATTCGAGCAGGGCTTGGCGTTTCGGGTACTGATGGCGGGTTATTTGCTGTGGCGGCTGCTGATAGACGGGATCAAACCGGTGCCGCCCGGTTGGCCGCTGGGTTTGAGCGGAATTCAGTGGGTGTGCGTGGCGGGTTTGATCGTGATGATGCTTGGGCGTTATGGGCGTTGGCCGAAGCACGGTTTGAGGCTACCTGAAAAATAAGGAATGGGGATGAGCAAAAACTTTCGTGTTTTAGAGGCATCGGTGGCCGCACTGATTACTGCGCTGGCAGCGGGAGTGGGCTTGGGGGCGGCCATGCTGCTGGTGGTGGGCTTGGGGATTTGCCTGAATGCATTTGATGGAGATGCCGATGGGGCGTGGTGGGCAGGAATCGTGTTGGCAATGGCGGGGGCATTGGTGACCGCGGCCGTGGTGTTTATCAATGTTTATTCTGCCGAAGATAAAAAGCAAGACGGCAAACGGCGTGTGCGTATCCGCCGGCGGTGAGGAGGATGAGTGAATGGTTTTCAGGTAGCCTGTGTGGGCATCGGGCTACCTGAAAAATAGACATGGATGGAATATGTTAGGTTTTTTGGGCGCGCTGGCTTTGCTGCTGCTGATGTTGTTTGTAGTCGGGCTGGGAGTGTGCTCAGGCGGCGGTGATGCCGTACTGCTGCTTGTGATGATATTGGTGATTCCGGCCATCATCTTTGTGGTGCTTTCTTCTTCGTTGCAAGATCAGGCAGATTCGGATAAGCCGCCTGCACGCCGTGTGCGCATCCGCCGAACGCAGCCGGGAGATGATGAGGATGAGGAAAACAAAGATGATGAATAAAGAGCCTGCGAGCTACCTGAAATTATAGGAAGCAGATTATGCGAGGTTGTTTAGGTATTTTTGTAGCACTGATATTGGCACTGCTGGCAGCATTCGTGGTGGGCATGGGGATGTGTATCACTGGATTTAGCGTCGATGTAGGATTGCTGTCGGGCGCACTGATTATGTTGAGCATTCCGGCGGCGCTGCTCACTTTTGTAATAGTACTGCTTAAATTGGCAAGCGGCTCGCCCGTAACACCGCCGCAGGAGCAAGCCGAATCAGATGAAAACCAAGAAAACGAAACAGAATAAGTTTTTGCCGTTTTCAGGTAGCCCGTATGAGGCTACCTGAAAACGATATGATAAAAAAATCAAACCATAAGGAACACAAACCATGTCCCGCAAAAACCGCCCCTACCACTTCTACGACACCACCACCGGCCTGTGTGCCGAATGCCATAAAGTGGTCGAAGCCAAAATCATCTTCAAAAAAAACCATGTTTATATGGACAAATGGTGTCCCAATCACGGTATGCAGCGCGTACTCATCAGCGATGATGCCGAATACTACCGCTTGGGGCGCGAAGTATTTGTGAAAAAACCCGAAATGCCGCAGCGGTTCAACACCCAAATGCGCTATGGCTGCCCCTATGACTGCGGCCTCTGTCCCGATCATATGCAGCATTCCTGCCTTTCCATCATCGAAATCAACCGCGCCTGCAACCTCAACTGCCCCGTGTGCTTTGCCGACAGCGGCACACACCGCAGTGAACATTACCCCCTTGAAACCGTGGAAAAAATGCTTGATGCCGTGGTGGCAAACGAAGGTGAACCGGACGTGGTGCAGCTCTCCGGCGGCGAACCCACCATCCATCCACAGTTTTTTGAAATTTTAGCCGCCGCCCGCCGCCGCCCCATCAAGCACCTGATGATCAACACCAACGGCGTGCGCATCGCCCAAGAGCCGGAGTTTACCGAACGCCTCGCTGCCACCGGTCTGAAAGGGCTGGAAATTTATTTGCAGTTCGATTCGCTGGACAACGGCGTTACCCAAACCCTGCGTGGCGCAGATTTAGGCCGTATCCGTAAGCGGGCACTGGAAAACCTCAACCGCACAGGAATTTCCACCACCTTGGTGGTTACCGTGGCCAAAGGTGTGAACGATCATGAAATCGGCGATATTATCCGCTTTGCTGCGCAACAGCCCTGCGTGCGCGGTATCACGCTACAACCCGTGCAATTTGCAGGCCGCACCGAAAACGTTGGCGCAAAAAACCGCCTGACCGTAAGCGAAATCCGCCGCAAAATCATTGAGCAAAGTGGCATCTTCAGTGCGGACGACATCATGCCCGTGCCGTGCAACCCTGACACACTCGCCATGGGCTACGCTTTCAAAGACGGCGCAGACATTACCCCGCTCACCCGTTATCTCGATCCCAAAACACTGGTGGAAAGCGCGGGCAACACCATCGTGTTCGAACATGATGCAGGGCTAAAAGACCATGTTTTCAAACTGTTTTCCACCAACCACAGCCCCGAATCACAAGCCAACTGCCTGAGCGAGCTGATGTGCTGCCTACCGGAAATCTCCGCCCCCGCAGAATTGAGCTATCAAAACGTATTCCGCATTTTAGTGGTGCAGTTTATGGACGCGGAAAACCTAGACATCCGCAGCCTGAAAAAATCCTGCATCCACTTCGCCACACCGGAGGGCAAGCTGATTCCGTTTGAAAGCTATAATTTGTTTTACCGCCCCGAAGCGGCAGCAAAATTAGCTGAGCTGCGAGGCAAAATTGATGCGGAAAATGCGCTGTGGGCCAACAATAGCGGCAAAGTGTTTGCGATTGAGGCAGAGTAGGATTAATTTTTCAGGTAGCCTTTAAATGAAATACAAAGACCTACGCGACTTTATCGCCATGCTCGAGCAGCAGGGCAAACTCAAGCGCGTCGCGCATCCCGTTTCCCCGAATTTGGAAATGACCGAAATCGCCGACCGCGTGCTGCGTGCCGAAGGGCCGGCGTTGCTGTTTGAAAACCCGATTAAGCCCGACGGTACGCGCTACGATTATCCCGTGTTGGCAAACCTGTT
>ERZ772764.1199-NODE-1199-length-16584-cov-3.833142_pt1 | contig 16584 bp, 9 predicted proteins | sample MGYA00512163_ERZ772764 | MGnify/ENA primary metagenome ERZ772764 (study PRJEB29015, sample SAMEA2737903) | human oral metagenome | biome: human oral; feature: human-associated habitat; material: dental | place: China | collected 2094 ... | reverse complement strand
TCAGTCAGTCTTGACCATACCAAGGTTCTAGGGGATACAATTGACAAGGTGGCCTATGAAAAGGCTGGAATTATAAAGAAAAAGGGTCAGGTAATCATGTATGAACAGGGACCAGAAGCTACTGAAGTTGTAGAAAGAGTCTGCAAGGAAGAGGGGGCAAACCTGATTATATCGAGAAACTCAGGTATAGAAATCAAAAAATCTAACTTAAATAACCAGGTATTTGATGCCCTAGACTATCTAGGGAATAAGTATGAAGACCTTAAAATAAGGATGATAGGTAGGCACCAGACGAAAAATGCCCTTTTGGCCTTGAATATAGCAGCCTACCTTATGGAAAATAGATTGGCAGACAAGCTAAGCAGGGAGGCAATTTATTCAGGCCTTCTAAAGTCCAAGTGGCCGGGTAGGATGGAAATTCTTATGGATAGTCCCCTATTTATGATAGATGGGGCCCATAATCTGGATGGAGCCCAGTCCTTGGTCGGAGAAATAGACAGGCTCCTAGGAGATGAATGGGACAAGACCCTGGTTCTAGGACTGTTGGCTGACAAGGATGTAGATGGTATAGTCAAACTCCTGGTACCTAGGTTTGATAGGGTAATAGTTACCCTGCCTAATAACCCAAGGGCAATGGCTGTAGAAGAGCTGGCCTATAGGGTAGGGATGTACTGTCAGGATATTATATGTATAGAAGATATAGGACAGGCTGTAGATTATTCCTTTGACCTGGTAGATAGGTTGACTAGGGATGAAAAGGCCAGAATGCATGAAACAGAAAAAAGGTCTAAGAAATCCAAGTCCAGGCAAAAGAAAGTCACTAATGAAAATCCTAAGAAAAAGGCCATTATTGGGGCTGGATCCCTATTTTTGGTTGGAGATATAAGGAGTCATGTTAATAGGTCTATCTCAGACCGGTAATAAGGTTAAACAAGTAAGACAAGATATTTTTAAAAATATTAGAAAACCTATTGACTATGACATTAGGTAATAGTTTATACTCTTCATTGTTAGGAGGTGCGAAAATGTATTTAATCAAGAAAGTTAGTGAGATTAGTGGTGTATCGGTGCGCACTTTACATCATTATGATAAAATCGGCTTGCTGTCTCCAAAAAAGAATAAAAATGGATACAGGTATTATTCTGAAGATGATATATCCTTTTTACAAATGATATTATACTATAAGTATTTGGGATTTTCTCTAGGACAGATAAAAGAATTGATAAGACAAGAAGATGAAGAGATATTATATCATCTAAGAAAACAACTAACTTTAATGCAAGATGAAAAGCAAAGACTCCTGACACTAATAGAAACATTGGAAAAGACTATTGAGTCTAAGGAAAGGAGAGTCACTATGTCAGTGAAAGAAAAATTCAAGGGATTTACATACCAAGATAATGAAAAGTATAAAAAGGCCGCAGTTGATATGTATGGTAAAGAAGTTATTGATCAAGCTATCGAAAAACAAAAGGGAAAAGAAGAAGAAATTACCGATGGTTTTAATCAAATATTCTTTGCTTTTTCTGATAACCTATCAAAAGGGCTAAGTTCTACATCCAAAGAAAATATAGGTTTGGCAGAAAAACTGCATATACATCTTTGTGAATATGCTTTTGATTGTAAGATAGGTGTATTTTCAAGTATTGGTTATGGATATGTTCAAAATATAGAATTTAAAAATAACCTGGATAAATTTGGAGATGGAATGGCTCAATATGTATGTGATGCGATTCAAGAGTATGTAAAAGAAAAACAAAAGTAAAAAGAAAAACAAAAGGGAATAGTATTTATGCTTGTGGGTCAAATATAAAAAATCTTATGAGCATAACATAGTAATAAAAAATTAAATAAAATAAATTTTTTTTTCATCTGTTGCATCTGCAACAGATTTTTTTTTGACCCGATACTATAATGAGTACATAAGTTAAATAAAAGTGAAACACAAAACACAAATAATAGGGCCCCCAATATCCTAGAGGGTCAAAATCAAAAAAGGGTATGTTAAAAATCAAAAAAATTGTTGGAATGAAAAGGAGATATTAATATGAAAGAAATAAACATGTTTTGTTATCAATGTCAGGAAACAGCAGGTTGCACAGGCTGTACAGTAAAGGGAGTCTGTGGAAAGACACCGGAAGTTGCCAGAATCCAGGACCTTTTAGTATATGTAACTAAGGGTATATCAGAAGTAACTACAAAGCTAAGAGCAGAAGGTAAGACTATCAGCAAGGAAGACAACCATCTGATCACTCTTAACCTATTCACAACTATAACAAATGCTAACTTTGACTTTGATGTATTCGTACAGAGAATTTACAATACTCTAGATGCAAAGAAGAGATTAATAGCCCAGTTGGATGATGCATCAAGCCTAAGTCCAGTAGCTCTTTGGGATGAAAGAGATGTAAATGTTATGGATGAAAAGGCAAGGACAGTAGGTGTTTTAGCTACTGAAAATGAAGATATAAGGTCTTTAAGAGAACTTACAATATACGGCCTAAAGGGATTATCAGCATATTCAAAGCATGCTAACATGCTAGACTATGATAGTGAAGAGGTAGATGCCTTCTTACAGGAAGCCCTATACAAGACTACTCAGGCCCTAAGTGTAGATGAGTTAATAGCCTTGGTATTGGCAACTGGTGAAGCTGGTGTTAAGGGAATGGCCCTACTAGACTCAGCTAATACTGGTACATTCGGTAACCCAGAAATCACAGAGGTTAACCTTGGGGTTAGGAATAATCCGGCTATCTTGATTTCAGGTCACGACCTATCAGACTTAAAGGAATTGCTAGAACAGACAAAGGGAACAGGTGTAGATGTTTATACACATTCAGAAATGCTACCAGCTAACTACTATCCAGAATTAAAGAAGTATGACAATCTAGTAGGTAATTACGGTAATGCATGGTGGAAGCAGAAGGAAGAATTTGAGAGCTTCAATGGGCCTATCCTGATGACAACTAACTGCATAGTGCCACCAAAGGATTCATACAAGGATAGGATATATACAACAGGTTCAGCAGGTTTCCCAGGATGTAAGCATATACCAGGTGAAGCAGGTTCAACTAAAGACTTTACAGAAATTATAGAACATGCTAAGAAGTGTGCTAGCCCAACTCAGATTGAAGAGGGAACAATAGTTGGTGGATTCGCCCACAACCAGGTACTAGCCCTGGCTGACCAGATTGTCGAAGCAGTAAAGACAGGTGCAATCAAGAAGTTCGTAGTAATGGCCGGATGTGACGGAAGACAGAAGGGTAGAAACTACTATACAGACTTTGCCAAGGCCCTTCCAAAAGAGGCAGTAATCCTAACAGCAGGATGTGCCAAGTACAAGTACAACAAGTTAAACCTTGGAGATATAAATGGTATACCAAGAGTCCTAGACGCTGGTCAGTGTAATGACTCTTACTCACTAGCAGTAATAGCTATGAAGTTACAGGAAGTGTTTGGTCTGGAAGATATCAACGACCTACCACTAGTATTCAATATAGCTTGGTATGAGCAGAAGGCAGTAATAGTCCTATTAGCACTATTATTCCTAGGGGTAAAGAACATCCACCTTGGACCAACTCTACCAGCCTTCCTATCACCAAATGTAGCTAAAGTATTGGTTGAGAACTTTGGCATAGCCGGTATAGGTACAGTAGAAGATGATATAGAACTATTCTTCAGCTAAAAAATAATATAAAACTTTACTATAGATAGTAAAATAGGGTCGGTCTGGCAGTTGCCTAGCTGGCCCTTTTTATTGATATAGTCTATCAAATGTGTTAAATTTATAGCTAAATTCTATAAAAAAGTAAAAATATTTGCTACTAGTTTAACAGACTTTGTTAAAATATTTATTAAAAATAATGAGAAGAGTATATGAAATAAATAAAAATAAGAATAAAATCTTGCAATTTAAGGTGTTTTTTATATTTACAGGCTTATTATACGGCAAACCCAATAGGCAAAATAATAATATATTTGAGAATTTTGTAAAAATTTCTATAAATTTTCAAAAAAGTATATGAAAAATTTATCAAATGCGTTATAATATAGACAAGCTTAATTAAGGAAATATTAATTTTTACAGGTTAAAGTAGAAAAAAATGATAAGAAAAATAGAGGGATATGGGTGAGGATTATGACAGATATTAGAGAAAATTTTAAAAAAGCATATACTAGAATGCTGCAACAGGAAAAGTTCGTTCAGGCAGTAATCAATCTATCAGAAGATGAGGGCCTAGACCTAGACTTGGCCAGGCAGGTTGATGAAAAATATGGCTGCCTGGAAATAGGAGATCCAGACGATATGGCCAACAAGTATGCAGGCGATGACAAGTGGATGGATAATAGTTTGAGTATAATAGAAAACAGGTTTGCCTATGTTATCAAGTCAGTTGTTGACTACGATGAAGGTCAGATAATAAACCTAAAAGAGAGATTTTATGGCCTGGGTCAGGAATATATGCCTGAGTATGAGGGTCTACCAATCAGACATATATATAATGTAATCAGAGACCTCCTATTAGATGGTGGAAGGACTGAAGAATTAAACGAAGTTATCAGCGAAGAATTTGATGAAATCATATGGAAGAGGACTAGACCATCTACTTGCAAGTATTGGGCATATTTAGATGTAGACTTCAACAAGTACTACCTACCACTTAGACAGCAGTTTATAGATGGGTTGACTGAAAAGACTGACGTAGAATTTAAGAAATTAGACGAGTCAGTATGTGTCTTGGCCAGGAGGATGTAAGAAAGGCCAGGAACAAATAAATAAAAAATATATAAGTTAAGAAGCCAATGTTAATAAGATAAGTATAATAAAAAACGGAGACGGTATCCTCAAAAAAGGGGGGCCTATCTCCGTTTTTTATTTATATTATTTGTTAAAAGAAATTTCTAATAAATTTTTAATCATATTATTCCCCAAAAGTATAGCGAGGGCCAACATTAGTATCTGTTATGTGGTCTAAGGCCTTGCCAACAATAGCACATCCACTGACTAGACACTTTTCCAAGAAAGGCATATCCCTAAGTGGGGTCCTAGTGCTGATATCGAAAGAGGCAACCTGGTTGCCCTTGTCGTCTGTATATATAAGGTTGGCCAGGGGCTGGTCATTATCTGCAAAAATATCGACAGAGTTGTATTTTATAGTCTTTTTTAGTTTTTCTGTGTCCTTTTGTATCAGGCAAAGGTCCTTGTTTGCAACAAGGTCAAACTTTATAAAAGGAATTCCATTTATTACAGCCTTGTCTATAGTAGCATTTTTCTTGTATAGGTACTTAGTCTTGTAGTGGTTGTTTATATAAACTAGGGTATTGTAGGATGCAAGTTTACGATTTTCCTTGCTGGAAGCTCCTAGGGAAACTCCTATTAACCTATTTGCACTATCATTACCATTGCCCTTATCAATCTTCATCGAGTAGGCCAGGCAGTAACCCGCTGCACCTGTAAAGCCGGTCTTAAGTCCGTCTACATTGGCGATTAGGGGTAAAAGAGGGTTTGTATTTTCCTCATTTATTGCCTTTTTTGGATTGATATAGGAAGACATATTTGTTATAGCAGTCAACTGGTTAGGATACTTATCATAAAGGTACTTGGATAAGACTAGGACATCTCTGGCACTTGTCTTATTCTCAACCCCCATAGACTTGCCACCTACATTTATACTGGTAGGTAGGCCATTAGGGTTGTAGAAAACAGTATTTTCCATGCCTATTTCCTTGGCCTTGGCGTTCATATCTTCTACAAATTTGCTATAGGTAGTAGAGACATGGTGGCTGATTGCTAGGGCAGCATCATTGGCTGACACTATCATCATGCCCTTCATCAATTCCTCCAGACTGATTTGTTCACCTGCTGTTAACTTTATATTAGTACCCACCCTGTTGACATCGGATGGTAGTATAGTAACTATATCCTTATAGTCTACCTTCTTTTGGGAGATGGCATCAAATGTCAATAGTAGGGTCATCATCTTTGTTAGGCTGGCCATAGGCACTACCTGGTCGGCATTTTTTTCATATACAATCCTATTAGTATCTGTATCGCTTACTATGGCAGAACGTGAATATGAATCACTAAACCTCTGTTCAGCACCGGCCCTTGCCTGCATCAAAAGAGGGAGGCAAAGCCCTATTGCTAAAACTTTATATGCTTTTTTTCTATAATTTACCATTTCTTAAATTGCTCCTGTAACTATATTAGAAGACCCTGTATCAAAGGATCTTCTTTTAATCAAACAAGATAATTATAGCACAGTTTGGGCTAAAATACGGACAATTTCTATATTTATTTATAAATATATTTGTAGTTATATATTTGCAAAAAATTTATAGCTTTTTAGTATTATAGATAAAAGTATGGTAGAATAGTAGTTGATAATCGGATATAAAAAATATGTGTATATAGGAGGTAGGTATGTTAGATAACAGTACAGATGATTTAATCTTAGAAAAACTGATCGTATTATATACGCTTAATAGCATGGATGAAGACCTGACAGATTCCCAGTTGACAGAAATAATATTGGGGACAGGTGTTATAAACTACTTTGTATTGCTGGCACTCTTACCAAAGATGATGGATGCAAAGTTTATAACAACTTATGAGAAGAATAATACAAAGTTAAATGCCCTTACCCAGAGTGGGCTAGAAGTATTGGTTTACTTCCAAAACAGGATACCGGAATTTTTTGTAAAGAAGATAGATGACTATATAAGGGATAATAAGGAGGAGTTACTATCTACGCAGATAAAAAAACAAACCTACTACAGCCTGCAGGGGGATTCTTCTTACCTGGTCAACCTGGTAATCATAAAGGGTCGCCAAAATGTCATGAATGTTAACGTAAATGTCGATACAGAGGAAGAGGCTAAGGCTATGTGTGATAAGTGGAATAAGGACTATGAAAATAAGTATAATCAGATAATAGATATAATAAATTCATAGTGGAGGTTTAATAAGTCGGACATATAAAAAGCTAGGAGGTTCAAATCAAGTGAACAGCCTAGCTTTTTTAATGGACTATATATTTTATCTAATATTATACTGAAATTTTCAGGATTATAGATGGGTTACTGGATTTCAATATACTTCTTGTACTTGTTATAGTCTATTTCATCCAGGGATAAGGTCACACTGATACCAGTATCCAGGTATTCAAAAGCTTCTATGGCATACTTGTCACTAAGGCTACTAAAGATGTTGCCCTGGTCATATGGTAGTAGGAGTTTTACCTTGTAGGAGTCCTTGTCCAGGGCCTTTTGAATCATATCCATCAACTTGTCCATATTTATGTTTTTCTTGGCAGACAGGTAGACCATGTCCTCCTGGTTTCTTGGATAGATATCCAGGTCTAGTTTGTCAATCTTATTGTATACAGTAATAGTATACTTATCATCAGCCTTTAGGTCCTTTAAAACACTCTCCGTAGTGGATTTTTGTATATCAGAGCTGGTATTTGTAGCGTCTATAACATGAAGGATAAGGTCAGCATAGGTTACTTCTTCAAGGGTTGCCTTGAAGGCATCGACTAGGTCATGGGGTAGTTTACTGACAAAACCAACCGTATCTACTACTAAAAATTCTTTCTTATTTGGAAGCAGGGCCTTTCTTAGGGTTACATCAAGGGTGGCAAAGAGCATGTCCTTGACGAATACCTCCTTGTCCTTTTCATAGTCGGGATGGGTCTTGATTATCTCATTTAGGAGGGTAGACTTGCCGGCATTCGTATAGCCTACAAGGGCAACAATTGGCACCCTGTTCTTGCTTCTCTGAGCCCTTTGTATATCTCTTATCTTTACTACTTCCTTAAGTTCTTTCCTTATATTGGCAGCCCTGTTGAGGATATGCCTCTTGTCCTTTTCCAACTTCTGTTCACCAGGACCCCTAGTACCAATACCTGCACCAGTCCTAGACATCTGACCACCCATACCATAAAGCCTAGGTAGCCTGTACTTTAATTGGGCAAGCTCAACCTGGAGTTTACCCTCACGACTAAGGGCACGCTGGGCGAATATATCCAGTATCAGGGTAGTCCTGTCAATTATCTTCTTACCTACAATATCCTCGATGTTTCTTATTTGGGCTCCGGATAGCTCATCATTAAAGACCACCATGCTGGCATCTAGGCTATCTGCATAAGCCTTGATTTCCTCAATCTTACCAGACCCCATATAGGTAGCAGCATCTATACTTGACCTATTTTGTATTAGGTCTCCCACCACTTCGGCACCGGCAGCCTGGACTAATTCTTTTAGCTCCAACATGGAGTCTTCAATATCGATATCATCAGGCTTTTTTATCAGGCTAGTTAGGTTAAGACCAACACAAAGGGCCTTTTCTTTTAAATTTATTATGTCTTCATTGTTTATATTTAAATCATTCATAGTTTTCCCTGAGGAATACACCTCCTTGATATAGTTTATTTTTCTAGGTTTTTATTCGATTATATCACACTATGAGAATAAAAAACATACTTAGAACCATGCAATATATAAATTTATTCAAAAAATTCACATTAAATTCATGTTAAAAAATTCTAATAATATATTAGTTTATAATAAAAAAAACCTAATAATATTTTTTTGGCGGGATAAAAAGTAATCATATACGAAATTTGTCAGAAAAAAAACTAAATTTATATAAAAAAATTTTTTTAAAGTTAGAGGATAGGAAATCGTTACTCCTGAAAGATAATAGTATTTAAAATTACAGGAAAAATATAATAATAGGACGTAAATATAAGGTTTGATAGATTTACTACAATTAAGTGACTTTAAAAAATAAGTTTTTTATACAAATTTCATATAAAAAATATACAATAGAGTATGTAATTAGATGTAATTATTTAAAAAACGAAAAATATGGATGGAGGTTTAATAATATGTCTAGTATTTTAGCATTAAACAAAATTATAGGTGATTTTGTATGGGGTTGGCCAATGCTAATAATGCTACTAGGAACAGGCCTATTCTTAGGAATCAGGACTAAATTCGTAGTAGTAAGGAAGTTTGGCTATGTATTGAAGAATACCCTATTGAAGATGTTCGACAAAAATTCTGGTGGAGAGGGAGAAATTTCGGCCTTTCAGGCAGTATCTACAGCCTTGGCAGCCACAGTAGGTACAGGTAATATAGCAGGTGTTGCCCTAGCCATTGCAGTAGGTGGTCCAGGAGCAGTATTTTGGATGTGGCTATCAGCTGTACTGGGTATGTCTACCAAGTTTGCAGAAGTAATTTTGGCAGTAACATACAGGGTTAAGGAAAAAGATTCGCATACCTACTCAGGTGGACCTATGTACTACATAGAAAGAGGTCTAGGCCAGAAGTGGTTGGCAAAAATATTTGCCCTATTTGGTGCCTTGGCGTCTCTAGGTACAGGTAATATGACACAGTCAAACTCTATAGCCCAGTCACTAAATGCAGCTTTCAATGTAGATATGAAGGTTGTAGGTATAGTATTGACAGTATTGACAGCAGTAGTAGTATTGGGTGGAATCAAGAGAATAGGACAGGTTACAGAAAAGTTCGTACCATTGATGGCAGCCTTTTATATAGTAGGAGCTATAGCAATACTATTTATAAATGCAAGTGAAATACCACACGCTTTTGGATTGATATTTGGTTCAGCATTTTCTGGACATGCGGCTGTAGGTGGATTTGCAGGTTCTACTTTGATGTTAGCCCTAAGAAATGGTGTGGCTAGAGGAGTCTTTACTAATGAAGCAGGTTTGGGTAGTGCACCAATAGCTCACGCAGCAGCAACTACAGACCACCCGGTTAGACAGGGTCTATGGGGAGTATTTGAGGTATTTGTCGATACTCTAGTAATATGTACAATGACAGCTCTAGTAATCCTGGTATCTGGACAATGGACATCAGGTCTACAAGGTGCAGCCCTTACAACAAAGGCCTTCCAGTCAGGCTTTAGTGGTGGCCAGTACATAGTATCTATAGGCTTAACACTATTTGCCTTCTCAACAATTTTGGGTTGGTCATACTATGGAGAAAAGTGTACTCAATACCTATTCGGGGAACAGTTTGTAAAGGTATACAGGTTAATATATATTCCATTGGTATTTGTTGGATCAATAGGAGGTTTACAGGCAATCTGGGCAATATCAGATACTGTAAACGGTCTAATGGCCCTACCAAACTTGGTTGGACTACTATTCCTATCAGGTGTAATAATTGCCATGGTTAAGGACTTCTTCAAGGATCCAGACAGGATTAGGAAGACTGAAGAAGAATATCTGGCAGTAGTACCAGAAAAATTCAAGCCTAAGGACTTAAAATAAATTAATATAAAGAGGATGGCATAGGCCATCTACAGGAAAAGATGTATTGCACATTTAACTTGTGGCTACATCTTTTTTTGTTGCATAAATATGGGTCTTATAAAGGTCAAGATGGCTTCTATAGGCAGTCCTTTTCTTTGTGTGATATAATATAGTTTAAGTATAGTAGACCTATAACAGGATATATACTTATGCTATAGGTAGTTGTATCTATAGATTGTAAGATAAGAAAATATCTAGATGAGTAGATAGGCATATTAAATATAAAACTAAGTAGATAAAAGTATGGAAAGGATAATAGGATGGAAAATTCATATAAGTTTTTTGCCAATAAGGATTGCGAGTACTTTCCCTGTCACAAGGGGATATGTCCAGAAAATTTCAACTGTCTATTCTGCTATTGCCCTCTCTATGCATTGGGAGATAGGTGTGGAGGCAATTTCAAATACGGTGATAAGGGGATAAAGGATTGTGCAGATTGTATCCTTCCCCACAAGCCCCAATCCTATGAATATATAATAGGAAAATTTAGCCAGATTGCTGAATTAACTAAGAAAGGGATAGACTAGTGGACAAGAGAAAAAATACAAAAAATAACAGTAAGGAGAGGTTTCTAGTTGCCGGTATAGCCTTGGTAATGCAGGTTTTTTGGGTAATATACCAAGTCAAGTGGATAAATGACATATATCCAATAACAGAAGGATTGAGTCACTTTTTAGCCTTAATGCTAGTAATTAGAATTTATGGTAAACACACAAATGCAGCAATGAAAATACCTTGGATGGTTCTTTTGTTGATATTCCCAATAACGGGCTTGATACTTTACAGTATATTTGCCAGCCGTATATCTAAGTATGCAGTAAAAAGACGGTTCAAATATATCATGGACAAGCTATATCAAAATTTGTATAAGGATGAGGACCTTTTATCGGATATTAAGGAGTCAGAACCTGATATATACGGCCAGGTACACTATATATCCAAGATAGGTAGGTTTCCAGCCTATAATCAAGGCCAGGTCACATATTATCCAGATGCCAAGCTAGGTGTTGAGGCCCAGAAGGAGGTCATGAGACAGGCTAAAAAGTTTATCTTTATGGAATACCATGCCATAGAGGACTCGGTATCCTTCCAGGAAATAGAGGAAATACTGGTAGAAAAGGCAAAAGAAGGCCTGGATGTAAGGGTAGTATATGACGATGTAGGTAGCCTTGTATTTATAGACAAGTCCTTTAGGAAGAGGCTAGAGGGCGAGGGAATCAAGTGTAGGGTATTTAACCCGATTGGACCTGTTTTGAATGTATTTATGAACAATAGGGACCATAGAAAGATTACTGTAATAGACGGCAAGATAGGCTTTACAGGTGGGTACAACCTAGCCGATGAATATTTCAACCTGGTAAACCCATATGGCCACTGGAAGGACACAGGCATCAGGATAGAGGGCAGACCAGTAGATAGCTTGACCCTGATGTTCTTGGAAATGTGGCATGCCAGCAAGTCTACTAAGAAGATAAATGAAGATATAAAGGCACTGATAAACCAGTGGGAGGAAGAAGGGACAGAAACTGAGACTGAAGAAACTTGTCAAGGTCTTCAAAGTGATAAGAATATAATAATTCAGCCATTTGCTGAAAACCCACTAAAAGAAGAATTATTGGCAGAAAATGCCTATATGAATATGGCAAAAAATGCCAGGGACTACCTATATATTACGACCCCATATCTCTTGATAGATGACAATATGAGTGAAGAATTGTCATCAGCTGCCAAGAGGGGAGTAGATGTAAGGATAGTAACACCAGGTATACCAGACAAGAGGATAGTCAATAAGATGACCAGGTCCTACTACGGTGGTTTGGCCAGAAATGGTGTCAGGATATATGAATATATGCCCGGTTTCATCCATGCAAAGCAGCATATATCAGATGACAAGACAGCCATCATAGGCACTATAAATATGGACTATAGGAGTCTCTACCACCATTTTGAAAATGGGGTATTTATGCACAATGTAGATTGTATAAAGGATATGAGGGCAGACTTTGAGCATATATTTGATCAGTCCTATGAGGTGACAGACAAGTATGCTAGTGGTAGGTCGACTTCACTTAGGATTGTCCAGTGCTTGTGGAGGTTTGTAGCACCTTTGATGTAGCATTGTATAAAATATGATGGAAATAATAATTAATTATAGTTATCTGATTATAATTATAGATAAACAAAATATTTTATGATATTATAATGTTATGGCAAAAGATGAATACATAGGCTAGTTACTTATATATAGATGAAAATAAAAAAACTTGACAGATAAGTCAAGTTAAACCCTACAATGGGTGGCCCGAAGGCAATCTGAATAAATTTTTATTTGAACTCGTGATGTAATCATATATAGTGACTAATATGATCTACATATATTATAAGTGATATAATTACGCTTGTCAAGTTCGTAGGAAAATGTTTTTAGAAATGATATTTATATGTTAAAAATGACTAACTAGGAGAGGAAAACATGAAAAAGACTGAAGGTACTAAAACATCAAAAGATACTGAAAAAGCTAGGGATATTAAAATGGTAAAAGATACTAAAAAAGTCAAATATATTAGAAAGGCTACGGAATATTTTATAGGACTAGATATAGGTACATCATCAGTGGGTTGGGCAGTAACAGATACAAAATATAAGTTGATCAAATTTAACGGCAAAAAAATGTGGGGGTCAAGATTATTTACAGAGGCTGCTACTGCAGAGGAAAGACGTAATCATAGGACAAATAGAAGAAGGTTACAAAGAAGGGTAGATAGGATTAATCTACTAGAAGAAATATTTAGTGAAGAAATATCAAAGGTTGATCCAGAGTTTTTTATCAGACTTAAGGAAAGTAAATTCCACCTAGAGGATAAGGTTATTGATGAAAAAAACATAATTTTTAAAGAAAAAGAAGATGGAGATAAAAAATACTATGAAAAGTATCCTACAATCTACCATTTAAGGCATGCACTTATCCATGGTTGTAATGATATAGATATCAGAGAACTCTATATGGCTGTTCACCATATAATTAAGTACAGGGGACATTTCCTATTTAAGGGAGATATATCAGATTCAGGGGCTTCTATAAATGACAATATCATCGAAATCATTGATTTGATGTCTTCAGTTGCTGGGATGAAAAAATTAGAATATAATGACAAGCTAATAGAGGAAATAAGAAATATAATATGTAATGTGGATAAAACTATAAACGATAAAAAGAAGGATATTAACAAGGTATTTAGTGGAAGCAATAATGACTACAAGGCCTATAAGTCTATATTTGCTTTAGTTGTAGGTGCTAAAGTGAAACCATATGATATATTTTTAGAGGAAGAGTATAAAGATTTAGAGGATATAAAAGGCATAGTATTTAAAAATACTGAATATGAAGAGGTTCATGATGTATATGAGCAGGTTTTTGAAGATAGGGTAAGGATAATAGATGCGGCAAAAAGTCTATATGATATGATAATATTGTTGTCGATAAAGCCTGAAGGCAAGGGTTTATCTGAAAACAAAGTAGATGTATATAATAAGCACCACGAAGATCTCACATTATTAAAAGAGGTACTTAAGGAAGATATGACCATTTATAATATGGTGCTTAGAGAAGACAAGAAGGATGGAACAAATTATATAAATTATATTAAAAAGAGCAAGTATGGAAAAGGATGCTCAAGAGAAGACTTCTACAAGTCATTAAAAAAGGCCTTAGAAAAACTTGAAGTTAACGAAAAAATTGAACATATCTTGTCAGAAATTGATCTTGAGAGATTTTTACCTCTTCAAAGGGTCAAGGAAAATAGTGTAATACCTTATCAAATACATAGAGATGAATTGAAGAAGATACTTGCCAATGCATCCTTAAAATTTAATTTCTTGAATCATGCAAGTGAAGGATATTCTAATATTGAGAAAATAATAAAGCTACTTGAGTTTAGGATACCATATTATGTCGGCCCGTTAAATAACCACCATCCAGTTGATAACAAAGAAACGAAAGGTTTCTCTTGGATTGTAAGAAAGGAAGCTGGTAGGGTTAAACCTTGGAATTTTGACCAACTGGTTGATAAAAAAGCTAGTGCTGAAAAGTTTATAAAAAACCTAACTAACAAGTGTACATACCTGGTAGGTGAGGACGTACTACCAAAAGAATCTTTGTTATACAGTGAATTTTGCCTGCTAAATGAATTAAATAATATTATGTACGATGGAAAAAAACTTTCTTTAGATGCAAAGAATGACTTGATTGAAAAAGTATACAAGAAAGAAAAAAAGAAATTAACAAAAAAAGGTATAAAAGATTTTTTAAAGCAGAATAACTATGCTGATGGTAAAGGTGAAGTTACAGGTATCGATATTGATATAAAGTCTGACTTGAAGTCTTATAGAGATATGGTGAAAATATTTGGTTCCGACTTTGGCCATAAAATGGCAGAAGATATTATAAAATGGGTAACCATATTTGGAGAATCAAAAGATATTTTAGAATCTAAGATAAGAGAATCTTATGGAAATATGGTTGATGATAAGCAATTAAAGATGGTAAAAAAACTTAGTTACAAGGATTGGGGAAGACTTTCTAAAACGTTTTTGACAGAAATTAGAAGTGATATCCTGATAGATGAGTGTACAGGTCAAGGTCAATCTATAATTGAGTCTATGAGAACCAGGGATCAAATATTGATGCAGTTATTGAGGAATGAATATGATTATACAAAAAAGATAGAAGAGTTTAATAGAGAAAAACAGACTGATACAAGAGAGATATCATATGATTTGTTAAAGGATCTATATTGCTCTCCTCCAGTTAAGAGAAGTCTTTGGCAGACAATTGGCATAGTAGAAGAAATAAAGAAAATAATGGGGCATGAACCTAAAAAGATTTTTGTTGAAGTGACAAGGACTAACAAGGCAGAGAAGAAGCGTGCAAACTCAAGAAAGAAAAGGTTATTGGAACTTTATAAGGATATAAAGGATGGTGCTAGAAATTGGATTGATGAAATTGAAAAAACCGAGGATAGCAAGTTTAACTCTAAAAAATTGTATCTTTATTATACTCAGATGGGAAAATGTATGTACACAGATAATATAATAGATATCGAAACTCTATTTACTGATATGTATGATATTGACCATATATTCCCAAGGTCTAAGACAAAGGATAACAGCTTTGATAATTTAGTTCTTGTAACTAAAGAATCCAACGGCAGAAAAGGTAATAAATATCCAATAGATCCAGCTATTCAGAAAAAAAAGATAGACTTGTGGAGATGCCTACATGAGAAAAAGCTAATAGGTGATATAAAGTTTGAAAGATTGACTAGAACTTTTGGATTCACAGATGATGAATTGTCAGGCTTTATAGCAAGACAGCTTGTAGAAACTTCACAGTCATCAAAAGCAGCTGCTGAAATGCTAAATATGATAAATAAAAACTCAGAGGTAGTATATGTAAAGGCTGAAAACGTCTCTGACTTTAGGCATGATAATGAGTTTATAAAGGTAAGGGAGGTAAATGACCACCACCATGCCAAGGATGCATATTTAAATATAGTTGTAGGTAATGTATATAATGAAAAATTCACTAAAAATCCATTGAACTTTATTAAAGATGGGGGACGTAAATACAGTCTTAATGAGATTTTTAAACATCCTTTCCCAAAAAATAGTGGAATAATTTGGGACCCTGAAGTATCTATGGAAACTGTGAAGAGAATGATGAAATCAAATGATGTAAGGGTTACAAAGAAAATTATTGAACAAAAGGGAGCCCTTTATGATGCAACTATATATAAGGCAAACATTGCAAAAGAAGAATCTTATTTCCCACTAAAGATGGGGAATGATAGGTTGAAAAATGTAACTAAGTATGGTGGATATACAAACATAAAAACCGCTTATTACACTATTGTATCATATGATGAAATAGGTAGTAAAAAGAGTGAACATATAGTAAGAATGGTACCTATACCAATCTATATATGTAAATTAGTCAATCGTTTTGAAGATATAGCAGAATACACACACCAATATATAACAAATAGATCTAAAAAGAGTATAGATAACTTTAAGATTCTGTATAAAAAATTATACATTAATTCAGTTATAGAATTAAATGGCTTTAAATACTATGTTGGCGGAAAAACTGATGATAGTTTTTACATTGATTCAGCTTTAGATTTAATATTATATGACGAAACAAATAAGTTATTTGGCAAAATTGTTAAATTCTATAA
>ERZ772764.1194-NODE-1194-length-16642-cov-18.634473_pt1 | contig 16642 bp, 14 predicted proteins | sample MGYA00512163_ERZ772764 | MGnify/ENA primary metagenome ERZ772764 (study PRJEB29015, sample SAMEA2737903) | human oral metagenome | biome: human oral; feature: human-associated habitat; material: dental | place: China | collected 2094 ... | reverse complement strand
TGGTGGCAGCTCTTCTGTGCCGATTTCTACTAGGAAGTTTTGGGTTGTCATTTTAGGGTCTCTATGTAAACGTAATTTATATCATTATAAATATTAAGGCTTTAAACCAAATACTAATGCAAATGGTACCCAAACTGGCATTGTTAAAATAAATAACAATTGACCGTTACCAGTTTCAAAAAAAGGTCTTTTGTCAGTTACTACTATTGGTAGTGGGGTATCTAATTTATATTCATCAGCTAAATTATTTAAACCATAAAAAGTCTTAGCATCAGCCAAGAATGTTACTTTTATATATTGTTTTTCATAAGCTTCAGCTTGATATACTTTTTTTAATTTGATTAAGTCATCATCACTTAATAGATTTTTATCAATAAAAAGTGAGTATATAAGCTCATTAGAACTTTGCGTTAGTATTTGCAGGTTTAAAGCTTGTCTAGACACTTTATAATGGTAACTATCATAAAATTCTTTAAATTGTTGTATTGTTTTCTTATCTTTGCTCTTTAAATGATACAGTTCTTCACCTATCTGAACATTAATAGAATCATCAAAAAAACGTATATGTGTTATTTGTTTTTGAACAACGGAATTGTTATTCGTACAACCTATTATTAACAATACGCAAATAAAAATTATTGAATATGGTTTCTTAATCATCTTTTATATTTCTCTGTTTTCACTTCTGCCAAATCTGCCCTAACCCCTCTTTGCTAAAGAGGGGATTGGATCTTTGGAGAATTAAATATTTATGTTCTACTTTAACGTTTTTTGAAAGCAGATGATTTAATCTCTATTGAAATTAAAATGTAAATGAGCCAGTTACAATCAATTTACTAAAGAATTCCCCTCTTTAGCAAAGAGGGGTTAGGGGAGATTTGGCAGAGCTACTTAACGCTCATACCCAATCAGCCCTTACATTCTCTAAAAACAAATAAATCTGCTCGACTACCGCTTCAATTTCACGCATGACTTCATCATTGCTAAATCGTATAACAGTGAAACCAAGTGAATTTAATTCTTCATCTCGCAATGCATCTTTTTCCTGATAATCAGCTTTGCTTTCGCACAATAAAAATCAACGATATAGCTTAAAAGTGGCTTTTGCCGATTAAATCGAAAGCCTAATAACCGATCCCGATTAATCCGTTGCCAAAGTTTATTTTCTGCATCAGTTTGATTATTGCGAAGTTTTTGCGAATTCTCTTTTAAGTGTTTTTCATAGGGTTGCATGAAAGCTACTTCTTGCCATTCTCAATCCCTTCACTCAACACCTGTTGAAAACGCTCGTAATCACAAAAGCCATTTTCATCTTTTTCACAACCTTTGAGGGTTAATGCCGTTTGGTTTGGTGGTGTCGTTAAACTTAATGGCGTGATGTTAATCAGCTGTTCAGTGGTTTGATACACATAATCCAACTTAAATTTGAGCTTGCCACTTGGTTTGTGCTTCCACACTTCAAATAGCAACTTGCCACCGATTGGGATATTTTCTAATGAATCATTCAATTCATAAGGCTCAACCCCTAGTGCCGCAAGCAGAGCGACAATATTGGAATCGTGTCCAACCAACAAGCTAATTTTGTTTTCACTATTTAGCTGTTGCTGAATAAATGCCAATAACGGGTATGAGGCATTTTGTGCTAACGCTTCGTTGTTTTTAAATAAAGTGCGGTAATATTCGTTTTTAATTTCGTTAATTGCACGCCATTTTTCTTGGCTATCTATGCGGCCGTTGGCGATTTCTGCATCAGGTTTGCCCACATAATGCGCAAGCAATAATGCACTGACAATTTTCTTTCCTGTGCTGATAGAACCCGTAATTTTGACCGACTTACCGTCTTTAATACTATATTCACCGACTTTTCCACCTAAATCACACTCGCCTTTTTGCAAGCAGTTTGGTGAGTTTTTGTAATCGATGATTTCACTCAATAGCGCATAATTCGGCGCTAATTTTTGCTGTAAAGCGGTTAAATCAACCTTATTTTTTGCCGATTCAATCAAGGCTTTACTTGGATTATGCGCCTGCGTGTTAAAAATCGGATCTTTTTCTGAACCAATTTTACCGTGATGTTGCAGTTGAACATTACAGCCCGCAAATGCGCCAGAAACAATCGCCTGACCTGTTGCAATGGTGCGTTGTACCCCATTCGCATAAGCGAAAATACCTTCACCCGATGCACAACGATCAGTCGTTAATAATCCTTTATCTGCAAGCCATTGACCTAAATATTGGCCGAAATAGGTTTCTAGCACGGTACCTTTCGCCGTGAGATGACCGGATGGCACATCCCATTTCGCCCACGTATAGGGGGAATATTTAGCCATCTCTTGAGGGTCTTTTTCCACCGGCGAGCGCAATCCATGACGACTAAAAATCAAGACTTTCTCAAGTTCATACTCTGCACTCGGTGTATTTGGGCGATATTCCTCGGCAAATACACTGCCCGCGAAGGCAGAACCCAGCAAAAGTGCGGTCAGAATTTGAGGTGTTTTTTTCATCTTTTTTACCTTTCTAAATAAGAATAGCTCGATAACAGCACAATGCTATCATCTTTCGTGCTTGTTTCTGTCGGGTTCGATTGCTTTACCAACGATACCCTACTTTCAAACCAAACTGATGTTGTTTATCCAACTGTTTGCCGCGAGATTGGGCAGCATAACCGCCAACCTGCCAGCCGCCGAAACCGGCACTTAAACCGATTTCTTGCTGCCAATAACGGTCAAAACGTTGCATTAATGGTACCTGATTCACCTGTACGGCAAGCTTGGAATTGGAGGCATCCACATAATTGACGCTCACGGACGGTCGAAGCATGACACCTGCCCATGGGCCAAAGGTGTAATCCACCGTAACACCGGCTTGGTAAACATTAAAATTCGCGGACGGCGTATGAATTCGAGATTGATCGTATTGATAATCCTCACTTGAAATATGGTAACGATGTACGCTTGCATTCGGTTTAAACGCCAATTTACCTAACTTCAGTTGGTATCCTACCCCTGCACCTAATGCCACAATATGGCGTTGAATATCCGCATTTTGCAATTCACCGCGAATTTCACCCGCACTTGAACCATAGCTCATATCGGCAAAGACATTCAAGCCATTAGCAAAATCATATTTACCGAAAGCCGACAACATGGTCAGACGATTTTTACTGCCGATATTGTCATCAAAGGTATTGTTTGCTCGGGCATGAGAGAACAACAGACCAAGACGATAATTATCATCAATGTGTTGCGCACCAAGTTGGGTTAAATTCGTTTCTTGCTTGTAAGCACGGAATTCATTCGCATCATAACGACGGGAAGAATGTATTGTATTTACCCAAACATGAGATAAATTCTCTCCGACAAGCTGTTTATTTAATTCATCGAGAACGAGCAGCACATTATTCGCACTTGCTGACAACTCGGATAATGCACTATTTGAATAACGGCTAATCAGATCTTTTTGTTCCGTTTTCACATCCGCTTTACGATTTGCCTCAGCTAAACGCGCCGCCTCTTCGGCTTTACGTTTTTCTTCCGCTAAGCGAGCCGTCTCTTCGGCTTTGCGTTTTTCTTCCGCTAAACGTGCCGCTTCATCTGCTTTACGTTTTTCTTCGGCTAAACGTGCCGCTTCATCTGCTTTACGTTTTTCTTCCGCTAAGCGAGCCGTCTCTTCGGCTTTACGTTTTTCTTCCGCTAAACGTGCCGCTTCTTCCGCTTTGCGATTTTCTTCCGCTAAACGCGCGGCTTCTTCCGCTTTACGATTTGCTTCCGCTAAACGTGCGGCTTCTTCCGCTTTACGTTTTTCTTCCGCTAGACGAGCGGCTTCATCCGCTTTACGTTTTTCTTCGGCTAAGCGTGCGGCTTCTTCTGCTTTACGATTTGCTTCGGCTAAACGCGCGGCTTCTTCCGCTTTACGTTTTTCTTCCGCTAGACGAGCGGCTTCATCCGCTTTGCGTTTTTCTTCGGCTAAGCGTGCGGCTGCTTCTTCCGCTTTACGATTTTCCTCCGCTAGACGAGCGGCTTCATCGGCTTTACGTTTTTCTTCCGCTAAACGCGCAGCCTCTTCCGCTTTCCGTTTTTCCTCGGCTAAACGAGCAGCTTCATCGGCTTTGCGTTTTTCTTCTGCTAAACGCGCGGCTTCTTCCGCTTTACGTTTCTCTTCCGCTAAACGTGCTGCTTCTTCGGCTTTGCGTTTTTCTTCGGCTAAGCGAGCTGCTTCTTCCGCTTTACGATTTGCTTCCGCTAAACGTGCTGCCTCTTCCGCTTTACGTTTTTCTTCGGCTAAGCGAGCTGCTTCATCGGCTTTACGCTTTTCTTCCGCTAAGCGTGCGGCTTCGTCCGTTTTACGTTTCTCTTCCGCTAAGCGTGCCGCTTCGTCCGCTTTGCGTTTTTCCTCCGCTAAACGTGCGGCCTCTTCCGTTTTACGTTTCTCTTCCGCTAAGCGTGCGGCTTCTTCCGCTTTGCGTTTTTCTTCCTCTAGGCGATCAGCTTCTTCAGCTTTACGTTTTTCTTCCGCTAGGCGAGCGGCTTCTTCGGCTTTACGTTTTTCTTCCTCTAGGCGAGCAGCTTCTTCAGCTTTACGTTTTTCTTCCGCTAAACGAGCGGCTTCTTCAGCTTTGCGTTTTTCTTCAGCAATGCGTTCTTGATCAGCGAGCTCTTTTTCTTTTTTAGGGTTGTAGAGTCGATAATCAAAATCGTCATTTCTGAGTTCATAGCGATATGCCCCGGCATCCACACTGCCATTGGCCAAAGAAACATTGACATCGTCAGATTGCGCAGGATTATTTAATTCCAACAAGCTAAGCTGTGCCAAGTTTTGTGGTTCTGCACCGGTGTTACGCACATTTAATACGAAATTCCCTGCCGCTTTTCCTCGTACAATGACATGGTCGCCTTTATTTTCCTGCAAATAAGTGCGGTAATTAATGGTGCCATTTCCGTCAAGATCTCCCAACACGTCTAACGTGTTAAACGTTTGATTATCCTTTTGTGTCGTAAAATCCGGATTTAACGTAATTTGGCTATTATCAAGGCTTAAATTACCTACCCTTGTGCTCTCCGGCAACGTCCAGTGCGCATTGTCTGACAACGACACCGATGTGTGTTTGCTTCCTCGAATTTGGTGAGTGAAACGGGTATTCACAAGGTTGAGGGTGGTAATATCCGAAAGCCATACATCCCCAGCCAAAGTGGCGTTGTCCACCGTTGCTACCGCGCGATCATTAACATGAAGCATACCGGTTTGGGTGGCATTATGGGTTAAATGATATCGGCTGAATCCACTTAGCATGACGCTACCAACCACATCAGCCAGCCCTTGAACAAGTAAAGTCGCACTATCAGACGCACTGAGATCCCTTGATTTTCGTCCGTTCAATGCTACGAAAAGCTTTATCCGACAAGGTTTGATTATCGCATTTTGTGAGCCCCGTCCAGTCAGAGCGCTCGCAAATGAAATTCGCCTGTTTGTCGGTCACGCCGAATGTCGCCTTGGCATCTTTGCTTAATTGCCAATTACCACTTATCTCAGAAACATTCCGAGAAACGACCGCACTTCCGCCGTTAATGATGAAATTATCGGCTTTGAATGTGCGATTTAACCAATCATCATCTTGTGCCACTTCACCTTGTGGGCGTCCAATGAGCGCCGGTTTGTTTAAGTGATTATAGGCATGAGGTGTTGGGCGTCCGCTAAAGACTAACGTGCCGTTTTCCTGCGTAATATCGCCATTTAAGTTGGTTCCGCCTGACAATAAAAAGACGCTGTCTGCGTGTGTAGGTTGATAGTTGAGATTTAATCGACCGTTATGAAGTGCCGCATTGGTTTCACCAAACCAGCCGTTAAACGCTGTCGCTTTGGATTCGTTAATGTCTTTTTCATTATCAATTTTCGCATTGCCCAAAATTTTGACGGTAGATTCAGCGTCTTTGTTGTGGTTGACAATTTGTGCGCCTTCATCGGTATTTTGAATGCGATTAAAGGTTAGTGAATGGCCGTTAAGATCTAAACGACCACCACGAAAGCCAAAATAAATATTGTTTGGATTAACTTGGTCGTCACTTTCTAATTTCACCGTTGAGCGGCCACTCACAATGCCTAATTGATTAAAGGCTTGTTTTTTGCCTTTCTCGTCCGCTTGTTGATTCAAGACAACGACACCATCTCCCACGCTGATATCGCCTAGGTTTTCGCCTTTGCCATTGACCAATAACGTGCCTTGCCCAATTTTAGACAAGCGATCGCCCGCCGGATTTTTAATCTTCCATGTGACGGTACTGCCTTCACTCACTGAAACACCGGCACCTTTCCAGGTTTCATCCGCATTAGGCTGAACCACAAAATCCCCTTCGAAAGTCAAGCCACCGGCACCCTGATCGATATTATTTTTCAGGGTTACTGTGCCGTTTTCCAGATTTCCAAAGTAAATGTTTTTACCGTGATGAAGTGCCGGCATATAAGGGTTTGGTCCACCATACCCAAAGGCTTCATCACTCCCCGAAGACGCTAGGCTGTAATTGGCAAGTGGAGTGTCTGTGCCACCACTACCGCCTTTAGTTAATTTCCCTTTGTCGTTGTCATCCGCTGTCCAGTCATAAGAGGCTACGGTTGGTTCAAATACGGTGACCAAATCTCTTGCAATGATTTCATCCAAATAATTCTTACGTGCAATTTGGTAGGTGTTCTCTTTGCCTTCATAAGGGTGTCCGCTACGCAATACGCCGTTTAACAGCCATTTTCCTGCGGTTTTATCGTAAATAAACATCGGGGAACCACTGTCACCGCCAGAACCTGAAATGGGTAACGGACCATATTGATTCGGATAACGCACATCACCACTTAAACTTACTTCGCCGTTATTTGCCCAACCTTGCATAAAGGTATTGCCTGCGGTTCTGTAGTGATATGCATCATAAATCTCATTACGATTGTCCTGCTCATCACGCACAAATTGTAAACCGCTCCCAATTCTCACTCGCATCGGATACTTTTCTAAATCGCTATAGGTGTTGCCTTGCATATTTGACACCATTTCTATCGGTGCGGCTTCTGTTACGAATTTGGCTAATCGAGGATTGTGATAGTCCGTCATGTAAGGGTGAGTAGGGTCGTTTTTATAATTATTTCGTTTAACGATGTTATAAGTGAATCGGTGCTGATCGGGGTTACTGCCCTCCATGCCGAAATCAACATTTCCATAACCCACGTTATGTGCCACGCTGACGATATATTGATCGCCCACCAGCGTAGCCACACCATTACGGCTAACTACCGAAAAATCCATCATCGGCGCATTTTGCATCATGGTGCCGACAGGCTCGCCTTTTTTATTCACCACCGCAATGTTTTGCGCACCGGGAGTAAATTTGCCTTTATTCTCGGCAAAATCACGGAAATATTGGTAATCCACACCGGAATAAACATGTCCGGCAAAGGCGAGTGGGCTTAGGTTCAATGCGACAAATGCAGCGATGAATTTGGGTTTGAAAGTTGTCTTTTGCATAAAATGGGCTCAAATAAAATGAGGGTTAAAATTAACTGATGATGGGGAACATCAAAGCATCATCGCCGATTAGAAAAATGTTTCGCTTATACAACAAGCCGTGAATGACGAATCATCCAGCAATTCTAGCCTGAAATCGACCGCACTTAGGCATCATTTTAAATCAGGCAAAAATCGATTTTAATTGGGCTTCATCCAAAATCACTCGACCGTCCGCCAACAACAATGCCGGCAAGCCTGCATAACCTTTGGCTTTCGCCTCATCAAACACCGCTTCGTTATCACGCAAGCGTAAAAAGCGTTTTAAATTCGGCAAGGTGGATTGCACTTCAATTTCTTCATAATCCACGTTTAACGCCTTTAATTCCGCCACAAAAGAGGGTGTATCAGGACATTCAGCGCTATAAAACAATACAGGTTTAGACATTTTCGCCTCCTTATTTTTGGGCAGCGGCCGCAAGTGCGGTTGGATTTGGCGTTGGTTCGCCGATTTTGGTTAAACGGTTACGATCACGATGCTCAAATGGTTCGTCGTAATTTGGGATAATCATTGTGGTAATTTGATCGTAAGACCACGTGCCATCCTCATGAATTTTCACCGTAATCTCATAGCTTTCTGTGGTGAAAGATTGTTCAATAAACGGATTTGAGATAATGCCATTCGTTAGAGAACCACGCACAGATTTTAGCGTAAATTCTTTCGCATCCGGTGCGGCATGACCGGTGGCAATCAGGCTTTGTCCACGTGGAATACTTAACGACAAAGAAATCGTGCCGGTTGCCGGTTCCCATAACCAATAGCCCACTTGATCGTGAAAGGTTTCCACTTCATCCGGCTGCACAATCCGAGTGTGATAACGTAAGCCGTAATACAGTTGTGGACCATTAGTTTGTGCATCAATCGGTTGCAACTCGTAATGTTCGATATAAGGATCTTTCTCCGGCCCTTCCGCCTTTGGATTGATATCCAAACCACGCTTGCCCTCCCAAATTCCCGCCATCGGCGCTAAAGGCCCTAAATTTGCCAGCGTGTTTACATCCGGTTCCGCTTCGGTGTAAATATCTTCCGGATATTGAAAATCGCTCATGATGCTCTCCTTATATCGTTGTGTTGAAACATAAAGTGCGGTGACTTTTCGCTTTATTTTTTACAGCCCGGGAAACCCAAGGCTTCACGGCTGGCATAATAGGCTTCTGCCACACCTTTGGTTAACGCACGAATGCGTAAAATGTAGCGTTGGCGTTCAGTAACGGAAATGGCTTTGCGCGCGTCTAACAAGTTAAAGCTGTGTGCCGCTTTTAAAATGCGCTCGTAAGCCGGCAACGGTAACGGACGTTCTAATTCCAATAAACTTTTCGCTTCTTTTTCATATTGATCGAAGCAATAGAATAAGAAATCGGTGTCGGCATATTCAAAGTTATAGGTGGATTGTTCCACTTCGTTTTGATGGAACACATCGCCATAAGTGGTTTTGCCAAGCGGGCCGTCAGACCAAACTAAGTCATACACGGAATCCACGCCTTGAATGTACATCGCCAAACGCTCTAAACCGTAGGTCACTTCGCCGGTAACCGGTTTACATTCTAAGCCGCCCACTTGCTGGAAATAGGTAAATTGGGTCACTTCCATGCCGTTTAGCCACACTTCCCAGCCCAAGCCCCACGCGCCTAAGGTTGGGTTTTCCCAGTTATCTTCCACAAAACGAATATCGTTTTTGGTCGGGTCAAAACCAAGCATTTCAAGGGAACCTAAATATAATTCTTGAATATTGTCCGGAGAGGGTTTAATCACCACTTGGAATTGGTAGTAATGCTGTAAACGGTTTGGGTTTTCGCCATAACGGCCATCGGTCGGACGGCGGGAAGGTTGCACATACGCAAACGCCATCGGCTCCGGGCCTAACGCACGCAATGCGGTCATCGGGTGAGAAGTCCCCGCGCCCACTTCCATATCAAAAGGTTGCACAATGGTGCAGCCTTGGTTCGCCCAGTATTCTTGTAAGGCAAGAATCATGCCTTGAAACGTTTTTACATTAAATTTTGTCATAATTGATTCTATAAATTGAAAGGTTAAAAATACGTCTCATTATACTGAAAACACAAGGCAGGATAAAGAAAAGGCAGAAAATTTTGAATACTGGCGAAATCAGAAGAAATGCATGAAACAAATAACACAAACTCAAGGAGTTTATAGGATTAGATAGGAACGCTTAGGATATAAAAAAGCCCTTGAAGTCAATATTTTCAAGGGCTTTTAGGGCTGAGGTCATCTGAATTACATGTCACAAACCCTCTAATTATAAAGAAGCATCTAAATTCAAACTTTACCGATGTTACTTTCAGTGTTACTAAAAGGAGAAATCACAAGGAAATTGGCAGGTTTTTTTAGGTTATCCAAACCCCTTAATCAATTTATAGATTGGTTTTAACTTTACTTTATATCGTAATACAATCATCAAATCATTTTCTTTCGATAGTTCTTCGTCATGATAGGCGTTTTCACTATACTACTCGTATCAAATTCTATACTTAATAGGTGGAAAATATGATGTATATAGAAACTATTATCGGTAAGCCTAAAACAGAAATGCCGTATTATACCAATGATGCAATGGAATTATTAGCAAAATTAGCAGATTATGGCGATAGGAATGCTCAGAAAATGCTAGGTTAGCATTATCTTAATGGTATTTTGGTTAAAAAAGATGCTCAAAAAGCATATCACTATCATTGTAAAGCAGCGAATCAAAATGATGTTGAGGCGAATTTAATTCTGGGGTGGCATTATGAATATGGTGTCGGTACGGAAATGTGTTACGACAAAGCTATTGAACAATATGAAAAAGCAGCTCGTAAGGGTAATGAAGAAGCCTCTCTTCGTTTGATTGAGCTTTATCTATATGGAAAGAATATAGAAGATGACTATGAAGTCAAAATTGATAGTCATCTTGAGCGTGCTTTTTATTGGGCAGAATTTGTCAGGAATAGCAAGAATCCGCTTATCCAGCGATATTTGGGTATTTTATATCGAGATCATAAATGGGATTTTGCTGCTGCATTACATTATTTTCTACTTTCAGCTAAACAAAATGATAGTGCATCATTATTTTCTGCAGCTTCTGTTCTAGAAAAGATAGATGTAGACAGATGGATATCTCAAAAAAACTCAGAGTTAATTTGGAAAATCTATAATGAAAAACAGCTTCATCCAATCAGTGGCACGACAAATGAATTTGAGCAACTTGCTCTTGAATTTTATAAACAATCAGCTGAACAAGGAGAACTGCTTGCAGCCACTTATGTGGCTCTATGGTATGAGAAAAGAAAATTATATGATGAAGCACTCAAATGGGCGAAATTGCCCGCTAAGGAAGGCTATTTTACAGCACAGAGAATCATTGCCAGATGTTATCCTCAAACCCAATATTTAGACCTTTACCTTGATGATGCAATAAAATCGCTTGAGTGCATTAAACAGAAAGCGGATAACAAGGACATTTCAGAAACTCTTCAAGAATGCTACCAAATTTCTTTTGCAATGAATAAAGAGTTATATGAATTTTCAGGCACTCCAGAATCATTGGAAAAACTGGCATATTGTTATGAAAATGGATTTGGCGTAGAACAAGATTACCAAAAAGCGTTTGAACTATATAAAAGTGCAACAAATGGGACAACTTGGAGTGCGAATATATCGGAGCGTCTAGGCTATTTATGCTCAACAGATAAGGTAAAATCAGATTTATTTAATGATGTGATGTATTACCTAGATGCGTCTGAAAAAGGTAATTTCGCTGCACAAAAATGGTTGGTTTCAAATCATTCAAAGTATCAAGAGTATTTGGAGCATGTGCATGGCGTATCTGATGATGAAGAAAGCATCTCCTATAAAGAAAAAATACGATGGTTAAAAGTCGTTGCTGAACAAGGCGACCTTGATGCTCAAGTTATACTTGCCGATATTTACTGTAATCAAAAAGAAGAGCTGAAATGGCGCAAAATGGCAGCAGAGCAAGGAGATCTACTAGCACAAAATAGATTGGGCTATCTTTATGAAAGCGGTCGTATTGTTGAGAGAGATTACTCCGAAGCCCTAATCTGGTATAGAAAATCAAGAGAGATTGATGAGTCTCAAGAGAGAATCAGTTATTTCTATGAATTTGGGTTAGGTGTTGATAAAGATGAGCGTTTAGCCTATTTATGGGGGAAAATAGCTGCTGAAAATGAAAATCCTGATGCTATAGAACGACTTTCTGGTTTGCTTAAATATCAAGATATGTAATTACCTCTAAAAATACAAAAGCCAATCTTAAAAAAGATTGGCTTTATTGTTTATAGTGAGTTATCAAACAACTTGTCTAGCGAAACATCTAGGGCTTTTGCTATCTGTACTAGATTGATAACCGTGATATTACGCTCGGCACGCTCCACCATACCTATATAAGTACGGTGTAAACCTGCCAATTCTGCCAACTCTTCTTGCGAAAGACCTTTTCGCACTCTTGCTAATTTAATCGACAAACCGAGCTGTTTTAATAACATTTTGCGTTCTTCTGTATTCATATTGATGACTTTATAAAAGACATCAATAATAAACTACATACTTTGCGTAGCATTCAGAAAGAATACTGATATTTTAGTAAAGTATCATTAGATTCTTTTGTATAATCCATCATTATGATACCAATAGTGTTCTTTTTTTGAGCTTTAAAAATTTTTATAATGTCAATATATTGACACCATGAAATTTTATGAGTACATTAAATAAACGTAAATTAAATCCTCTTCTAGTTGTTTTTTGTTGATAAAAGTCACTAGAAGAGGATTTTTTATTACCTGCTTCTAGCTAAATAAGTAGGAGAAAAATATGGAGAATGAATGGAATTGCTATGATAAGTGGATAGAAATACGCGATAAATTGGACTCTTTAGGTATCAGAGATAAATATGAAATCTATATCTTAGAAAGCCTAGAAGAGTATCGAATTAAAGATATGTATAATATGTTAAATAATCGTGATGTACTTGCTTCCTCAAATGGTTTTATCCTTTTCTCATATGAACAATATATTCATTTTATAAGAAATAGTGAAGATCCATTTTTAAGTTCTTTTTCTATCAAGTTCCCGATAAATCATCCTGTTAAAGGAAGAAGAATGTCTAAAGTAATTTTTAGGGTTATCCATATTATTTGTAACTTTTATGAAAGGCATTACTTAAAGGCAGATAAATCAATTACTTTTAGCAAATCGGTTGAACGATATAGCTGTGAAATTAAGGTAAATTGCTTGGTAGGAGAGGTTATTGAGGTTTTGGCTGTTTTGCAGAAAATTGTGAAGGGGCTTTATGTTTATGAAGAAAATAAGGGCTAATTAGCCCCTATTTAAATTATTTACTTTTCCATTTTATTGGTATTTCTTCAAGTAATTCCCAGCGGTTTCCTTCCCAAGCATATCTTCCTTCTCCTCGAGAATCTTCTATAAAATCTCCTGGAAAGTCCCATTTTTTTCCTTCTGAATCGTAATGTCCATCAAATTTAATAACTTTTATTGTTGCACTATCTAGCTTAGTTGCAATGCAGGCTGACGAGCTTGTGGTTGTGCGACCACCTAATCCCCAAAATGTTGATTCAGTATGGCTTGAATAATTACAACCAGCAGCACCTAATTTTTTTAAACTTTCTAAATTTAAATCTATTCTTGTGTATATATTTAAACCAACACCTTTACTTTCAGATAAAAGCTCTAGTTGCTTCTTACTTGGTTTAATATAGAATTGAATACTTTCAAATGGTATATTATCTACATTTTCTATTCTAAAAGAACTAACAGTAGGTTCTAACTTAAGGTTTACAGTACCTGTTTTTTCATATTCTTCATGGTTATACTCTAACTGAAAGTAAATTCTAGAGTTTTTGATTTTATATGAGTTTTCTTTAAATAGATACTTTTTAGCATCTTCTAAGTGCTCCCTATAATCAGCTTCAATTTTTTCGCGATTTTTCTCAAAATAAGCTTTAGTTTCTGCTTCTTTTCTATTAAAAGAATCATCTTGAGAACAATAATCTTTTTTAAAGTAATCACTTCTATCAAGATCTGTCTTTCCTTCAACAAAATAATCTATATATTCATGACTATGAAGAATATCAGTAACAGAAATTTTCTTTATTTCAGAGTTACAGGAGTTTTTAATATTGTGCGGAAAGCTTTCTTCTAACAGATCTCCAGTTTCGCTATAGCTGATATCATATGAGGACATATCGTGATATGCTGAAGACAATACATCTAAACTAAAGATTGTAGTTACAGCAGGAAAAATAAATTTCCCAAAGGTTTGAAATGACATTACATTTCTCCTTTGCTATTTTTTTTATTGCTTAACTCGCGTAATATCTCAATAGGATAAGTAACAACTGTTTTTATATATGAGATTAAAAATTCTTTAGAGTTTACATCTAGTTTTGATGTTCTTCTATGAGCAATATAGCAACCAATAATTAAATATATGTAAATAAATTCTTTCATGTTAATACTCCTTTTATACTCTTAGTTGACAAAATCAACCTTAATCTTTCCACCATTATTGATTTCATTTACTAGATCTTTACTTAATCCAAATAAGATTTTTCCTTCCACACTTCCAGTAAAGAAAGTCAGATTGGATTGGCTAATTTGAGGTTTAAACCCTTTATCTTCTATTAAACTAGAAATTACATCCTGATTTTGGAACTCATTATTATATTTAATGATATATCCTCCATTAGAAAGTCTGTGGTTATATGCAGGTTGAATAGATGTAAGCTCTGTACCATCTTTTTCTTCTAATACTAAGCGGAGTTTAAATGCTTTTTCCTCAGTTAATTTATTCATTAAATAGTTCAATTTCTCTTCACTAACATTAGCTTGATTAATGTTTCGTTCATTGGCTGTATTAATTTCAGTACTGTACAGAGAAAATGATTTACCTTCGCTATCTTTTAATGCAGTAAATACTTTTCTAATGCTTTTGGTATATTCTTTATCTAAAGAAATTTTAAATGGCAGTTCAAAAACTAAATCACCACTATTACCTTCAATATTGTTGCCATTTTCATCTTTAACCTCTACCAATGCTGTTGATGTTAACTCAAACTTTGAAATGGTATTTTTATTAATAGGCTCGATAAGTAAATCATCGACTAACTGCTCAAAAGTAACTTCTTTTACCTCACTTGAAGCAGTTACTACTTTGCCATCTTCTTTAGAAAATACTTCAGCAGTGGCAACCTCCGCCGTTTCACCCGTCTCCGTGCCTTCTACCACAACAGCTTGAGCCAGTGATGAAATGCCGAATAAACCTGTTAAAAGCAGTTTATATTTCATTTGAGTTTTCCTCTTAATTGATACCAAAAAAATCTTTTAGAAAAAACAAGGTTTCTTTTTGATGACTATAGTATTCATATGTTAGCATAAAAGTTTATATTTCAGTCAATACTCGCTGAAAATAAATCAGTAAATTCACTTATCAAAGGGCAAACAGATGAATAAAATTTTCAAAGTGGTTAAAAATAAATCAGGAAAGCAAACGGTTGTATCGGAGTTGGCTACAGGGAAGCGAAAAGGCATGATGTCTTTGATTGCGATGACGTTAGCAACAATGTCGCCGTTGGTATTTTCTGCACCGACTTTAGTTGAAGATGGCTTGATTGCGCCAAATTCTAAGCAGGCAATTAACGGTGGGCAATTTGCTCAGTTGGAACAAACGCTTTATACCAGCGTGGTTCAGTCTGTAAATACGAAAAAAGTCGCGGAGCAAGCAGTCACCCTAGCCACCGAAGCCAAACAAACTGCTCAAACCGCCAATTCAAATGTGAATAGTGCGATTGCTCGTGTGAGTGAAGTAGAAAAACAAGTAGTTAAAAATACGGCAGATATTACCAAACTCAATGGTAGTGTATCAGGTTTATCTGACCACATTACTACCGCAACAAATACGGCAAATGAAACTAAAAACGGTATCTCCGACTTAAACACCCAAATTGAAAGCGTAAATCAAAATGTTACCGCTTTAACAGGGCGAGTCACGCAAGCTGAACAAACCGCAAACCAAGCCTTAGAATTAGCAAAATTGAATACAGGTTCAAGTGCAGAAGTCAGCCAAAATGCAATTAATGCAGCAAGTGAAGCAAAAGCGTTGGCGCAATCAGCTAACTCAAATGCTACTCGTGCATTAAATACAGCGACAAGTGCATTAAGTACAATTAATGATGTTCAATCTGAATTTGTAACAGTTAAAAATACGGCTGATGCAGCAAGCCAACGTAGTGATTTAGCGATGCAAAATGCTAATACAGCTCAAAATACAGCTAATTTAGCCGTTCGTAACTCAAACAACGCAGAAAGCATTGCAAATGCAGCTAAAACCACAGCCGAAACAGCTACTCGTAGCGCAACTACCGCTAATCAAACCGCAGATCGTGCGCAAACTACGGCAACCCGTGCAGCAGCAACAGCAAATCTTGCAAGTATTTCAGCAGGTAATGCAGAGCAGTTAGCGCAAGAAGCAAAAGATACTGCTACTCAAGCTAAGTCAGGTTTAGTGGCAACAAACGCAGAACTTGCAAAAGTTACTTCAACTCAAGCTGATTTAAAAGCAAAAAGTGAAGCAAATGAAAAAGCGGTTACTGGCTTAACTGGTCGTGTAGCTAACGTTGAAACTGGTGTGCAAACCGCACAAACCAATGCACAAAGTGCGGTAGATCAATCAACCGAAGCTAAAACTACGGCGGAACAAGCTAATGATAAAGCTAAAAATGCAGAAAACAATGCAAATACAGCTTTAAGTACAGCTAATAACGCAAACGCCAACGCAACCAGTGCATTAACGCAAGCGCAAAATGCGGTTAAAACAGCGCAAGAAAATACCGTACTTGCTAATCAAGCGGTTGCCAAAGCAGAAAGCGCAGAGCGTACCAGTGCGCAATTAAGAGAAATCGCTAATGAGGCAAAAGTAAATGCCGAAAACGCAGTTGAAAGCGTAAAATTGGCAAATACACAATCTACTCAAGCCTTAACTAAATCAGGCGAAGCCGTAGATAAGGCTAATAACGCTGAAACTATTGCAAATCAAGCTCATTTAGCAAGTCAGCAAGCGGTAGAAAAAA
>ERZ772764.1193-NODE-1193-length-16648-cov-6.486169_pt1 | contig 16648 bp, 14 predicted proteins | sample MGYA00512163_ERZ772764 | MGnify/ENA primary metagenome ERZ772764 (study PRJEB29015, sample SAMEA2737903) | human oral metagenome | biome: human oral; feature: human-associated habitat; material: dental | place: China | collected 2094 ... | reverse complement strand
TCAAACGCCTCGAACGCGCCGGGCTGGCCCGTCGCCACACCGATCCCACCGACCGGCGGGCCAGCATCGTGACCCTGACCGAGGACGGGGAAGCGGCATGCAGCGAGATCCGCAGGGAGGCCTCCGCTTTCTTTTCCGGCGTCCTGTCCGATTGGACCCCGCGACAACGTCGTGAACTGATCGAGTCGATGACCCGGCTGAGCACCGCCCTCGAGGAGCACCTGAACTGAGCTGCCTTCATCGGCGGCCCCGGACGCGCCAACAAGATGGACCGGGAGCCTTCCTTACAACCAGTTAGGTCTTGATGCGTTCCTTTAATTCAGCGGTTTTTCTTCCGCTTGGCGACTTCCGTGTCTTCTTCCCCCGCTATGGTTGTGCCACCGGACTTCACGAAGGAAGATTATGACAACGCTGTCTCTCGGTTCACTCCAAGACAAGATCCGCGACCCCGAATTCGCCTTGGCAAGGATAAACGCCACGTACCAGCCCGGTGGTGGCCCGGGAAGCAGGCTTTTCCCGCCAACGTTTCCCACCTCGAGCTCGGGCGACTCCCCCTACCTCATGGAGGAACGCGCCTGCGACGGTTCCTCACGTAGGGCCGTCGTCCTCGATCAGGTTCCCTCCCAAGCGAACCGGTGCGAGGAGGCGCTCAAGACGGCCCGGCAGGCAGGAGAGATCCGGCTGCCGTTGTTGAAACTAACCCACGACGGCGCGGCGAAGGCCGTCATCACCGGCCTGGATGCGCCACACCGGGCCTTCGACGCCTACTGGCGCGACTCGCTGCTCGACGGCGAGAAGTTCGACAGGACCCCTGTGGGAAAGGCCTTGCAGGCCACCTCCTTGGAGGATGCAACCGCGCTGCTCCAGTATGACCCCGCCACCTTGGTCTACGGCGGCTGGAACAGTCACCGCAAGGGGCGGCAGGCCAAGTTTCCCCGGTTCTACAGCAGCGAGGTCGTTGGCTGGGATCCCGTCGTGGGCACTCGCAAAGCGGGTCGCATGGATCCGCTCAACCTCACCGGTGCGCGAAACGGCGACGGCGACGAGTGGACGTACTCCCCCGCCGCAGCCAAGAACGCCAAGGCGAGGTTGAGTGAGATCGGTCACGGCAATATTGCTCCGAATCCCGCCCATGGTGGAGTGACCGTCACGGAGGTCACACGTTTTTCCACCCTCAGCTTGACGGCGGTGCGACGGATCCGTTTCGGCTCCCTCGGGGTGAACACGCAGTTCGCCGCCAGTACTCTTCTGGTTGCCCTCGCGCTTCTCGGTGATCGACTGGCTTTCGGTGGCGCCGGGATCTGGTTGCGCAGCGGCTGCGACCTGGTGGTGGAAACAGAAACCCTCGAGTGGATCGGTCGCGGCGGCGTGGTGGAGCCGTTCTCCCTGTCCATCGGTGAAGCCGTCGCCCTGTACGACGAAACTTTGGAGGCCGCCATGGCGGCAGGGGTTCCAATGCACCTCGAGACGATCGAGTTGACCCCCTCCAAGGCCCTCGCCGCCGCAATCGACTTCACCGTGACCAAGGCCGAGTCCTCAGGGGAGTGACATGCCCGTCTGCCTCGACATCTGCCTGATGAGCGAGCGCTACGAAGCCGGCGACGGCGAGGACCCTCGCGCCCCCGAATGGCCCCCACATCCGGCCCGGGTTTTCTCCGCACTACGTTCGGTGGCAGAAAGCGATGAAAATGCTCCGTTGTACGAATTCGAACAGTTACCTCCGCCTCTGATCCACGCTTCGGCCTTTGCTCCGTGCAGCATCAGTCGTTCCTTCGTCGTCACGAACGCCAGATTCAATGGAGAGAAAACGAAATCGGGCAAAATAAAGACAGGAAATCAAAACCATCCCGCCCGGACCAGTGACCTGATGAAACGCATCAGGAGTTTCCCTCCCGACCCCAGGATCCAGTTCGTCTGGCCCGACGACTGGGATCTGTCGGATGAGGCACTGGCAGGACTCGACGCCCTAGCGCGGCGTGTGCCGTATCTCGGGCGTTCAACGTCACCGGTCATGTTGGCCTTCCGCAGGGTGGCTGATTTCAGGCCCCTGCCCGGGCTGTCAACCTTTGAACCCACCGATCACGACAGGGCGGAATACAACATCAGGGTTCCATTTCCCGGCTACCTGGACGAGTTGAATGCTCTCCACGAACTGGACCAGTCTTCCTGGCAGGCCAGCCGCAGCCACGCACGCCAGCCCTACAGGCTGGTACGGGACGAGAGTGATGCCGTTGCCCCCACGGTCGTGGAGTCACCGTACCCGGACTTGGTCATCCTCCGGTTCGTCGATCACCGTCCCCCGGGAAACCTGGTCGGGCTCTTCACCGCGGCACTCCGGGCAAAGGTGATGTCGCAGACGAAGAATCCGCTGCCTCCTGCGCTGCACGGCCACGGGTTCGACGGGCATCCCCACGTCGCCTATCTCGGGCTTCCTTTCGCCGGATTCCCTCACGCGGACGGGCATCTGCGGGCCCTGGCAGTCGCGATCCCGGGGCTGGATCGGGCGGAGCGCCGCAGGATCCTGCGGGGCATCCTGGGCACCGATCCGGACCGGATCGTCGACCTGCAGGTGCCCGGTTTCAGGCGGGTCTTCGGGTTGCGTTATTCCCCCGACGAGCCACTGCCTGCCAGCGCGACCGCCGCGCGATGGACGCGGCCCGCCAGAAGCTGGGTGTCCGTGACCCCTCTCGTGCTGGACAGATACCCGAAGAAGGGAGATCTCGCCCCGGCAGTGGTTCGTTCCATCCAACAGGCAGGGTTCCCCGCTCCGGTCACTGTTGAGCTGAGCACCCAGCCGCTCACCCCCGGGGCCGCGCACCTCACCCCGAAGGAACTTCCCCTCCGGGCTCGCGGCCGCCTGTATCGGCACGTCCGGATGACATTCGAGCATCCCGTCACAGGACCCGTGCTGGCCGGCGCGGGACGGTACTTCGGAGTTGGTCTGTTCGCCCCCGAACGTGAAGGAGCCGACGGATGATAGCCGGCGATTTCGACCTCTTCATGGAGGAGCTCCACGGCCATCGCCCGTTCCCCTGGCAGTCGGACGTGGTTGCCGACATGCTCCGGGCGGGCACCTGGCCGTCTCTCGTGGACGTGCCCACCGGTCTGGGCAAGACGTCGATGCTCGATGCCGCCGTGTTCGTGTTGGCCATGTGCGCCGGAGGCGAGGCCGCGAGCGGGCTGGGGCGACGACGCATCTTCCTCGTGGTGGACCGGCGAATCGTCGTCGATCAGGCCGAGCTGCACGGAAAACGTATCGCCGAGGCCCTGGAGACGGCCTCCCCGGGCAGTGTGTCGGAGGAGGTCGCACGCAGGCTCCGTGGACTGTCCGGTTCACCCGATGGCCCGGTGCTTCCCGTGGTCAAGATGCGTGGTGGAGCGACCTGGGATGCCGCGTGGCTGCCGCTTCCCGACCTGCCCGCGATCATCACCGGCACCGTGGACCAGGTGGGAAGCCGCCTGTTCTTCCGTGGCTACGGCGTCAGCGCCCGGCGACGTCCGATCGATGCGGCTCTGGTGGGCACCGACTCCGTGATCATGATCGACGAGGCGCACCTGGCGCAGGCCCTCACCGCCTCTCTTGAAGCAACCAGTTCCTTGGATTCCAGCCAGGTCCTGGGGCTGCCCCGAACTTCGGTAGTGCACCTCAGCGCCACCAGCACCGGGCGTCCCGAGGGGTGGACCACGTCGTTCGATGAAGATGCGCACCTGGACGATCCCACGGCCCGGGCACGCCTGGCCGCCGCAAAAACACTGACCTTCGTCGACACCACGAAACAGCAGGTCGTGCGGGACATCGCGGCCCATGCAGCCGAGGCCGTCACGGGAACCGACTCCCGTGTTCTCGTGGTGTGCAACACCGTCGACAGAGCCCGGGAGGTTCACAACAGGCTACTGGGGTCGAAGGGCCTGCCCTCCGGCACCGAGGTGTTGCTGCTGATGGGCCGCTCCCGCCCGGTGGATCGCGAGGCGATAACCGCCAAGGTGACTGAGCTCTTCGGTGCGGATCGCGAGGAGAAACCGGGGTCGGCGGTGCTGGTCGCCACCCAGACCGTTGAGGTCGGGATCGATCTCGACGCCACCGCCCTGATCACCGAGACCGCGCCCTGGGATGCGCTTGTCCAGCGCATCGGACGCGTCAACCGGCGAGGTGTCCTGCCCGCGGCGGACGTGGTCGTGGTGGAGGACAACGACCCGAAACCGCCGGTTTACGGAAACGTCAAAGTGCACACGGCCGACTTCCTGCGGTCCAGGTTGAAGGCACCCGGACCCATGGACGTCTCACCGCTGGCACTGCGTCACATGGACGTCCCCGCCGAGCTGGCCGCAGCGGCTCCGCTGCTTCCGCTCCTGCTACCGGCCCAGCTCGACGCGTGGGCGCGCACCAGCCCGGCTCCAAGCGTCGATCCCCCGTTGGATCCGTACCTGCACGGCATCGACACATCGGTGGCGCCGGTGACGGTGGCCTGGCGCGATGGGCTGCGGAATGCATGGAACGAGACATTGCCCGCTGATGAGGTCGGCAGTGCGATCGACTCCCTGCCGGTCCGCGCCGAGGAATGTGTGGCGATTCCGTTGGGGGCATTGCGGCGTTGGTTGTGTGACGCGAAACCCTTGCCGGTGGGTGACACGGAGGACTACGACGATTTCGACGACATCCCCTTCGGAGACGACTCGGAAAGCACGGTGCTCCGGCGGGTGGACGACGGTTCCGGTCCGTCGACCTGGGCCTGGGTCTCCGGTGAATCGCTGCGCCCCGGGGACGTGGTCGTGGTGCCAACCGACTCCGGAGGGCTCGACCAATTCGGCTGGGCCCCCACCAGCACGGACAAGGTGAGTGACGTGTCCGAACTGGCCACCTGCCGGCGCGGCCGGGCAGCCCTGCGTCTCGACCCCGGCCTGCCTGACAGACTTGGGATCCCGGCCTCCACCGACTTCCAGGATCTGGTACGGGGCTGGCGCAACTGCGATGATCCGGACGATCGGGAAGAGTTCCGCTCCGGCATCGTGTCGGCTGTCCTCGCGTGGCTCGCCCGTCATCCCGATCCTGAAAGCTCCAGCGCATGGACCTCGGACGATCTCGCCACACTCCGCGCTCAACTTGCCGGGAATATTGTCCTGACCCAGACAACCGAGGCGTCTTCCCCCATCCTGCGGGTGGTTTCGCCGGAAACCAGCTGGTTGAACGCGGATGACGGGAACTCCGACGAAACCTCGCACCTGAACCAGCGGGTCACCCTGGCGACCCACATGAAAGTGGTGGGGGCACGCGCGGACGGTGTGGCGCGCAGGCTGGGGCTGCCCGAACCCGTGCGGCAAACCGTCACCGACGCAGCCCGCTGGCACGATCTGGGAAAGGTGGATCAGCGGTTCCAGGCGATGCTGTTCGGGGGCGACCCGATCCGCGCGGAACTGGCGGACGAGCCACTGGCGAAATCCGGCATGCCGCCTGGTGATCGGCAGCAGTACCGACGGGCGAGGCAACTGAGCGGCCTGCCGCGGGGCGCCCGGCACGAGGCCTGGTCCGAGGTTCTCGTCGCCGAGTACCTGGCGGAATTGACCGAACCCTATCCGGGAGATCCGGAGCTGTTGCGCCACCTGGTCGCGAGCCACCACGGACACGCCAGGCCTTTCCTGCCGCCAGTGCTCGACACCGGAGAACACACCTTGGAGGCCGTCGTCGACGGCATTCAGGTCGTATCTGCGCTACCCACCAGTGTTCGGCTCTCGGATGCCGAACGTTTCTCCCGGCTCAACGCCCGGTACGGCCGGTGGGGACTCGCCCTGCTGGAAGCCATTGTGCGCTGCGCCGACATGACCGTGTCCTCGGAGGGATCATGATGAACCACGTCACGCTTCCGGCCCTGCTCGGCGACTCGCCCCTGGCAATTCTCGCGGCGATCGGGACGCTGCGGCTCATCCACGACTTCACCGACAACAATGCCCGGCTGCACTGGAATACGACCGATCACCGTCCCGTGCTGACCTCTTCCCTGGCAACGGTTGATGAGGTTGCTGAAGCTCTCGTCGACATCGTCAGAACCATGCCGGAAGGGGTTTCCGTGCCGGGCGGTCCAATGGGTTTTCCCCCTCCCGGGGAGGCCCCGGACAAACTACGGGTGCCACAGGGGAAACTGCACTCTTTTGCGAAGAACCTATTCCCGGAAATCTCTGAAACAGAAAGCGCAACGATGTTTTCATGGCTGACCAGCCTCATCACCGACTTGGCAGCTACCTCCGAGAAGAGCGATTCCGGATCAAAAAATCAAAAATCTAACTCGCAGAAGCGTTGTTCAGTCAGTCAATTCATCGCATCGTCCGGCAAGCAGTCAATTGCAACCATGCTGAAGAAACCTTTGGAGCACGTGCAGAAACACCCAGAATATCTCCACGAGGCCCTCACCGGCTGGGTGCGGGTACCCGGTGTAACCGGAGAGTACTTGGATCACAGAGCGGCATGGAAAGCGATCGATGACGGTAGAGGCAGAACCGGAAGGATGCGAGGCGTCCCGGGAGCAACTTGGCTGGCACTCATGTCATATCCAATATGGACAACCACAGCGGCGGGAAAGAAGCCTCGTACGAGCGGTTGGCATTTGGTGGGCAAAGGACGCAGAAGCATACAAGAATTACGTCTTCCGCTTTGGGTGGAACCACTTGGGCCGCTCGCCATCAAGGCCTTGGTCGAACACCCGGAGTTGGATGGCGACCTAGATGTTCCCTTGAATCAAAAGATCCGCCTATTGGGTATTTTCCACGTCTGCCGAGCGCGACGAGCTCCCAGTGAACATTCCGCTGGCCTCTTGATTCCTGCGCAACGATGACTGTCAGGCCAGACATCCCGGGGCTCCCGGAAACGGTCCCGGCACGGATGCTCAACGAGTTCGTCTACTGTCCGCGCCTATTCCATCTGGAATGGGTACAGTCACGCTTCACGACCAGCGATGACGTCGAGGAGGGGCGCTACCTGCACCGCGTCGTTGACGAGGAATCCGGGGATCTACCCGACAAGTCCGAGGCCTGGGACGGCAGGACCGCGCGATCAGTGTCCCTGAGTTCACCTGGCCTAGGGCTGGTGGCGAAACTGGACCTGGTGGAGGACGGCGGGAACGGTTCCGTCGTCCCCGTCGACTACAAGAAAGGGCACCCGGACAAGACCGGGGCTCCTTGGCCGAACGACAGGACTCAGCTATTGATTCAGGCTCTGCTCCTGAAGGAGGCCGGATACGTTGTGGAGCGGGCGGAAATCTGGTATGCCGAAACCCGGCGACGAGTTGTGATTCGCATCGATGAAACGGCCCTCAGTGAAATCACGGAAACCCTCAAGGACGCGTGGCGTGTTGCTGCCGACCCGAAACCGCCGCCTCCACTGAGGAACAGTCCGAAATGTCCTCGCTGCTCGCTGGTCGGCATCTGTCTCCCCGACGAACTGGCCTCACTGAAGATCCCTCCTCGGGAAAGACGTCCTCTCAAGAGGTTGATGGCGCCCATCCTCGAGGGACGTCCCGTGTACGTGACGATGCAGGGAGCCACTATTGGGATTCGCAACGACAGGTTGGAGGTACGTCTCGACGGCGAGCTACAGGCAAGTTGCCGTCTCATCGATGTGAGTCAGCTGTGCGTCTTCGGAAACGTGACCATCTCCTCGCAGGCCGTAAGGGAACTCATGAGCAACGATCTTCCGATCCTCTGGTTCACGCATGGGGGCTGGTTCGCAGGAATGGCCGAAGGACTTCCGGGCAAGAATGTTGATTTACGAATAGCACAGTTCGGGGCATCGGAACAGAAACGCCTGGAAGCCGCACGGAATATGATATCGGGAAAAATCCGAAACAGCCGAACACTGATGCGACGCAACTCACGCACCGAGGCCGAACGTATCGGGAATCAGTTGAAAGAACTAGCGATACAGGCGACAAAAGCCGCCTCTCCCGGCCAACTATTGGGCATCGAGGGGACAGCAGCACGACTCTATTTCGCGAGTTTCCCAGCCATGATCGGCGACAACACACGCATTGACGTGTCGGATTTCCACGAGAACGGTCGTTCCCGTAGGCCACCACCAGACCCCCTGAACGCCCTTCTGTCCTTCTGCTACGCATTGCTGGTGAAGGATCTGACGGTGGCACTGGCGTCGGTGGGTTTCGACCCATACTTGGGCATGTTCCACAAACCGAGATTCGGGCGTCCCGCACTTGCGCTGGATCTCGCCGAGGAGTTCCGCCCATTGGTGGCGGAGAGTGTCGTGGTGCAGGTACTGAACAACCGGGAGGTTGGCCCACACGACTTCCGGACACGCGCCGGAGGTTGCATGCTGGAACCGAGTGGGCGCAAAGCGGTCCTGCGGGCATACGAACGTCGCCTCGATCAGGAGATCACCCACCCACAGTTCGGCTACAAGGCGACCTACCGTAGAATCATGGACATCCAGACCCGTGTTCTGGGCGCTTTCCTCACCGGCGAACTGGACCAGTACACTGCGATGGTGACCAGATGAAGACACGGAGGCGGCGCTATCTGGTGGCATATGACATCCGCGAACCCGGAAGGCTGCGGCGAATCTGCAAGCTGATGGAGGCCCATGGAGAACGCCTCCAGTACTCCGTTTTCATCTGTGATCTCAACAAGTCTGAACTGATTCATCTGAGAGCAGCCGGGGAGAGGATCATGAACTTGACTGTCGACTCGGTGGTCATCGTGGACCTGGGCGAGATCGGCGAGGATCGGTTCATCTTCGTCGGGCACCACGAGGAGCTACCCACCCGAGGGCCGCAGATTGTCTAGCCACCACGCGAGCGCTCCAGTGCCCAGCCAATCTCTGGGGAGCGCTCGCGCCCTAGTCAGAGCAGGTTTCACTCCACTTACGGAGGACGAACAACCCTTCACGCACGCCCCAGCTGGTCGGCGCTCGCAGACCCATGTAATACTAGTAGTCAGAGACCAAAGAAATCGCGAGCCCCTTTTCCTGACCTCAAAGGTCAGGCTCCATTGCGACTCGGCAATGTCGGTGACATTGATGGCGGTGATCTTGGCCTTTTCCTGACCTCAAAGGTCAGGCTCCATTGCGACGAGGCGTGGCAGTACATGTACGACTCCCCGCTGGCGGCCTTTTCCTGACCTCAAAGGTCAGGCTCCATTGCGACCCTTCCGTGTCGGACCATATCGTGACCCCTGGAATGAGGCCTTTTCCTGACCTCAAAGGTCAGGCTCCATTGCGACGAGTGCTCGGCGGGCGTGGCCGTTGCGGTTGGCGGGGCTTTTCCTGACCTCAAAGGTCAGGCTCCATTGCGACTCAAATACCCGGCCCAACAGATGAGCAGCCACCGCCAGCCTTTTCCTGACCTCAAAGGTCAGGCTCCATTGCGACTTCAGGCCGATCTTTTCGGCCAATCCGTTGATGCCGCCTTTTCCTGACCTCAAAGGTCAGGCTCCATTGCGACGTGGTTACGATAAGACACCCCACCCGGGCTGTTGTGCATCCTTTTCCTGACCTCAAAGGTCAGGCTCCATTGCGACGAAACGTCAAGGATGGCCTGCTTATTGGCGAGGGCCTCTTTTCCTGACCTCAAAGGTCAGGCTCCATTGCGACGTGGGGGAGTGGAGTCAGAGGATGGCGAGGGTCTGGTGCTTTTCCTGACCTCAAAGGTCAGGCTCCATTGCGACCACCGGGGCCCTCGTGGCCGCGATCCACGAACATCAACTTTTCCTGACCTCAAAGGTCAGGCTCCATTGCGACTAGCAGTAGTTTGCATCAATGGCGGTGGTGTTCCACCACTTTTCCTGACCTCAAAGGTCAGGCTCCATTGCGACGGTTGGCAGCTCAGAGATCGCCGTCACCCTGTACATGCTTTTCCTGACCTCAAAGGTCAGGCTCCATTGCGACGATTCCCCCGTGGTGACGCCGGATGCCTCGCCCCACGCCTTTTCCTGACCTCAAAGGTCAGGCTCCATTGCGACATTTGATTTTTCCTTCCTCCGAAAGGGTGGCGCCTCTTTTCCTGACCTCAAAGGTCAGGCTCCATTGCGACGTGGTCACTGGAGGCACCCCCCGTAGCGGATGGTCTGGGCTTTTCCTGACCTCAAAGGTCAGGCTCCATTGCGACGGGATCCCCGGCAGCCTCACCCTCGGGATCGAACTTTTCCTGACCTCAAAGGTCAGGCTCCATTGCGACCAGGCCCTCGCCGTCGCCGCCGGGAAACAGCGCGCCCTTTTCCTGACCTCAAAGGTCAGGCTCCATTGCGACCCAGGGCGTGGGAGAACGGTGGCGGCACCGTGGTCGCGCTTTTCCTGACCTCAAAGGTCAGGCTCCATTGCGACTTCACGAGCCCGGAGTTTCCCGGCCTTGGTCATGTCCTTTTCCTGACCTCAAAGGTCAGGCTCCATTGCGACGGGATGATGGTGGTTCTGGACTCGATCTGGAACACGGTACCTTTTCCTGACCTCAAAGGTCAGGCTCCATTGCGACACGCCATCCGTAAAAGCGACGGCGTCAAGGATAAGCTCCGCTTTTCCTGACCTCAAAGGTCAGGCTCCATTGCGACCATCAGCGCGTTGACGCTTTGGACAAGAAATACACGGCTTTTCCTGACCTCAAAGGTCAGGCTCCATTGCGACGGTCCTCAGCACCTCCCACGGGGAGGTGTGCCGCGTACTTTTCCTGACCTCAAAGGTCAGGCTCCATTGCGACCTCATGGTATCCAGGACAAGGCCATCGAGAAGTTCCTTTTCCTGACCTCAAAGGTCAGGCTCCATTGCGACAAAACCAGAACCGGCCTGTTCAACACCTACATAGACCCTTTTCCTGACCTCAAAGGTCAGGCTCCATTGCCACGACTGGGCGATCGGCACCCCCACGCTCGGCGCCACCCTTTTCCTGACCTCAAAGGTCAGGCTCCATTGCGACCGGCTCGACGACCACCGCCACCGGCGAAACCATCCGCTTTTCCTGACCTCAAAGGCCAGGCTCCATTGCGACAAGACCATCCTCAGACACATAGCCCGCATCTACAGCTTCTTTTCCTGACCTCAAAGGTCAGGCTCCATTGCGACCCGGCTTGAAACCGGGCAGAAGGGAAAGGAAACACCATGGCTTTTCCTGACCTCAAAGGTCAGGCTCCATTGCGACGCGTCGCGGGTGGCCAACTGCGCGGAGACCTGCAGCAGCTTTTCCTGACCTCAAAGGTCAGGCTCCATTGCGACTCCAGGCCGGCCGCGGTGATGCGGTCGTGCAGGAAACTTTTCCTGACCTCAAAGGTCAGGCTCCATTGCGACGTGGAATGGATGATGGCGTTACCCGCTGGGTGGGTTCTTTTCCTGACCTCAAAGGTCAGGCTCCATTGCGACAAGCCGGGCTCGCACAGGAAGCCGGTGGCGGCGTAGCTTTTCCTGACCTCAAAGGTCAGGCTCCATTGCGACCCGGTGCGGCCACGGTACTGCCACGTCTCGCCGGGCTGCGGGGCTTTTCCTGACCTCAAAGGTCAGGCTCCATTGCGACTGCCGTGAGAGCGCGGCGGCTGGTCAGGCTTTTGGACTTTTCCTGACCTCAAAGGTCAGACTCCATTGCGACCGGGGCATGTATTCCCGCCCATGTGCGACGACCGGGCTTTTCCTGACCTCAAAGGTCAGGCTCCATTGCGACCACCAGCAGGTCCAGCATCGCCTGATCATCGGGATGCTTTTCCTGACCTCAAAGGTCAGGCTCCATTGCGACGAGCCCATCGAGTGGCGTGAAGAGAAACTCGACGACGCTTTTCCTGACCTCAAAGGTCAGGCTCCATTGCGACGGCTCGCCCGACTCGATGTAGTCGACGAGCTCCCCGTCCTTTTCCTGACCTCAAAGGTCAGGCTCCATTGCGACAATAACAATCCTTGGGGTGTTGGTTAGATCTCCCGGAGCTTTTCCTGACCTCAAAGGTCAGGCTCCATTGCGACATCAAGCTGATGCAGCTCGCCGACAAGGACGGCAAACTTTTCCTGACCTCAAGGGTCAGGCTCCATTGCGACGATATCCCCACCTTATCATGACTGTTAGTCAGGATCCTTTTCCTGACCTCAAAGGTCAGGCTCCATTGCGACGTTCCTTCCGTCCGTCGTCCCCGAGGTAGAGCCTCGGGCTTTTCCTGACCCCAAAGGTCAGGCTCCATTGCGGTGGCCGAGGTCGAGGCGCTCCGCCTTTTCCTGACCTCAAAGGTCAGGCTCCATTGCGACAGCGTCATGCCATCCTCAAGGATGGGCGTACCACCCCTTTTCCTGACCTCAAAGGTCAGGCTCCATTGCGACTGCCAGATGATGTGGCGGATGTGCATCTGCTCGGCGTGCCTTTTCCTGACCTCAAAGGTCAGGCTCCATTGCGACCAGTCGTACCGCACGACGCGACAGAGGCGGAGACCACACCTTTTCCCGACCTCAAAGGTCAGGTTCTACATACTTCCCCACGTCATCCATACACAGATTCTTGAAGGTTCCATCATGAATCCATCCTGTCGATCTTGATTGTTCTCAATTGCCGCTATGTTTGTTTGATAAGCGGTCTTGGTTCGTCAGAATCGCATCCTGACTTCGATGAACAGACGGGGCGCTGCGCAACGCTCCTGGAAGCACCAAGACCCGCCGGTCAGGGTGATCTCGCCGGGTCACGGCGGAGAAAAATACACAGCTGAGCCCGCGTCGCACGATGACGGCGGTGGCGGGGCCACACCTCCGTGTCTCTCGCCCCACTACGGCACCGGATCGCATGCCGAAAGCGATCGGGCTGGGCTGGCCGACGCATCGCAACCCTGGTTGCAGGCTGTGTTGGGGCTACACGACCTCTTCCGCTGCCGTTCCCCGGGACGACGGGGGAAGTAGGATGGCCGGCATCCGGCCTGGTCTTCCTCCATTCCTGGAATCAGATCTGGACCTGTGGGGCTGTCAGTTGTTGGATGGGATCAGTCCCGTTCACCGGACCTGACCCAAGGAGAATCAGCCATGGCCCTCCCCCTCAGCCGCCGCGCCGCGCTCTTCGCGCTCGGCAGCACCGTCCTACTCGGTTCCTGCACGATCGCCAGCGACGGGAAGAACACCCCCGACAGCGCATCGGCCTCCGAGGGGGCGCTGAAAACCGTCACCCCGGGCAAGTTGACCATCGCCACCGGCGAACCCGCCTACTCCCCGTGGGTGGAGAACAACGATCCCGCGTCCGGCAAGGGTTTCGAGGCCGCCGTCGCCTACGCCGTCGCGGGAAAACTCGGTTTCGCCAACGCGGACGTGGTGTGGGTGCGCAGCACCTTCGATGCCGCGGTCGCTCCCGGCGCCAAGGACTGGGACTTCAACCTGCAGCAGTTCTCCATCACCGAGGAGCGCCGGAAAGCTGTCGATTTCTCCTCCCCCTACTACACCACCGCGCAGGCCGTGGTGACCCTGAAGGGTTCCCCGGTATCCGGGGCCACCACCGTCGCCGAACTCAAGGGCGCCCTGCTGGGAGCGCAGACCGGAACCACCAGTCACAGGATGCTCACCGAAACAGTGGCACCCACCACCGCCCCGTCGGTCTTCAACAACTCGCAGGACACGGTGCAGGCCCTCAAGGGCGGCCAGGTGGACGCCATCGTGGTCGACCTCCCGACGGCGCTGTACCTGGTGGCCGCCGAACTGGACGGCGGTGTGGTGGTCGGCCAGTTCGCCGACACCTCGGGCGGCGACCAGTTCGGTCTGGTACTGCCGAAAGGTTCCGCGCTCACCGCGGCTGTCACGGGCGCGGTCGACGCCCTCCGCGCGGACGGCACCCTCGATTCCCTGACCAAAACCTGGCTGTCCGAAACCGTCAACGTCCCGGTCCTGAGCTGATCGATGAACGAAACGGTCGACGACTTTGAGGTCGTCAGCGACATCGAGCTCGGGCGACGCCGGTACCGTCGACGGCAAACGATCCGCTCGGTGCTGATCTCGGCGGTCTCCACCGTCGTGTTCGCGGTGGTGATCTGGCTGGTCCTGGAGAACTCGCCCGGCTGGCAGGTCACCCGGGAAACCTTCTTCTCGGCGCACTACTTCGCTGCCGCACTTCCCGAGGTCGCCGTGGGTTTGTGGCTGAACGTCCAGATCCTGTTCTTCGCCGTCATCGGGGTCGCCGTCCTGGCGGTGATCCTGGCCGTGCTGAGATCGCTGCGAGGCCCGGTGTTCTTCCCGCTGCGGTTCTTCGCCGCCGCCTACACGGATCTGTTCCGCGGCATGCCGTTCCTGATCGTGCTGTACCTGATCGGTTTCGGCATCCCGGCCCTGAACCCGACCACGCGCATCCCGGCGGCGCTGCTCGGTACGGTGGCGCTTGTTCTGACCTACTCGTCCTATGTGGCGGAGGTGCTGCGCGCCGGGTTGGAGGCGGTGCATCCCTCGCAGCGGTTCGCGGCCCGGTCCTTGGGGCTGAGCCACGGCCAGACCCTGCGTTACGTCGTGATCCCGCAGGCGATCCGGAAGGTGACACCGGCGCTGATGAACGACTTCATCTCCATGCAGAAGGACGTCGGCCTGATCTCCGTGCTGGGCGCCGTGGATGCCATCCGCGCCGCGCAGATCCAACAGGCGACTACCTACAACTTCACCTCCTACGTGGTGGCGGGCCTGTTGTTCGTGGCCTTCAGCTGGCCGTTCATCCGGCTCTCGGACTGGTACACCGCCCGGCTGCGTGAACGCGAACAAACAGGAGGAACGGTCTGATGGCCAGGCTGAAACCAACCCGGGCCGACAACCACGCCGGACCGGTACTGGAGATGCAGGGGGTGGTCAAACGGTTCGGCCGCAACGTGGTGCTGCGCGGCCTCGACCTGAGCGTCGGCAGCCACGAGGTGGTGGTGCTGCTGGGTGCATCGGGGTCGGGCAAGTCGACACTGCTGCGCACCGCGAACCTGCTGGAACGGGTCGACGACGGCCGGATCTTCCTGGCCGGGGCCGACATCACCGACCCGCGCATCGACGTCGATTCGGTGCGCGCCCGGATCGGAGTGGTGTTCCAGCACTACAACCTGTTCCCCCACCTGAGCGTGTTGGACAACATCACCCTGGCAGCCCGGAAGGTGCACGGTGTCGAACGCGGCGCCGCCGAGGCGCGGGGCAGGGAGCTGCTGGAACGGATCGGGTTGAGCGACAAGGCCCGCGCCTTCCCCGACCGACTCTCCGGCGGCCAGCAGCAGCGGGTCGCGATCGTGCGGGCAATCGCCACCAACCCGGAGTTGCTGCTGCTCGACGAGATCACATCCGCCCTGGATCCGGTGCTGGTCGGGGAGGTCCTGGATCTGGTTCTGGACCTGAAACGAGCCGACTCCACGATCCTGATGGCAACCCACGAGATCGGGTTCGCCCGTTCCGCCGCCGACCGGGTGGTTTTCCTGGAGCGTGGGCAAATCATCGAGCAGGGTCCCCCGGAACGGGTGATAGACGACCCACAGGAGTCCGCCACCAAGGACTTCCTGGCCCGGGTGTTGCGCTGAGACCGCATCGACGAGCCACCCAACATCGGCGGACCCCTTAACTTTTGGCCAGATTCTTCGCAATGCCTCACAGGGTCCGGATGTTGATTCTAGAGTCGTGTGATCCCGGGTTGGAGACACCTGCCGGGTTTGTGACACCAATGGAGGTGTTGAACAGTGAAACATCACTTCGGAGGAGCCGCTGCGGTTGCTGTGGCCGTGGTTTTGTTGCTGTCCTCGTGTGGCGGGCAGCAGCCCGGTTCGGGGGGCAGCGATTCGGAATCCTGGGGGACCGCTCCGCAGCAGCCTCCCCGAACCACCACAACCCCCTCGCCGCCGGTTCCCTCGCCCTCAAAACCGCAGCCATCGGAAACCTTCACCCCGGAACAACTCGAAGCAGCCAATGTGCTGATCGAGTTCATCCGCATCCGAAACGAGGTGTTCAGCAATCCGGATGCCAATCCCCAGCCCCTCATGGACATCACCACGGGACAAAGCCAAGAAATACAGGCAAATCGCCTTGCGGAATATCGCAGAAAGGGTCAGGTGCAGACCGGGGAGGCGGTTGTTCACATCACAGGCGCTTCGGAGCCGATCGAGGTTGATGGTGTGCGTTCCGTGGATGTCCAGATGTGCACAGACGCAAGGAAGGTCGATGTGATCGACTCGGCCACCGGGAAAAGCGTGGTACCCGTGGACCGGCCGCAGTATCTCCAGTGGAATGTGAATGTGGTCAAAACCGAGGCCGGCTGGAAATTCGGCGACGCCACGAACGAAAACGCCCTGAGGTGCCCGGAATGAAACGCTTAACCATCATTGCTGCTCTCATTGCGTGCCTCCTTGCCGCAGCCGGCCTGCCTCCTCAGTCAGCCCGCGCCGAGGGCAATGTCCGATGCGGACAAAAAGACATAGGCAATGGGACCTGCGAGATTGTAGTACGTGCCCCGGGTTCTGGCGGCCAACCGGGTAGGCCTGCGCAACCCCGCAACACTGGCGGCGGGGGTTCCGGTGGGGGTGGTTCCGAAGAGCCGAGCTGGCCCATAGAAGGCTGCATCCGATACGACTCGCTCTCGGGGTTGTGCGTGCGTTTTGCGCCTTCCGAATCGCCCGGGGCGGGTTCGGGGGGCACTCCTGAACCCGCCGCCCTCGCAAGGATCGCCATGGAACGCATGGACCTCCACGCCCCCAACATCGGACTATGGCCCCA
>ERZ772764.1178-NODE-1178-length-16717-cov-17.504381_pt1 | contig 16717 bp, 16 predicted proteins | sample MGYA00512163_ERZ772764 | MGnify/ENA primary metagenome ERZ772764 (study PRJEB29015, sample SAMEA2737903) | human oral metagenome | biome: human oral; feature: human-associated habitat; material: dental | place: China | collected 2094 ... | reverse complement strand
GCGTTAGTAAAGGCGCGAGCGAAGATGAAATCAAAAAGGCTTTCCGTAAGCTGGCAGTTAAATACCATCCAGACAAGGCGGGTGGTGATGAAGCGAAATTTAAAGAAATCAACGAAGCCTACGAAGTACTGAAAGACAAGCAAAAACGCCAGCGCTACGATCAGTTTGGGCATGCGGGTGTTGGTGGCGCTACTGGCGGTAGTGCAGGCGACGGCAATCCGTTTGAAGGCTTTAATTTCAACGGGCAAGATATTCATTTCGATTTTGGCGGCAGTGGTGCATTCGGTGATATTTTTAGTCAGTTCTTTGGCGGTACCGGTGGTGGTCAGGCGGCAGGCAAAGCGCGAGGGCGCGATGTTGAAACGCGCGTGACACTGGGTTTTGAAGAGGCGGTTTTTGGTAAAGACGTAACGCTATCGCTGACGCTTAATGATGTGTGTAGCCACTGCCACGGCACGACAGTTGAGCCCGGTTTCGAGCTAAAAGAATGTCCGACATGCAAGGGTGCAGGACAACAAGTCCGTGTGATGAATACGATGTTTGGTCCAATTCAGCAAGCAGTAACCTGCGAAACCTGTCATGGACGTGGTAAAATCCCAGAAAAAGAATGTACGCGCTGCCGTGGTACGGGCGTTGAACGGCGTGAGCAAGACATTACAGTGAAGATTCCGGCTGGGATTGACGACGGCGCGACGATTCGTTTGCGTGAGCATGGCGAGGCTATTGCTGGTGGTGTGCGTGGCGATGTGTATGTGTATGTGCGTGTGCGGGCGCATAAAAAATTCACGCGTGAGGGTGATCTTATTTTGAGTGAAGAACATATTTCGATGGTTGATGCGGCACTTGGAACGGAGCTTGATGTTGAAACCGTTGACGGTATTATCACGATGAAGGTGCCGGCTGGCACGCAGTCGGGTACGGATTTTAAGCTATCTGGTCATGGTGTGCCGCATTTGCGGAGCGATCGCCGCGGATCGCATATCGTCAGTATCATCGTTGATACGCCAACGAAATTGACAAAAAAACAGCGCGAGTTGCTTGAAGAATTTGATGCTGCAAAGCGGCGTGGGATATTTTCATAGGTTTGCAAAAACAACTGAGCATTATTAATTACACAGAAAACCAGCAGTCTAACGAGTCAGGGCGCGTCACATTAACACGCGCAGCAGCGTTCGGCATATTCTCGCTCGGCATGCAGAAAAAGAAAGTTGAAAGCAAGCTAACGCTTGTATCAACCCTAAAAACAAAGAGCGGTGATATAGTGCTTGAATACACTTCTCGCATAGACAATACAAAATCAACGTCTGGCTCTATAATCAATGCCGGCAATAACTCGCTCATCAAGGCGAACAAGAAGTTCAGAATATCTGTCATTGCCCATGCGAGCGAAAGACTAGAGAAGATAGAGATTTAGCTTAAGTATCGTGTAGGCACCGCCAGTAGATAGCGGAGGAAGATTGTGGAGAATGGGTTTAGTGCTATACTAAAAACATAACCGAATAAGGAGACGGCATGGGATTTCTGTTTTTTGTTGCAGCAATTATTCTCGCGATTTTGTTGTCGCAAAAGAGCAGCCAAGCGAAGAGCGTGGTTGATCCGACGAGCGCGTCGTATCGCCAAGGCTATTGGGATGGTGTACGTGCTGCAGAGCAAGGTGCGGCGCATTCACCCGAAGTGTCTAGTGTTGCTGTATTGCCCGTTATGTCTGAGTCGACTGAAAAAATTGCGGTTGTAGGCGAGAGTGATAATAGTACGCCTATAGATGAATTAGCCCCAGTTACTTCATTCCGAGACAAGTCTGTTCCAGTAAAAGATCATGCTGTGCCTGCGCCGGTGCAGCCGCCGCCCTTAGTAGGTTATGTTGCTCCACCGCCGCATAGTAGTACCCCGTCACCACAATCGTCATCACACATAACGATTAATATTGCATTATATGTTGCCGTCTTGTTGCTAGTATCTGGTATTATTTTATTGGCGCAGACATTTGCATTTGAATCGTGGTTGCGCATGGCGCTCGTGTGGCTGTTGATTATCGTATCGTATATAGCGGGTTTTATGCTGCAAAAGCATATTCCGATGATTCGCCCAGCAGCGTTGGCGCTTGTTGGTACGGCGCTTGCAAGTATTCCGGTAGCGGGCGTCACGATGTACGCGCTCGTGTTGCATGATGCCGCTTTGTGCTGGTTTATTACATCGTTTATCGGCGTGGTAATGTATGTGCTCGCTGCAATTACGTTCAAAAATCAATTTTTGTCATATATTTCTATCTTGTCACTCTTTACAGCGTCAATGTCGTTGCCAGCGATGGTTGATGCGCAGTTGGCGTGGTATTACGTCATAATGATTGCATTTGGCGGTGCGATGACGCTCTTGAGCTGCGTAAAGGTTCCGAGTGCACTAAAATTATTCGCGCAGCCAATGTATACGTCAAGCCTAGTGGCGGTGCCGTTAGCGCTCCTTGCGGCAACGACTTCGGTGGCAGTGCTGAGTGTTTCGGAATATACCGTGGTGTTTGTTGCGGGATTGCTTTATTATACTGCGCAAGCACTAACGACGTCTAATAAATCGGTACGCAACTACGCAGAATTTTCAGCGCGATTGCTCACACTGGTGGCGACGGGTACTGCTGCAGCGTGGGCAAGTGATACATCATATATTGCGATTAGTTTGTCGGTGGCGTTTGTGGCATTACTTAATATAATTGCATCACTTCACTATCTGCCAGTCGGTACCGTACGGGCGTCAATTCATGAAGCGATGCTGTGGATTGGATTCTTTACGGCGGCGCTTGTCGCGCCGTTCCTTGCATCAATTCCGTCTTTGTTGAAGAGCGACGCTGCACTAGCTCACCCAGAAGCGATGCCGCAGTTAGTTGAATTGGCACTTGCTATGATGCTGTCTTTGTTTACGGCGGCGCGATTACGTCGTTATGGACTGCTATGGCCGGCACTATATATTATTACGGTGCCGCTACTGATTGTCGTAAATAACATCGTACATATATCGTATGATACATACATCACGATTTATATGGCGTGTATTGTATTGATACTTGCATTACGCCTCTTAGTAAGACGGCTTACATTAAGTGCTGGTACGCTTGTATACGCGTCGGTGAGTATATGGCTGTTGTTTGCGGTGTTCTATATAGCTATGTATGCGTTCACGCTGGGGCATGATGTCTCATGGTGGCATATAAGCTGGTGGACACTTCTTGCGGTAGTATTTTACTATGTGGTCGTAGTTGAAAAACTGCGTTGGGTAGTGTTATGTGCGCATGGCGCGACGTTGGCAGCGGGGTGGTTACTATGCGCTAAGTGTAGCTTTAATGCTGCGCAAACTGTTGTAACGCTTGGTGTTGGACATAGTGCTACGACGATTGCGTTAGCGGAGTATTTCCGCTGGCGCAATCGTATTTCGCGCACTGCAGCGATGTATAGATATGCAGCGGTTGGATATGGTGCGGCTATTGGTCTTGCAGTACTTATTACGAGTATGGCAAATGAATGGCGTATGCTAGCATGGTTACCGATTGTGGCGATAGGCATGCATGCGGCGTACCGCCAAAAGGCAATCGTGATGATGTATGCACTTCATACCGTGCTTGTCGTGCAAATCCTGCTTGCCAGTATCGCGTGCAATTTATCGTATGTAGAGATTTGCGCACTGGCAGCATGGTTGCCGTTCGTAGGGTTTGGGGCGGTGAGCGTGCTGATGCGCGCGGCAAATCGTGCTACCGCCAAGACAAAAACATGGTGGCGGTCTGGTGTGGCATGCGCATTAACGTTCGGCAGTTTTGCATTGTTGTCAAATCAAACTTACTTGATGCGCTCAGCGGGGTGGTTGGCGGCAGTAGCAGCAATGTATATGCTTGTATACGTTGTGCGGCACGTTACGTTATTGTATGCCGGTAACGTGATGAGTGTTATATTAGTGGCATTGTTGTGCGCATGGTGCGGCGTATCGTTTAGTGGTGCGCTTGTAGCTATTGCGGCGTTTGGGCTGATTGGATTCTATGGTGTAGGGTGGCTGTATCGTTTGTGGCGTGGCGCTGGGCGAGTATGGAACGCAATGCTCGTGTCGAGCCTAACAGTTGCTTGTTCAGCTGGGTTATTGGCATCGTTGTCGTCGGATGTAGCTATCGTAGCGGGTGCGGCGGTAATTTTGGTCGGTGCTGGAGCCGTATTTAGTGTGCAGAGCTATGAAATGAAACGGCTGGAATTTGCAGAGTGCGGTGTGGTTATTGCGATGCTTGGTGCGCAGCGTTTGCTGTGTATAGCATTTCCTGACACGCATGCGCTCGTGTACACGCATCTTTGGGTGCTTGTTGCAGCGGCATTGTATGCTGGATATCATATATGTAAACGTCCAATAGAAAGTATATGCCACCTGGTGATACTGCTGTGTCTCGTGACGATTCCAGGTTTAGCTGCTGCGTTTATTGATGGCGGCTGGTACCAATTATTATTTCTCGTTGAACACACGGCGGTCGTTATTGTAGGCGTAGTGACTGCGCGTAAGCTTACGTCGATCTGGGGTGCGGTCGGTGTGACAGTGGCGATCCTCTACATGCTGCGTGAGTTCCAGGCACTCTTAAATATCATGATCGGTCTGCTTGTGTTAGCGGCTGTAGTGTTTGCGATCGTGCGTGCGAATCGTAAAAACGTCCGTATACGGAAATGATGCAGCGGTATAATTGACACAAAGCGAATAGAATTATAAAGTAGCGTTATGAGCGATAAAAAAGTCATCATCGGGCGGACAGAACATATTGTTATTCCGAGCGAGGGCGCACGTAGCATTCGTGTGAAAATTGATACGGGTGCGGATCGGTCGTCAATCTGGGCGTCGAATATTACTATGAGCGACGACGGAAAACTTTCGTTTACACTTTTTGCGCCGGAATCAAAATATTATAGCGGCACAGTGTACCGAACGAAAAACTTTGAGGCAAGCAGGGTGCGCAGTGCGCACGGCGGCTTGCAGGTGAGATTTCGTATACATCTGACGATAATTTTAGGCGGTAAGAAAATTCGCGGTACGTTTACGCTTGCCGATCGGTCAAAGAATAAATATCCGGCGCTGATTGGCTGTAAAATCTTGAACAAGAAATTTCTGGTAGACGTGTCGAAGGGGCTTATCCGGGAGAATAGAACAGATGAACTTACTCAAGAATTGAAATGTGATCCGAAAGCGTTTTTCGAAAAATATTACCACAATAATCCGAGAGGAGATGTTATCTGATGAAAATTGCTATCTTATCTAATGGTCCCGGAAACTATTCGACGAAGCGACTCAGAGAAGTTGCGAAAGCGCGTGGGCACACGGTGCGTGTAGTTAAATACAAAGAGTGCTATGCTTCAATTGAACAAAATAATCCGGTCGTGAGCTATCGCGGTGAGGACTTAAGTGGTTACGATGCAATAGTTCCGCGCATTGCTAGCTACATGACGCGTTACGGCACAGCGATTGTTCGCCAGATGGAAATGCAAGGCGTATGGACAATTTCTAGTTCCATCGCTATTACGCGTAGTCGCGACAAACTACGTTCAACGCAGTTGCTTGCTCGAGCAGGTGTAGGAATCCCGAAAACGGTGTTTAGTCGTAACTCGACCGATATTGACGATTTGCTTGAAAAGCTTGGTGGTACGCCAGTAATTATCAAACTAGCTCGTGGTACACATGGTAACGGTGTTGTACTTGCGGAAAGCAAAAAGGCGGCGAAATCGGTATTACAGGCTTTTTATCTTACAAATGAAGATGGCACAAACGTATTGTTGCAAGAGTTTGTAAAGGAGTCAGCGGGAACGGACATTCGAGCGTTTGTTGTTGGCAGCCGTGTAGTGGCAAGCATGCGACGCCAGAGCTTGGACGACGATTTCCGCAGTAATTTGCATAAGGGTGGCGCCGGTACGGCAATTAAACTAACCGATGAAGAGCGTAAAATGTGCGTGAAAGCAGCGCGAGCGATGAATCTTACTGTTGCTGGTGTTGACTTCATGCGTTCGGCGCGTGGACCGCTAGTACTGGAGGTAAATGCTAGTCCAGGCTTCGGTATTGAAAAAATCACAGGGCGCGATGTTGCGACACCTATCATTGAATACATTGAGCGTAATGCTAAGCGGCGACCGAAAAAAGATAAGGTTGGAGCATGACGGTTATGCTTTATAGCGGGTTTTTGTATCCGCTATATAATGTATACGAACAAGGAAAGCCACCTTGTGCTCCGAAAAAGAATGGTGGAAACTCACAGAAATAATATAGTCTACTAGCGCGCCAGCTTGATGCTACGATGGTTAATCTGCTTAAAACAGACACTGCTCGTGCTAAAATAGCAATATGACTTATCTCGTCATCCTAGGGGCTTATTTCGCGATTTTATTTGTGGCGGCATGGTTGAGCCGACGAAATTTAGGCGTGCCGGCGTTGGCGCTAGCGGCAGGCGTATTGCTTGCGGATGCGTGGGCGAGCAGTTTAGCGCCAGTCGTCGCGCAAGCGGGGTTAGTTTTAACAAAACCGCCACTGACGAGCGTGGTAGCGGTGGTGTTGACGTTGCTGCCGTCGCTAATCGTGATGGTGCGATCGGGGCGCGTATCGTCGCGGTGGCATAGCGTCTCGGGCGCGCTCGTGTTTGCAGTGTTTGCGACTATATTGACATATGGTGCATTTCACGCTGCGGTTGAGATGGATGACGCAAGCCGACAGTACGCAGTGTACATCACACAGTATCGCCATACGATTATCACAGTATGCATTGTTTATGCGATTATGGAAATTAGCTTTCGTCGCCAATCGCATGCGAGCGTAGCAGCAGATAAAAAGAAGAAATAGGACGAAGCAACAAGTTTAGACGTTGCGATTTCGCAGGTTTTTTATTGCGTGGTAATAAAAAACCACCCTTGCAGAGTGGAATATGTAATATGTTTCAAAAGCATGGAGGGTCCAGTGAGGCTTGAACTCACGACACCCTGCTTAAAAGGCAGGTGCTCTAACCAGCTGAGCTATGGACCCGAACGATTCGTATTATACTGCTTGTCAACGGGTGAGTCAAGTTGCGATTCTATCATATCCAGCCGCCCTACCTCAAAACAGCCATAATCCATAAGTAATCTCATGGTTCATAAAATAGCTTAGGACAAGAGAGGTTAGTGTTAGCTAGTCTCTCTTGTCCTCATTAGCTCTTACTATCCATTTGTTGCACGGTTCATATGATTAGCGAGTCAGTAGTTTATGTCTAATTATCTTCCTTAGGGTTCTGTACCCGTTGTGCAACAATGCCGAGTATGGTCTAGATGGCTGGAAAGCTGATGTCGACTACCATCGCCGCAGCCTAGTTGAAAATACTTTCTTTAGACTAAAGACCATATTCGGCGAACGGCTGAAATCGCGCACAGAAGCGAACCAACTAACCGAACAAAAACTAAAAGCCCTAATCATTAACCAATTCAATAGCCTAGGACTGCCGAGGTATAGCGGAACCAGCTAACGAGACAAAGCAGGACAGGACAAAGCAGGACAAAGCAGGACAAAGCAAAACCCGCAGCAACTAGGGTGAGCTGAGGGTTTAAGGGTTGGGTTGTGCAACAATGCCTACCCGTTGTATGAATAGTGGAATAGCACACCTTCATCTGTTATAATCATAATAAATTGTGATGTAATTAAGACAAAAGGAGTCGGTATGTCAGGACACAGCAAATGGGCAACGACGCATCGTCAGAAAGCGATCGTTGATGCTAAGCGTGGTGCTATTTTCACGAAAATCGGTAATCAAATCGCGATTGCGGCGCGTGGTGGTACTGATCCGACGACGAACTCAGCGTTAGCGATGGCGATCGAAAAAGCAAAAGCCGCTAATATGCCAAATGCCAATATCCAGCGTGCGATTGATCGTGTGAACGATAAAAATGCGGCAGCACTTGAAGAAGTGACGTATGAGGCGTACGGTCCGGGTGGTGTCGGTATTATCGTTGAGGCAGCGACTGACAATAAAAATCGCACATATCCGGAGGTTCGTACTGCGTTAACCAAAAACGGTGGCACGATGGCAGATGCAGGTAGCGTGATGTTTCAGTTTACGCGCAAAGGTGTGATTCGTGTAGCGGCTACTGGGGAAGACGCGCTATTGCAGGTGCTTGATGCGGGTGCAGAAGATGCGGTTGAAGAGAGCGGTGGGCTGACTGTTTATACCGACATGAAAGATTTAGCGAAAGTTCGTGCAGCACTCGTGCAAACTGGGTTGAAAGTTGAAGATGCTGAATTGCAATATGTCGCTAATAACGATGTACCGGTTGATGATGTTGAAACTGCGCGAAAATTAATGAAGGTACTTGATGCGGTTGAAGAGCTGGATGATGTCACAAACGTTCATACAAATGCCGACATCACAGTTGATATTAGCGAGTAGCACTGCATACTGTAGTTTGGATTATATAATGCAAGCGGCGAAATGATGGGTCTAAAAGCTTGACGATCACAATTCTCCGAGAGAAAGTTTTTATGGATAATACGAGCAAGCAGATTCAGGCTTTGAAAGGTTGTGGCGGTATAGTATTGAAGTCTAGAGAATTTTACTCAGTGTATCATACTAAAGTAATGTGCGTATCAACTTTATGATATATTTGATTTTAATTATAAAAAGGATTTTGCTTGTTTGTGGCAAAATAGAGTATGCGTATTATTGGTATTGATCCTGGCACAGGGATTCTCGGATTCGGTGTGGTCGACGCTATGGGTGGACATGTAACGTTGGTGACGGCAGGTGTGGTGACAACACCGGCGTATACGCCGTTGCCGGAGCGGCTTGAGGATATCTATAACAGTTTGACGGAAATCATCGCTGAAACAAAGCCACAGCATATGGCGATTGAAAAGCTATTTTTCACAAAAAATATTACGACAGCAATTAGTGTAGCGGAGGCGCGCGGCGTGGCGACGCTTACGGGGCAGCAAGCGGGTCTTAAAGTCTACGAGTATACGCCGAATGAAATCAAAAAATCAATTGCGGGCTACGGTGCGGCAAAAAAGCCGCAAATACAGGAAATGGTGCGATTACAATTAGGATTAACGGAAGTGCCAAAGCCGGATGACTGCGCCGATGCGCTGGCTGCGGCACTGACGCACGCTTTCATGCAGCGCGGACGCGCGGTATAATAAAATAGTGAGTAACCTATTGTCAAAGAAGAAGCTAAAAATGAAACCAGCGCGCATGGGGCGTTACGCGAATCTAGGGCGGCAAAAATCATCCCGTCGTCGTTCAAAGTGGACGCCGCCGGGTAAAATTGGCGAATTTGTTACGTGGTGGCGCGGACTTTCGATGAAGAAAAAGATAGTGTTTACCGTACTGCCGATTTTTGTTTTTTTGATTACTGTACCGATTGCTACCTATATTATGCTTGCAAACGACATTAAAGACCCGGAACGGTTAATGAATCGCAATAACACCGGTATTGTACTTCAAGACGCGAACGGTAAATCATTCTATAGTGTAGGACGGGCGGAGCACCGCAACGATGTGGCACTCGCGAATATTTCCGACAGCATGAAAAAGGCATTGATTGCCAGCGAGGACAAGGATTTTTATAAGCACGGCGGCTTTAGTCCGCTGAGTATTTTGCGTGCGCTAGTGACGCGGACGGGCGGCGGCTCGACGTTGACGCAGCAGCTTGTAAAAAACACTCTACTGAGTGATGAGCGCAGTTATTTCCGTAAGTACCAAGAACTCTTTATGGCGATCGCTGTAGAACAAAATTACTCGAAAGACCAGATTTTGGCAATGTATTTAAACTCGGTATATTTTGGTGAGAATGCGTTTGGCGTCGAAGAAGCTGCGAAAGTATATTTTAATACGACACCAGATAAGCTTGATGTGGCGCAAAGCGCAATGCTTGTCGGGCTGTTGCCTGCGCCGACCGCGTATTCGCCAATTAGCGGCAATAAAAATTACGCGAAAGAGCGTCAAAATACCGTGCTATCACGTATGGTAAAAAACGGCTTTATCACTGAGGATCAGAAAAATGCCGCTACTGCGCAAGAACTTGTGTACGGCGCAGGTGCGAAGAAAAACGAAACGTCAATTGCGCCGCATTTCGCGGAAATGGTGATTAACCAACTGAGTAAAAAATACGGTTACGAAAAAGTCATGCGTTCGGGCTATCAGGTAAAGACGACGCTTGACGTATCAGCGCAGCAAACATTAACGGATAATATCGCTGCACAGATAAAATATATTAACCGCATGGGCGGCAGTAACGCGAGTGGTGTTGTCATTGACCCAACGAACGGTGAAGTTCGCGCTCTGGTTGGCAGTGCTGACTATAATAACGAAAAATGGGGTAAGGTTAATATGGTGACAACGGCGCGCCAGACAGGGTCAAGTTTCAAGCCGATTTATTATGCAAATGCTCTTGCTGATGGCGTGATTACGCCCGCGACCGTATTTGATGACAAAGTGAAAGACTTTGGTGGTGGGTACGTGCCTCGCGATGCTGATCGCCGAGAAACAAGTCGCGGTAAAGCGTCGGTGCGCCAGGCGCTCAATTGGTCGCTCAATATTCCGAGCGTGGAGGTTATGCAGAAATATGGTATCTCAAAATCAATTAGTACCGCTAAAAAGCTTGGTATTACTACGCTGAGCGACAATACAAGCAACTACGGTTTATCGCTGGCACTTGGCTCGGCGGAAGTCCCGCTGGTTGAAATGGTAAACGCATATGCAGCGTTTGCAAACAACGGGCAGCAATACGATGTGACAATGGTGTCGGAAATTAACAATAAATTCGGCAAGCAAATCTTTGCACGTGAGCATAAGGGGCGGCAGGCGATTAGCCAGCAGGGCGCATATTTGATTTCAAATGTACTGAGCGATGCTGCGACGCGCGCCCGGATCTTCGGCTCGTCAATTACAGTGCCTGGCAATCGTACGGTAGCAGTTAAAACTGGCACAACGAATGACAACCGCGACGCCTGGACGATCGGCTACAATCCGCAATACGTCGTCGGCGTATGGGTTGGCAATAACGACAATACTGTGATGCGTAGCGGAGGTAGCGATATGGCGGGTCCAATTTTCAAAGGTACAATGTCGGCACTGTTGAAAGGTAGGGCTGATGTGAAATTTAATGTACCAAGTGGTATTGTGCAGCGCGCTGTTTGCCGTGAGAACGGTGGATTAGCGGTAAAAGCGGGCGGTAATACCTACAACGAATACTTCATGAGTGGCGCATTGCCGACTGAAAGCTGCAACGCTGAACCAACGACTGTAAGCGTCTGCAATCTCGCGACAGGCAAAGTTGAGTCAATTAAAGAGGACGAATTTAGCGAATCAAAGTATTCAAAAGATACAGCAAATTGCAAAGCGGCGACCGAGCAAGTTTGCGACCTTTCAACTGGTAAGGTTGTAGCGATCAACGTAAATGAATATGATAGTATAAAGTACTCGCGCGATACTGTAAATTGTGCCAATAACCAGCGTATTGCTGTTTGCGATACGCAAACGGGTAAAATCGTTACAATACCAAAAATACAAGCAGCCGCTTCGCGCTATTCGCGAGACACTGCAAACTGTGTTGCAAAAGAAAAAGATGGTGATTCGAATGATAATACCAGAGGTGATACAGATAATAATAGCGGCAACACGACGCCAAGCAATCCGGGCGATAATACGGTGCCAACTAATCCATAGGACAGGACTGAGATGATAGCACATGTGTTTGGTACAATTGCGGAAAAATTTAATGATAGTATTGTTGTTGATGCTGGCGGTGTTGGCTATGAGGTATACGTGGCGGCAGGTGATTTCGAGCGCTTTAATGTGGGCAGTGAAGCGAAAATTTACACGTATCACCACGTACGTGAGCAGGCTGAAGAACTCTTTGGATTTTCATCGCTGACGGCAAAAAAGTTATTTCAGCTACTTATCACCGTGCAGGGTGTTGGGCCAAAAGCAGCGCTTGCAATCTTGAGTCTGGGCGAGGCGGAAATTGTTCGCAACGCTATTGCTAACGCCGACCACGCTTTCATTCAGAAAGCTGTCGGCGTCGGTAAAAAAACTGCTGAGCGCGTGGTGGTTGATTTAAGTGATAAAGTTGGCGTGCCAACCGCAGATGATCGCTCTGATGTACTGTCGCAAACCCCATCTAGTGTCGTTGACGAAGCTCTTGAAGCTCTCGTAGCACTCGGTTACACATTAGCAGACGCGACACGCGCACTTGAAGGAGTTGATCCAGCGCTACCGACAGCTGAGCGCGTGACGCGGGCACTGCGAGGGTGATGAGCTAAGCTTAATGAATTCTTTCCAGGAGATACCGGGCATTACCTTGACAATGGCGAGGTATCCGTTAGCCGAGTATGTGGCTAAAAAGGTGAAAGATCGCGAATCTGCTACATTAGGTATGCTTGCGCTTATTACAGCTGATATTTATGACGGCAAGTTCTTGCGTAGGTTTAACGCTGATACGCCAACTCGTCGGGTAGCGGATGGTGTGGTTGATCAAATTTCAATTTTTAGAATGGGATATGCGGTATATCGGCAACATCCAGAAGTCCAGTTGCCATTAAAACTGATGGCAATGCGAGCGTTAGCTGTTGGCGCGATAAATTTAGCACATTATTTAAAAACTGGCGAAGTAACAAAAGGCGGTAAGTGCCAGAAGGTATCAAATTTGGCGATAGCAGCTTGTATTGTGTCGGCTGCGCGTGATAGTGAAAGTCAGGTTCGCCAAGTCAGTTGGATTGCGGCTGGGGTATCAGCGACAACTGGGTTAGCTTCTTTAAAAGGATTTGGCAAGCAACATGATGGCAAGATACGGCAACTATGAGAGATGACCGTTTATATTTGTAGGTATATAATACGTATATGGCGTTCCGTCTCACACCTGATAATATTGTCAAACCAACACCTGAAGGTGCAATTGTCGCGTTGTCGAAAGTTCAATACGATCGATTACTCAAGATTCTCTATGCTCGGGTTGATGAGCTTTTCTGCCGCCTTGTCGCCTTTCACGGAAGTGACGCTAAACCGTATGAATTGTACCAAATAGAACCGTTTGAATATATTGAATACACAATCGGCATGAATGCTAAATTGTTGTTTCCCCTGTGGTCGTCAATCGGCTTTGATACTAATTCGGAGCAGCTGCTTTCTGTTAGCTGGTCACGCCACTCTAAGTATTATTCATATAGTATAATTGCACCGGTGTCATCTGCTCTAAGGACTGTTTCGGTAGATGTGGTACGTCAGCTATGGCGTGGACAAACGAGAATGGCTAGTGCGCTGTATCGATCAAGGTTAGACGATGGGGCTGAAGTGCTCTTACGTCGCAGACAAGATAGTGAATGTAGTCTGAGTATATTTTTGCACAGCCGCAATGCTGATGCTGAAAAAATGAAGCAAGCGCTTACCAATCCCTGTGTTTGGGACGATAATCCACGTACTGCACTCGCCAACCCGTCGGCGGTTGTTGACCGCGCCTTCCGGCGTATCGCTTTTCCCAAAAAGAAACCAATATATAGTATAAAGACAACAGCGTCAGAATGGAAAGAGTCGGGGGAGAGCTGAAAGCGGTTTAACAGCGGTCATAAGCCAATAGGGGAGATTATTTCTAAACTTCTCACCACCCATGATACGCTAGTAGGCTAAGTCAATGCCATTAGTTATGATAATGTCGTTCCTTTATTATTTCTGACGAGCCATCTCTCACAGAATTGCGAAAAAGTTAAACGTATATCATGCTTGCAGACTAGAGCCAACGCCTCGTTACTATAATGCTATACTGTACCTATGGCAATTGAACGAATCGTTGATACCAGTGCGCATGATGACGATGGCGCGGAGCAGCAGATTGAAGTAACTCTACGTCCGCAGACGTTTGACGAGTATGTCGGACAGGAGCGGCTGAAGCGTAACTTGCGTTTGGCGATTGAGGCAGCGAAAAAACGCGGTGAGCCGATTGATCATGTGTTATTGTATGGACCGCCAGGTCTCGGCAAGACGACAATGGCGGGTGTCATTGCGCATGAAATGGGAGCTGGGTTGCGCGTGACAAGCGGACCGGCGATCGAAAAGGCGGGCGATTTAGCGTCTATTTTGACAAACTTGGGTGATGGCGATATCTTGTTCATCGACGAGATTCACCGGCTAGGTCGGGCAGTGGAGGAAGTATTGTATTCGGCAATGGAGGACTATAAGCTGGATATTATTATCGGTAAAGGACCGGCGGCACGGAGTGTGCGGCTGGACTTGCCACATTTTACTGTCATTGGCGCGACGACGCGAACGGGCAGTTTAGCGGCTCCTCTGCGCGATCGGTTTGGGCATATCTATCGGTTAGAGTTTTATACGCCGGCGGATATTTCACAGATTGTACGGCGCAGCGCTGCTATTCTAGCGACAGCGATTGACAAAAAAGCCGCGGAGCTGCTGAGTACTCGGGCGCGTTTGACGCCGCGAATTGCTAACCGGCTACTCAGGCGGGTGCGTGATTACGCTGATGTGAACGGTGATGGCATTATTGATATGTCAATAGCTCAGCAGGCACTGCAGTTGCTGGAAGTGGACGATTTAGGGCTTGATCCCGCCGATCGGCAATTACTGAGTGCAATGCTTAGAAATTATGGCGATAATCCAGTAGGCTTGACTACTATTGCGGCACTGACTGGGGACGAAGCGAGTACGATTGAGGACTTCTACGAACCATATTTACTACAAATCGGCTTTATTGAGCGCACGCCGCGCGGTCGGCGTGTAACACCGCGGGCGCGTAAGCATTTAAATTTGTAGTATACTGTAGGTAGGCATTAACGGCGAGGAGACGAGCGATGAGCGATGACAATGCAGCGCAAGACGGACAGCAACCAGTAGCATATGACGCCGAAGGGCGACCACTGTACGCTGCGCCTGTTGAGTCGGCACATACGCAGGTTACCGATTCTGGTAAGCAAGTCGTGCATGTCGCACGCTCGACTGAGCCAATCCCGGTGCATATTTCCGAAGAAACACGCCGCAAACATCAGGAGTCAGTTGAACGCTTTCCTTGGTTGAATTTAAGCCAGCATGAATACGTTATCAGTGCCGTGACGCGTCATAGTATCGGGTTATGGACGCCGATTTTATTATCGCTTACTGGTATCACACTGACAGCGATATTTATGTTTTGTTACCCTGATATGGCGAGGCGTATCGGGTTGCCGCTTGCGGCGTACAGTCAAGTGATTATTATCGCTACGATGGTGATGGCGCTATTTGCGATTGGCGGTTATGTTGCGGTGTGGGTGTATACGCAAAACCGCTTCTTTTTGACGAACGAGAGCGTGATTCAAGAAATCCAAATGAGTCTTTTCTCAAAGCGTGAGCAGACAGTGAGTCTGGCAAACATTGAGGATGCGAGCTATTCGCAGCAAGGGCCGCTGCAGACGATATTTAATTACGGCTCAATTCGGCTGAGCACTGAGGGCGACGAAACAACGTACCGTTTTCATTATGTCGCAAACCCAAAGCGCGAAATCGCAATTCTGAACAACGCTGTCGAAGCATTTAAGAATGGTCGTCCAGTCGGCGAGGTCGACGATTAGTTTTTGTGTTCGCGATTTTGCTTACGGTAGTCTCCTTCGCGCTCCATCGTACTGAGTAGTGTGTAGCCGGTGCACTTTCCGTCGGCGGAACAGCCGGTTGAGTCGTAGCTGTAGTCTGCACCACTTTTACCGAATTTAATACCAGTCGGGTCGGTAAATAATTCTGGATCAACCGTACGTAACGTTTTACTATCAATCGTTTGTGGGTAGTAGCCGAATTTAGCGTAATAGTATTCTTCAAGACTGTAATACATTGCATTGATAGCGACTTTGCGCTGATTATCGCGCTGGACGGCGTCTAGTTTCATCTTCTCGCTGAAGAAAAGCCAGCAACCAACACCGAGTACGACGATGACAACGAGCAACTCAATAACAGTGAATCCGTTTCGTTTCATATCTGGTATTATATCAAAAAATATATGTCTAGGGTATAATGAGGCTACGAGAGGGGGAAGCATGGCGAAGAAAACCGACGCAAAGACACCGACACAGAAACCAACGGCAGACGAAGGCAAGTTAAAGGCATTAGGGCTTGCGATGGATCAAATTACCAAACAGTTCGGTGATGGTTCAATTATGCGACTCGGTGAAGCGAAGAAAGTTGATGTCGAGTTGTTACCGAGCGGCAGTTTAAGTTTAGATATTGCACTTGGTGGTGGCTACCCGAAGGGGCGGATTATTGAAATTTATGGTCCGGAGTCAAGCGGTAAAACTACGCTGACGCTTCATGCTATTGCTGAAATGCAAAAGCAGGGCGGCACGGCAGCGTTTATTGATGCGGAACACGCACTTGACCCGGCGTATGCCAAAAAATTAGGCGTCGATACTGATAATTTGCTCGTATCGCAACCCGACAATGGTGAGCAGGCGCTAGAAATCTGCGAAACATTAGTGCGCTCTAATGCAGTTGATCTTATTGTTGTAGATTCCGTAGCGGCACTCGTACCGCAGGCGGAAATTGATGGTGATATGGGCGATTCGCATATGGGATTACAGGCGCGGCTGATGAGCCAAGCGTTGCGCAAACTAACCGGTATTATCAACAAGTCGAAAGCGACGGTGATTTTCATTAACCAGATTCGTATGAAAATTGGTGTGATGTTCGGCAATCCTGAGACAACGACTGGCGGTAACGCACTGAAATTTTACG
>ERZ772764.1174-NODE-1174-length-16769-cov-3.798432_pt1 | contig 16769 bp, 16 predicted proteins | sample MGYA00512163_ERZ772764 | MGnify/ENA primary metagenome ERZ772764 (study PRJEB29015, sample SAMEA2737903) | human oral metagenome | biome: human oral; feature: human-associated habitat; material: dental | place: China | collected 2094 ... | reverse complement strand
AAGCGGAAAATTACACTCACAAAATAGCACCGCATTGGAAGCGGCTCCAATGCGGTGCTATTTTGGAATGCCAATCCACGTTCCGACTCAAAAGCCGTTTTACATATTCACAGCATTCAGTTGAGCTTTAATCTTACATTTTGAAAAGAGCAAAGGTCACTTTTTATGAATAAGACACAGTGGAAAATAAATTAATTACCAACACGCCGGCAATAATTAAGCCGATGCCGATGAGGCCCGCCGTATCAATTCTTTGCCCAAAGACAAAATAGGCCACAAGCGTAGTCAAAACAATGCCCACACCGGACCAAATCGCATAAACTAAGCCGACCGGTAGCGTACGGAAAACAATAGAAACCAAATAAAAAGATACGGCATAGAGGCCTAACGAGCCGACCGTTGGTAGCGGTTTGGTAAAACCGTCGCTTAGTTTTAGTAAATTGGTTGCGACGATTTCCAGACAAATGGAGAACGCGAGTAAAATCCAAGGGTTCATTGATTCCTCATAAAAGAAAAGTCTTCATAAAAAAAGAGGCGCAGTCTGCGCCTCTTCCGCTTAAACAAATATGTTCTTAACAATCTTGTTTACCAAATTCGGCTTGGCGAAGAATATTGCGTACGGCTTCGTCAAATGCAGCAAGCACTTGTTCGGCATGTTTCGGATCGCTACCGCGGGCGTCGAGGTAGAACTTGATTTTCGGTTCCGTACCGGACGGACGGGCGATGAGGCGACTACCATTTTCCAACACGAACACCAGAATGTTACTTTGGCGATCAGTTTTGGTGTGATCGATAAATTGTGCCACATTCACACCGCCGATTACACTCGGCGGATTATTGCGAAATGCGCTCATTAATTTGCCAATTTCAGACAGATCGCTTACGCGAATAGAAATTTGTCCACTTACATAAGCGCCGAATTCTTTGGTGAATTCCGCCGCGTAATCCGCCAAGGTTTTGCCTTGTTTTTTCAGATTACGGACTAAATCCAAGAACATGATGGCGGCGGAAATGCCATCTTTGTCGCGCACTTTATCCGGGTCAACCAAATAACCGAGAGCTTCTTCAAAGCCAAATAACAAGCCTTGCACTTTACCGATATATTTAAACCCGGTGAGCGTTTCTTGTGATTCAAAACCATAACGTTTGGCAATTTCCGCCAGCGCAGGCGAGGAAACTAAGGAGCAAGCGAATATGCCTTTTTTGCCTTGCGCATGATATTGTTTCGCCAAATACCAGCCTAAGAAACAACCAACCACATTGCCGTGCAGCGGTTTCCAGTTGCCTTGCGCATCAGGCACGGCCACCGCCAGTCGGTCGGCATCGGGATCATTTGCAATAATAAATTCGGCGTTGTTTTCTTTTGCTATTTTAATCGCCAAATCCAACGCGCCTTTTTCTTCCGGATTCGGGAAGTTGACGGTCGGGAACGTACCGTCCGGCCATACTTGTTCGGCAACAATGTGCGGTTGCGGCAATCCCGCTTTTGCCAAGGTTTTGCTCAACACTTCGTAACCCACGCCGTGCATGGCAGTATAAACATAGTTAATATTTGCTTGTGGCTCTTTGGCGAGAGAGGCGGTTTTTGCAATATAGGCATCCACTACGGTGTCGTCTAATATCACATATTCCTGACTGCGCGGTAAATCTTTCACGCTACCGGCGGCGACCTTATCAATTAGCGCCGCGATTTGTTGATCTGCCGGTGAAACGATTTGCCCACCGCCATTCGCTTTGCCTAAATATACTTTGTAACCATTATCTTCCGGTGGGTTATGGCTGGCAGTGACCATCACACCGGCGGTGGTGTCGAAATATTGAATGGCGTAAGCCAGTACCGGTGTCGGTAATTTGCGCGGTAATAAATAAGCTTTGATACCGGCACCTGCCATAATTTCGGCGGTATCGCGCGCGAATACATCGGAGTTTTTACGTCCGTCGTAGCCAATCACTATGGAAGGTTGTTGGTCGTATTCTTTTAAGAACAATGCCAAACCGCCGGCAGCCTGCGCCACCAACACACGGTTCATGCCCATGGAACCCGCTTGCAAACGACCGCGCAAACCGGCGGTACCGAATTGTAAGCGTCCATCAAAACGCGCCTGTAGTTCCGTTTCCGCTGCTTTATCGCCCACTTTCGCCGCATTTAAAAGTGTGTTTAACTCCGCACGGGTTTCTGCATCAGGATCTTGATTCAACCAATTTTGAGCTATATTGAAGAGAGTTGTCATAGTTCACCTTCCTAAGTTAAAAGACAATTACGAATTGCGGATAGACTAGCGGAAAAACGGTAAAATTTAAACGCCTATTTAGTGAAACTTTGATCTAAATAATACTTTTCGTATCGCTCATCGCTCATAAAAAACGGCATTCGATTTTCTCGTATGCCGTTTCTTGCAAGCCTTGATTTTACCGGTTCCAATGCGGTGCTCACAGCAACAGTGCCGAGCCCCATTTGATAATATCAAAGAAGAATTTGTTCTGGTTAGTGGCAATGCCGTCGCCACTTTTCTTCGAGGTACCATCTTCGTTTTTGCTGTCATCCACCATGCCGTCTTTATATTGGCCTTTCACCACGTCCAAATCGTCGCGCGCTTGGCTGCGAAGAACCTGACAGGTTTTCGCCTCTAAGGGCTCAATTTCGCCCACTTCAGTGCGGAATTTTTTGAATTGGTAGGTGGCGTAATTCATAGATTTTTCATCTTGTTGAATGATTTTCACATAATCTTCGCCGATGATTTTTTCCAACGGATAGAAAAACACATATTGCGAATGGATATAGCTGTCTTCTTTGGCAAAATGTTGTTGTTGAATGCGCGTTAAATTTGGGTAAATGCACTGTTCCGCTTGCTTGCTGGCAATCGCCCAAAGTTTGGCGTCTTTGTCGGAAAGTTGATAATCCGCACCGGCGAACTCGCCGGGAATCGGCGATTGCGACGCGCCAAAAAGACTACAAGCAGTAAGTAATAAACTCATTGTGAATGTCGCGATATATTTCATTTTAAATCCTTGTTTTTTTCAAATGGCCGAAATTCTAACAATAAGCGAAAAAGAGATAAAGCGCGAAATGAATTTAGTTTTCCGAATCCACCGAATTTCCGCTATAATGACCGCGTTTTTTTGTCTCAAATTAAAAGGTATTCTCATGCAAAATCCAAAAGATGACGTCCTTTACGCCCCTGTCGAGTGGGTTGATCACAGCGAAGGTTACAGCGACATTCGTTATCACAAATCCGCCGACGGGATCGCGAAAATCACCATTAATCGTCCGGAAGTGCGTAACGCGTTCCGTCCTCAAACCGTGAAAGAAATGATCACCGCTTGCCGATGCCCGTTTTGACGAAAAAATCGGTGTTATCGTGCTCACCGGCGAAGGCGAAAAAGCGTTCTGTTCCGGCGGTGACCAAAAAGTCCGCGGCGATTACGGCGGTTACAAAGACGAAAGCGGCGTGCATCATTTAAACGTATTGGATTTCCAACGCGATATTCGCACCTGCCCGAAACCGGTGGTAGCGATGGTAGCGGGTTACGCTATCGGCGGCGGTCACGTATTGCACATGCTTTGCGATTTAACCATTGCGGCGGACAACGCGATTTTCGGTCAAACCGGTCCGAAAGTGGGTTCATTTGACGGCGGTTGGGGCGCAAGCTATATGGCACGCTTAGTCGGCCAGAAAAAAGCTCGCGAAATTTGGTTTTTATGTCGTCAATACAATGCGCAAGAAGCCTTAGATATGGGCTTAGTCAATACCGTCGTGCCTTATGCTGATCTTGAAAAAGAAACCGTGCGTTGGTGTCGCGAAATGTTGCGCAACAGTCCGATTGCGCTCCGTTGCTTAAAAGCCGCATTGAACGCGGATTGCGACGGACAAGCGGGTCTACAAGAATTGGCCGGTAACGCAACTATGTTGTTCTATATGACCGAGGAAGGACAAGAAGGCCGCAACGCGTTCAACGAAAAACGTGCGCCGGATTTCAGCAAATTCAGACGTAATCCTTAATTCATATTTCAAAACGCGGTTAAAAATCTTCAGGAATTTTCGGCACTATGCTAATGCACAAACTCTCCGAATGAAGTATGAGTTCAAGTCACAAAATAGCACCGCATTGGAAGCCGCTTCAATGCGGTGCTGTTTTATAAGGTCATTTCAGCCTTGTGCAACAGCTACGTAATTTCATAAATTTTGACTGCACCTTTATATTTATATTGGGAGAAAGCCATGGCAAACAAATCTTTCAATCTTTATCGCTATTCCATTCCCGTCGATAGCCAGCTCATTCTCGGTGATCGTTTTCTTAAGCGTCGCGAAGGTTTATTAGTGCGCGTCAGTTGCAGTCGTGACGGCTGGGGCGAAATCGCGCCCTTACCCGGTTTTAGCGAAGAAACGCTCGAGCAAGCACAAGAACAAGCCATCAAATGGCTGACAAATTGGCAACAGGCGAGTTGCGACGCGCCACGCGTCCCCTTAGATGGTACTTATCCATCCGTCGCTTTCGGCATCAGTTGCGCGATGGATGAAATGAAAGGTTATTTAAAAGAAGCGGCAAATTTTAATACGGCACCGCTTTGCTACGGCGATCCTGATGAACTTTATGCCGAACTGGCCGCCATTGAAGGTGAAAAAGTCGCAAAAATGAAAGTCGGTATGTATGAAGCCAATCGTGACGGTTTAATTGCCAATATGTTTTTAGAAGCCATTCCCGATTTACAATTGCGTTTAGACGCCAATCGTCGTTGGACATTGGAAAAAGCGCTGCAATTTGCGGCTAAAGTGAAGCCCGAACATCGCGCTCGTATTCAATTTTTGGAGGAACCTTGTAAGAGCACCGCACTGAGCCTGCAATTCGCCGCCCAAACCGGTATTCCCGTGGCGTGGGACGAAACCTTACGCGACCCAAATTTCGATATAGCGACACTGGCAGAAAATCGTCCGTACTTAGTGGCAATTGTGATTAAACCAACGCTAATCGGTTCTATCGAGCGTTGCGTGGCATTAATTAATCAAGCGCATGCATTGGGGCTCAATGCGGTGCTCAGTTCCAGTATTGAAAGCAGCCTCGGTTTAACCCAATTGGCACGCCTGGCGCAACAATACACACCGAATGTGACGCCGGGTTTGGATACCCTCGACTTAATGGCGTATCAAGTGCTTCGCCCATGGCCGGGTTCGACTTTGCCGTTAATTGATCTTGATTCCGAATTTATCACTAAAATTATCTGATTCGACCACCGTTTGATTAAAAATCAGTATAATCCTCAAACCTAAAAGGAAGAGAAAATGTCGCAAAAAAACCGAATTTTGCTGCTAAATGGCCCGAATTTAAATATGTTGGGCGCGCGCGAGCCGGCTCATTACGGCAGTTTATCGCTTGCTGCGATTGAATCAAATATGCAAGCGTTGGCGGCACAAAACAATGTGGAACTTGAATGTTTTCAAGCTAATAGCGAAGAAAAATTGATCGATAAAATTCACCAAAGTTTTCAGCAAGTTGATTTTATTTTAATCAATCCGGCCGCTTATACTCATACCAGCGTAGCATTGCGCGATGCGTTGTTGGCGGTATCAATTCCATTTGTGGAAATTCACTTGTCCAACATTCATAAACGCGAGCCATTTCGTCACCATTCTTATTTTAGCGATGTGGCGCAGGGCGTAATTTGCGGATTAGGTGCCAAGGGCTATGAATTCGGCTTTTTATTTGCATTGGATTATCTTGCTAAAAAACAAGAAAATTAGGTATTTTGCGCCAAATTCATAGAATTTTGTCGCAATTTGGCTAAATTTAAGGTAATCTCTTGCGGCAAAAAAGTTTCTCAATGGCCGCATTTTTTCATGCTTTATCGCAATAAAAATGCGGTCAAAAATTTCATTATTTTTTAGGAAAAACGTATGGACATTCGTAAAATTAAAAAACTCATCGAGTTAGTTGAAGAATCCGGCATTACCGAATTAGAAGTGCAAGAAGAAGAAGGCACGGTGCGTATTAGCCGCGCCGCACCTACGACGCTACCGGCTGCGGTTCAATACGCCGCGCCGGTTGCCGCGCCGGCACCAACAGCCACACCTGCCCCCGCCGTGCCGGCGGCGCCGACTCCGACTCCTGCAACAGATGAATTATCCGGTCATCTCGTTCGTTCTCCGATGGTGGGAACCTTCTACCGTAGCCCAAGCCCTGAAGCCAAGGCCTTCGTTGAAGTGGGACAAAGCGTAAAAGTCGGCGACGCTCTTTGCATTGTCGAAGCGATGAAAATGATGAACCGCATTGAAGCAGACAAAGCTGGCGTTGTGAAAGCGATTCTGATCAACGACGGGGAACCGGTTGAATTTGACGAACCGTTAATCGTTATCGAATAATCCTATCAATTATCTAAAATGGCGGCTTTCCCGCCATTTTTTAACAAGCGGAATTTCTTATGTTAGAAAAAGTTGTTATCGCCAATCGCGGTGAAATCGCACTGCGAATTTTGCGCGCCTGCAAAGAATTAGGCATTAAAACCGTTGCGGTACATTCCACCGCAGACCGTGAATTGAAACACGTTCTACTTGCCGATGAAACCGTATGTATCGGTCCTGCGCAGTCATCCAAAAGTTATTTAAATATTCCGGCAATTATTGCCGCAGCCGAAGTGACCGGCGCTGACGCCATCCATCCGGGCTACGGTTTCCTTTCCGAAAACGCTAACTTCGCCGAACAGGTAGAAAGTTCCGGTTTCATTTTTATCGGCCCAACCGCTGATGTGATCCGTTTAATGGGCGACAAGGTATCCGCCATTAACGCCATGAAAAAAGCCGGTGTGCCTTGCGTGCCGGGTTCCGACGGTCCGTTAAGTTCCGATATTACCAAAAACAAAGAAATCGCCAAGCGTATCGGCTACCCGATCATTATTAAAGCCTCCGGTGGTGGTGGTGGTCGCGGTATGCGCGTGGTGCGTAGTGAGGATGCCTTGGAAGAATCCATCGCGATGACCAAAGCAGAAGCCAAAGCCGCATTTAATAACGACATGGTTTACATGGAAAAATATTTGGAAAATCCACGCCATGTAGAAATTCAAGTGTTAGCCGATACTCATGGTAATGCCGTGTATCTTGCCGAGCGTGATTGTTCCATGCAGCGCCGCCACCAAAAAGTGGTGGAAGAAGCGCCTGCGCCGGGCATTAGCGAGGAAGTGCGTCGCGACATCGGCTCCCGCTGTGCAAAAGCCTGCGTAGAAATTGGTTATCGCGGTGCAGGTACCTTTGAGTTCCTGTATGAAAACGGCGAATTCTATTTCATTGAAATGAACACCCGTATCCAAGTAGAACATCCGGTGACCGAAATGATTACCGGCGTTGATTTGGTGAAAGAACAATTGCGCATCGCTTCCGGCTTACCGATTTCCTTTAAACAAGAAGACATTAAAGTGAAAGGGCACGCCATCGAATGCCGTATTAACGCGGAAGATCCAAAAACCTTCCTCCCTTCCCCCGGTAAAGTGGCACATTTACACTCCCCGGGCGGCTTGGGCGTGCGTTGGGATTCTCACATTTATGCAGGCTACACCGTTCCACCGCATTATGATTCAATGATCGCCAAACTGATTACTTATGGCGATACGCGTGAAGTGGCGATTCGTCGTATGCAAAACGCGTTATCGGAAACCATCATTGACGGCATTAAAACCAACATCCCATTGCATGATCTAATTTTAGCAGACGAGAACTTCCAAAAAGGCGGTACCAATATCCACTATTTGGAGAAAAAATTAGGCATGCACGATTAATCATGCTCAAACAGGAAAAACGGCTTACCCAAAGTAAGCCGTTTTGTTTTCAATGCGGTGCCAATTTGCAAAGACGGCGCGTTCAATGCGGTGCTAATTGGAAGGTTCAATTTTCGTCTCAAGAATCTTTACTAAGGCGCATTCAGCTCACCGCAAACGATTACAAGCTTAATAAAAGCCAAAAGATAAAATGCACGGAACAAGCCTCAAGGCTTCGGGAAAATCGCGCCTAAGCTGATCGCTTTTTGCGCGCCCGTTACTTCCGGCACATTGCCGGATTGATTGTGCATTCGACGGTAAGCCAACCAAGCGAAGGCAGCCGCTTCCACATAATCCGGATCCAAGCCGAAATCACTCGTCGTGCTAATTTGCCATTGTGTTAAATGCTCGGCAAGACGTTGCATCATCAATCTATTTTTTACGCCACCACCACACACCAGCAGGCGTTTGGTCAATGGCGTATCAATGTTTTTCAAGTTGTCAGCAATGGTGCGAACGGTAAACTCCACCAACGTAGCTTGCACGTCTTGCGCTGAAATCGGCAACGAAAGCGCACTTGATTGTTCACGCGTTTTTTCGATTTTGGCTTCCAACCAAGACAAATTGAAAAGCTCGCGCCCGCTACTTTTCGGCGCGCTCAGCCGGCAAAAAGGTTCGTCTAACAGTTCGCGCAATAATGCTTCGTTCAATTGTCCCATCGCTCCCCAAGCGCCGTTTTTGTCGTAAGAGACGCCTTGATATTTTTCGATCCATTGATCCAACAAGGTGTTGCCCGGGCCGGTATCGAACCCCATCACCGGGTGATGCGGAATCAGCAACGAAACATTACTGATGCCACCAATATTCAACACCGCCGTAGCAAAATTCGGATCAAAAAATATCGCTTGATGAAAAGCCGGCACCAAGGGCGCGCCTTGTCCGCCGAAAGCCATATCTTTACGCCGGAAATCCCCCACAACAGTGATACCGGTGCGGGCGGCAAGCAAATTCATATCGCCGATTTGCATGCTAAAGGGAAACTCGCCGTGCGGTGCATGCCATACCGTTTGCCCATGGCACCCGATAGCACGGATTTGGCCGGCGGAAATTTGATGGGTCTGTAAAAAACGATTTACGCAATCGGCATATAGCAAAGCGAATTGATGATCCAATTCGCCTAATTGTTGCAAGGTAGTTATGCCGGAGCGCACCAATGCGGTGCTGTTTTCGCGTATCAATTGCGGCATTGGTGTGAAATCCGTCGCGACGCACATTGGTTGCGACGAAGCAAAATCCAGTAGCGCCAGATCTACGCCGTCAAGGCTGGTGCCGGACATTATGCCGAGATAATATTCCGTGTGCATGTTAATTTAACGCGTAAGGCAAAGGTTGAACGGCAAGTGCGGTTTCATCTTGCGTTAAACGAAAAACTTGTGTCGGATCGATGTCATTATTCAGCACCACGAGCAGCCACAACAGGCCGTCTAAATTCACCGCATTTATGATACTGCCGGTTTTACGCCAATTGGACTCAAGCCGCATTTCGATTTCGTCGCCAATTGCCGGCAGCGTTTGAGTTTTACCTTTTAAAATAAACATTGCACGTTTATTGGCACCGCGATATTTTGCACGTGCCACCGTTTCTTGCCCGATATAGCAACCTTTAGTGAAGGAAACGGCTTGCTCAATTGCCTGTAAATTCAACGCTTGTGGAATAAATAGGTTTTGCGTTGCCGCGCTTAAATTCGGTAGTCCCGCTTGAATATCCGCGCTTTCCCATATTTTTTCATCCGCATTGAAATTAATTGGCAAAGCACTTTCGTTTAACAAAATCGCGCGCTGTTCATCGATTTCCAGCGTAAAACGCGGTTCGATTTTGCCGCATTTTTTGCCGATCAAACCGACGATTTGCCAATCGCGCAAATCAAAACTGATTTTGGAAAACACCGCATATTTTTTCAGCGCATCTAAGGCGCTCGGCAACAAGTCTTTTTTTATCAACAAAAAGAATTGCTCGGAATCGACCTTCAACAAACGAAAAATCGCGTTCATTTTGCCTTTCGGATCACAATGGGCGGCAAGCGTATTCGCGCCACTTGGTAAGGTGATTAGGTCGGCGGTAAGTTGACCTTGTAAATATTTTTCCGCGTCCGCACCGTGCGCTTCAATAAGCTGATATTGATCAAGTCGAATGAATTGGGACATGCCGTTCTCCTATTCTAAATTCTGAATTTGCTCGCGCATTTGTTCGATAAGCACTTTGAGTTCCACTGCCGAAGCCGTAATGTCCGCATTAATGGATTTAGACGCCAAAGTGTTCGATTCACGATTGAGTTCTTGCATCATAAAATCCAATTTGCGTCCCACTGCACCGCCTTTTTTCAGAATATTGGCGGTTTCTTTCACGTGCATTTGCAGACGATCCAATTCTTCCGCCACGTCCACGCGTTGCGCCAGTAAAATCATTTCTTGCTCGACGCGTTGCGGATCAAGATTAATTTGCGCCTCTTCGAAACGTTGCAACAAACGCTCCCGTTGCCATTGCAAAACCGCCGGCATTTGCGCACGCACTTTATCCGCTTCGATGGAAATGGCGTCTAAACGTTGTTGAATAATGCCTTGTAATTTCTCGCCTTCGCGGCTACGCATTGCAATGAAATCATGCAGTAGTTCGTCAAAAGCCAGCAATAAATCTTGGCTAATGACGTCCAAATCTTCTTCTTGAGCTTCCACCACGCCGGGATAACGCAACACCTCGGTGAGATTAATCTCGCCTTCGCCCGCTTGAGCTTTAAGCCATCGCAACGATTGAATCACTTGATCGGCGAGTTCCTTGTTTAAATTCAGCACCGCATTGGCGGACTTTTTGCTTTCGATGCGTAATGCACATTCGATTTTGCCGCGTGTTAAATTTTGTCGAAGTTTTTCGCGAAGGGTATTTTCCAAGCCGCGGAACTGTTCCGGCAAGCGGAAATAATTTTCTAAATAACGTTGATTTACGGAACGCATCTCCCACACTGCATCGCCCCAGTCTTTTTTTATTTCAAGGCGCGCAAAGGCCGTCATACTATAAATCATAAGCTCTCCTCATCTTTTGTCTTAATTGATTCGGCATTTATTGTAGCGATCAGGCGGGGGAAAAGAAATATTGAGTTAGCCCGCAAAACTCGCAAACCATCCCAAATTTGCCCCAACTTGTGCCGCAATGTTTAAGACGCCGAAGAGGATAATAAAGCCGATCATAAAATTGCCGCCGTACACTTTATAACTCGCTTGCGGGAATTTTTGACGGCTGGCGCGCACCAGTAAAGCCGGCACGATTGCCGCCCAAATGGTGGCGGCAAGACCGGCGTAACCGATGGCGATGACAAAACCGTAAGGGAATTGAAGACTCAACAATAACGGCGGTAAAAAGGTGACTAATGCGGTTTTACTTCTACCGGCAAAGCTGTCGTCGAAGTGGAGTAAATCGGCTATATAGTCGAATAAACCGAGGGTTACGCCCAAAAATGAGCTGGCAATCGCCATGTAGGCGAAGAAGTTTAAAATCACCGCAATGTAATCGGTTTCGATATATTTGTGCAAAGCTTCAAGCAAGGCGGACACATCACCACCTTTTTCGATCACCGGTGCGAACTCGCTACGTGGCAAATTGCCTTGAATGGCCAACTGCCACAAAATATAAATCACTAACGCCAGACCGGTGCCGATAAAAATGGATTTCATCACACGACCGCCATCGCGATGATAATATTTAACCAAACTCGGAACGTTGCCGTGGAAACCGAAAGACACCAAACACACCGGTAATGCGGTCAGTAAATAAGGTAAATATTGCTGTTCGCCCGTCGCAACGGCGTTCAATAATACATCGGATTTCACCGAGCCGAGTAGGCCGGCGGTTGAAAGAAAAAAAGCGATAACCATTCCGCCTATCAATGCGGTGGTAAAACGATCCACCGCTTTGGTGGAAAGCCAAACAAAAGCGGCTAAAACCAAACAGAAAATCAACGAACCGGAAGTGCGCCCGATATCCACCGCGCTTTCGGCGGAACCGAAGGCTTGGTTAAGCAGGTTCTGGGTAATACCGCCGCCCGAGGTAATATAAGCATAAGTTAAAATATACAATACGAAAGCGACGGATAAACCGTTTAACATGTTCCAACCTTTACCGAGCAAGTCTTTTACGATAGTGTCGAAACTGGCACCGGTCGGGTAATGCAAATTGGCTTCCAAAATCATTAAGCCCGAAGTGGTCATACAAAACCAGGTATAAATCAAGGCAAGAATCGAACCGATGAACCACACGCCGGCGGTGGAAGTTGGATTGGCGAGCATACCCGCGCCGATTGCGGTGCCGGCGATAATCATCGCGCCGCCTAACAAAGAAGGAGATTTTTGTTGTGTCATAAAAGATTCCCTAGCGTAAAATTTGCACTATTATAGTAGTACAAAGGTAAAAGGCAATATTTTATTCTCGACAACCTTTGACATAAAAATTTATAATTGCCCCCTCATTTGGAGTACAAAAAGGAATCAACGATGAAAAAACAACTTAAATCCTTCGCTTTTGCCGCTGCAGCCGCTTTTGTGCTTAATGCATGCGTCGATTCGGCCTCAATTAATCAACAAGCGGCCGCAAATTACGCGCAAGAAATGGGCAAAATCCGCAGCCAAGGCGGTGTGGACAACAGTTCGCAAACAGCCAAACGCGTGCACCGCATTTTTAACAAAATGGTGCCTTACGCCAATAAAGAAAATCAAACCGGTCAACCGTTTAACTGGCAGATTACAGTCATTAAATCCAAAGAACTCAACGCTTGGGCGATGCCGGGCGGCAAAATGGCGTTTTATACGGGCTTAGTGGATTCCTTAAAATTAAACGATGATGAAATTGCTACCGTGATGGGACACGAAATGGCGCATGCACTGAAAGAACACGGTAAAGCCGAAGCGAATTTCGGTATGGCAACGGGCATCGCTGCCTCTTTAGGGCATGTGGCACTTTCCACTGTGATCGGTTCCGATGCCAGTGAATTAGCGGTTGGACTGACCAAAAATTACGGTTTGGATAAACCATTTTCACGCAGTGCGGAAACCGAAGCAGACGAAGTGGGCTTAATGTTGATGGCAAAATCCGGTTTTAACCCGCAAGCCGCGCCAGGATTATGGGAGAAAATGAAAAAAGCCTCCGGCGGTTCGGAAGGCGTATTGGACGCCTTGGCTTCTACACACCCGACCGATGAAGCACGCCAAGAAAATTTGCGTCGCTTGTTACCGGAAGCAATGAAACTTTATCAAGCCGCGAAAAAATAAAAATACAAAAATAAACCGCACATCAAAGTGCGGTTTTTTATTGCAATCGACTGTTGTCGCCGGACGTCTGAATCAGCACCGCATTGAAAGCGGAAAGCGCGCCAATAGCGGCTCCAATGCGGTGCTGTTTTAGTCCCTCACCAACATTGGTTTCAAGAACCGCGCCGTATGCGAGCCTTCTGCATTCGCCACCTCTTCCGGTGTACCGACTGCAATAATTTGTCCGCCGCCACTGCCGCCTTCCGGTCCAAGATCGACAATCCAGTCGGCGGTTTTAATCACGTCGAGATTGTGTTCGATCACCACAATAGTGTTACCTTGATCGCGTAGTCGGTGCAACACTTCAAGAAGTTGTTTGATATCCGCAAAGTGTAAACCGGTGGTTGGTTCATCCAGAATATACAGCGTTTTGCCCGTATCGCGTTTAGAAAGCTCGGTCGCTAATTTTACGCGTTGTGCTTCGCCGCCGGAAAGCGTGGTTGAAGATTGCCCCAAGCGAATATACGACAAGCCCACATCCATTAAGGTTTGCAATTTACGCGCAATCATCGGAATCGCATCGAAAAACTCGCGCGCTTCTTCCACAGTCATATCCAGTACTTGATGAATAGTTTTGCCTTTGTAACGAATTTCCAAGGTTTCGCGGTTATAGCGTTTGCCTTTACATTGGTCGCACGGCACATATACGTCCGGCAAAAAATGCATTTCCACTTTGATTACGCCATCGCCCTGACAGGCTTCGCAACGCCCGCCACGCACATTGAAACTGAAACGCCCAGGATTATAACCGCGTGCGCGCGCTTCCGGCACGCCGGCGAATAGTTCGCGAATCGGCGTAAACAAACCGGTATAAGTCGCCGGATTAGAACGCGGCGTGCGTCCGATTGGGCTTTGGTTAATGTCGATGACTTTATCGAAATGTTCCAATCCTTCAATAGATTTGTACGGTGCATAATCAGTTTTATCTGCACGATTTAAGGCATTTTGCGCTAATGGAAATAATGTATCGTTAATCAAGGTTGATTTTCCGGAACCCGATACACCGGTGATACAGGTGAACAAACCTACCGGAATATCCAAGTTTACGTCTTTTAAGTTGTTACCTGACGCGCCTTTGAGCTTGAGCCATTTTTTCTTGTTCAATGCGGTGCGTGTTGTCGGTACCGCAATTTTCTCTTTGCCCGACAAGAATTTTCCGGTAATCGAGTTCGGGTTCGCCATAATTTCTTGCACGTTACCTTGCGCGATCACCTGCCCACCATGCACACCAGCCCCCGGACCGATATCAATAATATGATCAGCCGCACGAATGGCGTCTTCGTCGTGTTCCACCACGATTACGGTATTACCGAGGTTGCGCAAATGCATCAAGGTATTGAGCAAGCGTTCATTATCGCGTTGGTGCAAACCGATGGACGGTTCGTCCAACACATACATCACGCCCACCAAGCCCGCACCGATTTGGCTTGCCAAGCGAATCCGCTGCGCTTCACCGCCCGACAGGGTTTCCGCCGAACGGGAGAGGGAGAGATAACTCAACCCGACATTCACCAAGAACTGTAAACGCTCGCGGATTTCTTTTAAGATCTTCTCGGCGATTTGCGCTTTCTGTCCATGTAATGAAAGCGTGGTAAAAAATTCCAGCGTTTGGCCGATACTTTTTTCCGAAATCATCGGCAAACTAGTTTGCCCAATATAGACATTGCGTGCTTCAGGACGTAAACGCGAACCGCCACAATCCGCACAAGGACGATTACTGATATTTTTCGCCAATTCTTCGCGCACTGACATGGACTCCGTTTCTTTATAACGACGCGCCATATTGTTCAAAATGCCTTCAAACGGGTGCTTACGAATCACCACATCGCCACGATCATTCATATATTGGAACTCGATTTCTTCCTTATCGGAGCCGTACATAATGATGTGCCGAATATTCTTCGGCAGGGTTTCATAAGGCGCCTCTACATCGAAATCATAATGCTTAGCAAGCGACGTTAGCATTTGATAATAATAGAAATTACGACGATCCCAGCCTTTCACCGCCCCTCCGGCAAGAGAAATGCTCGGATTTTGCACCACACGTTCTTCATCGAAATATTGCTGTACGCCCAAGCCGTCGCAAGTCGGGCAAGCCCCCGCCGGATTGTTAAAAGAAAATAAACGTGGCTCAAGTTCAGGTACCGAATAACCGCAATGAGGACAGGCGAAGTTAGCGGAGAACATCAGTTCTTCCGCTTTCGGGTTATCCATATCTGCCACAATTGCTGTGCCACCGGAAAGCTCCAATGCGGTCTCAAAAGATTCCGCCAAACGGGTTGCCAAATCCGAACGCACTTTAAAGCGATCCACCACCACTTCGATGGTATGTTTTTTCTGTAATTCGAGCTTCGGCGGATCGGAAAGATCGCAAATTTCTCCGTCAATACGCGCGCGAATATAACCTTGCGCGGCAATGCTTTCGAGAATCTTTACATGTTCGCCTTTACGATTTTTCACCACCGGCGCAAGCAACATCATTTTGGATTCTTCCGGCTGACTCAACACTTTATCCACCATTTGGCTAACGGTTTGTGCAGTCAGCGGGACATCGTGATTCGGACAACGCGGCTCTCCTACGCGTGCAAACAACAAACGCAAGTAATCATAAATTTCGGTGATCGTTCCCACAGTAGAACGCGGATTATGTGAGGTAGATTTTTGTTCAATGGAAATTGCAGGCGATAAGCCTTCAATAGAATCCACATCCGGTTTTTCCATTAAAGATAAAAATTGACGTGCATAGGCAGACAAGGATTCCACATAACGACGTTGGCCTTCGGCATAAAGCGTATCGAATGCTAAGGAAGATTTACCCGAACCAGATAAGCCTGTAATAACGATGAGTTTATCGCGAGGAATGGTTAAATTGATGTTTTTCAAATTGTGGGTTCGCGCCCCACGAATATCGATATTTTCCATAAATAACTTGTTTGGATAGAAATAATTTTCAAAATTGCGCGCATTATCGCATATTTCAATATCTGTGCAAATATCCAGTTAAATTTTATGGATCTTTTGCAAAATTTAAGGCAGAATAGTCGCACTTTTTTATTGAGAATATGAGGATTTTTATGGCTGGAGTAAATAAAGTCATCATCGTGGGTCATTTAGGTAATGATCCGGAAATTCGCACAATGCCAAACGGCGATGCGGTGGCAAATATTAGTGTGGCGACCAGTGAAAGCTGGAATGATCGTAACACCGGCGAACGTCGCGAGGTAACCGAATGGCACCGCATTGTATTCTATCGTCGCCAAGCGGAAATCTGTGGCGAATATTTACGTAAAGGTTCGCAAATTTATGTAGAAGGTCGTTTACGTACCCGTAAATGGCAGGATCAAAACGGTCAAGATCGCTATACCACCGAAATCCAAGGAGATGTGATGCAAATGCTCGGCAGCCGCAACCAAAATGCCGGTGGTTACGCAGCATCGGATATGGCGCAAAGCGCACCGCAACCGTCTTACCAATCTCGCTCAAACAACAACTTCCAATCTTCCCGTCCGACTGCTCAACAAACTGCACCACAGCCGGAAGCGCCGATGGATGGATTCGATGACGATATTCCGTTTTGAGTTACATATAAATTAAAAATGATAAAGGGTTTGATGTTATGTCAGACCCTTTGTTTTTTGTAGCGTAAAGTTGGTGTATTTTTAGCGCAAAAGTG
>ERZ772764.1173-NODE-1173-length-16771-cov-3.448792_pt1 | contig 16771 bp, 14 predicted proteins | sample MGYA00512163_ERZ772764 | MGnify/ENA primary metagenome ERZ772764 (study PRJEB29015, sample SAMEA2737903) | human oral metagenome | biome: human oral; feature: human-associated habitat; material: dental | place: China | collected 2094 ... | reverse complement strand
CCGATAAATGCGTAACTTTGCCCGTACGCTCACTATTCACATACAATAGACTATGAAACATGTATTCACGCTCGCTCTCGTCTCCCTCCTCGCTGGGACGACGGTAGGAGCGGAGACTTCGGCTCCCCTCTGGCTAAGGCATCAGCAGATCAGCCCAGATGGTCGGAGCATCGCCTTCTGCTTCCAGGGTGATATCTACACTGTCCCCACTGCAGGGGGGAGTGCTCGGCGTATCACCTCCAATGTAGCCTACGACGGCACTCCCATCTGGAGCCCGGACAGTAAGCGCATCGCCTTCTCCTCCGACAGAGAGGGTGGGAAGGACGTCTACATCGTCTCGGCCGATGGCTCTGGGCTGAGGCGACTGACCTTCAATAGTGTCAAGGAGCTCCCTGTTGCCTTCCTCGACAACAACACCCTCCTCTTCCAGGCTGCGATCTTGCCCGAGGCCAACTTCAGTATGTACCCCTGGAACTGGTTCGTACAGACCTACTCTCTCGACCTAACGAAGGACACTGCTCGCCCACAGCTCTACAACGGAACCCCGATGGCCAGCCCATTCCTACGCAATGGCGAGATCCTCTACACCGACATCAAGGGCTACGAAGATGTCTGGCGCAAGCATGCCGTCTCCCCCGTTACCCGAGACATCTGGCACCGGAGCAAGGAGGGCAAGTACACCAAGCTCACCTCCTTCGGTGGCGAAGACCGCAATGCAGTCTGGGACGACAAGGGAGGCTTCTACTACCTCAGTGAGCGGGATGGCTCCTTCAATATCTATCACCGAGCCAGCGTCTCTCCCTCGGCCAGCGATGAGCGTATCACGACCTTCGCCAAGAACCCCGTCCGCTTCCTCTCTCGTGCCGAGAACGGTACCCTCTGCTTCGGCTACGACGGCGAGATCTACACCCTCACCCCGGGAGGACAGCCTCAGAAGGTCGCTGTCACCCTCATCCGTGACGCCGAGGAGAAGGCGATCAATAAGGAGTGGCTCACGAGCGACGTCGCTTCCTTTGCTGTCGCTCCGAGCGACAAGGAGATCGCCTTCGTCGCCCGTGGTGACGTCTACGTCACCCACACCGAGTACAAGACCACCAAGCGGATCACCGATACCCCCCAGGAGGAGCGTGATGTAGACATTAGCTCCGATGGCAAGAAGATGGTCTATGCAGCTGAGCGGGATGGTACGTGGCAGATCTACTTGACCGAGCTCGTGCGCAAGGATGATCCTCACTTCGTCTATGCTCGTGAGCTAAAGGAAAAGCAGCTCACCAAGGGCAAGGAGGCGAGCTTCCAGCCTCTCTTCTCCCCCGACGGCAAGCGTGTGGCCTTCCTCAGAGACCGCACCGCTATATATGTCTACGACCTCGCTTCGGGTAAGGAGACGAAGGTGCTCGACAAGAAGTTCAACTATTCCTATTCCGATGGTGACCAGCACTTCCGCTGGAGCCCCGACGGGAAGTGGATCCTAACGAACTACATCGGTGTCGGGGGCTGGATGCACACCGACTGCGCTCTGGTCAAGGCTGACGGTTCGGGTGAAGTCATCAACCTCACCGAGAGTGGTTATAACGACACAGAGGGTAAGTTTGTCCTCGGTGGCAAGGCCGTCCTCTTCCGCTCCGACCGAGCTGGCTATCGGAGCCACGGGAGCTGGGGCGCACAGACGGATCTTTACCTAATGTTCCTAGATAAGGAAGCCTTCGAGGACTTCAAACTCAGCAAGGAAGAACGTGAGCTACAGAAGGAACTCAAGGATCTAGGGAAGAAGGACTCTGCCACCGATAAGAAAGACTCTAAGAAGGGGAAGAAGGATAAGAAGGCCGAAGAGAAGAAGGACACCAAGCCCTTTACTCCAGACTTCACCGACCGTGAGGATCGTGTCATCCGCCTCACCTCCGCCTCGGGGAGCGTGTCCGATGCACTCATCAACGACGATGGTACCAAGCTCTACTACATCATGCGCTACGGTGATAGTACCGACCTCTGGGAGCTGGATCTCGTCTCCAAGACCTCCAAGATCCTCTCTCCAAAGATCGGCCGTGGTGAGCTACGCCTAGGTAAGGACGGCAAGACAATCTATGTCGGTACGTCCTACGGTGGGCTCTCCAAGGTAGACGCTAACGGGACGGTGAAGCCCATTAGCTACTCTGCGGAGTTCGACCACAGACCTGCCGAGGAGCGTGCCTATATCTTCGACCACGCTTGGCAGCAGGTCAAGGATAAGTTCTACGACGAGAAGCTTCATGGGGTAGACTGGGATTACTACCGCACCACCTATCGTCGCTTCCTCCCCTATATCAATAATGATGAGGACTTCGCAGAGCTCCTCAGCGAGCTCCTCGGTGAGCTCAATGCCTCTCATACGGGGGGGCGTTGCTTCCCCAAGAAGAGTCCCGTAGCTACCGCTGCTCTAGGCGCCTTCTACGACAATAGCTACAAGGGCGATGGTCTACGTATCGTCGAGCTCCTACAGGGTGGCCCGCTTAGCTTCGGGGGCTCCAAGGTAGAGAAGGGCATGATCATCGAGCGTATCGATGGCGAACTCATCAAGGCGGACCAACCCGTCGAGCTCTACCTCAACGGCAAGGTCTCCAAGCGTGTGAATCTCACCGTCCTAGATCCCAAGACGGGCAAGCGCTTCGACCAGATCGTCAAGCCCTGCTCGCAGAACTGGCAGGACGAGCTCCTCTACCGCCGTTGGCTCCGTCGCTGCGAAGACCTCGTACGTGAGCGTAGCGGGGGACGAGTCGCCTACGTGTATGTACGTTCGATGGATAGCCCTAGCTTCCGCACCGCCTTCCAGGATCTACTCGGTAAGTACCGCAATACCGACGCTGTCATCGTCGATACCCGCTACAACGGCGGGGGCTGGCTCCACGAAGACCTTGTCCACCTACTCAGTGGGAAGAAGTACCTCACCTTCACTCCTCGTGGCCAGTATATCGGGGACGACCCCTTCATGCAGTGGAACAAGCCCAGCTGCGTACTCGTCAGCGAAGGGAACTACAGCAACGGGCACGGCTTCCCCTGGGTCTACAAGACGCTGGGGCTCGGTAAGGTCATTGGCTCACCTGTGGCAGGGACGATGACCGCCGTCTGGTGGGAGTCTCAGATCAATCCCTACATCGTCTTCGGTATCCCTCAGGTGACCTGCTCTGACCTCAACGGCAAGCCCCTAGAGAACGCAACCCTGCAGCCAGACATCGAGGTCTATTCCACTCCCGAGGAATACCTTCGTGGCTATGATGCTCAGCTCATCTGAGCCGTCGATGAGATGCTCAAGACCATCCCACAGAAGAAGTAACGTCCCGAGTACAGGCTTCACTTGCCCATCCACTCTGGGCTCACCGCTCCGAAGCTAAGGAGACAAAGGGCTTCCCGCCCCGCACTCCTGAGCCCTACGAGATTAGGATAAATTCGCTTCCCCCTAGGTCGTCCCCGAGGCGCCTAGGGGGAAGCTCTGTTTTGTCCCTCCCTACTTCCCTCCCACCCGTCCTCCCTCTCCTCTGTCCGTAACTCCCCCCCTCTTCCCGTCCTCTCTCCCTCTGCTCTTATCTAGTCTCTTTCCCGCTCCATCCACACCCTCCTCCCTCCCCTTATCCTCCATCGTCCGCAACACCCCTCCACTTCCTGCCCTCTCTCCCCCTGCTCTTATCTAGCCTCTTCCCCATCCGTATCCTCTCACCACCTCCTTCTCTCTCCCTTTATACCAAGCCCCACCTACCGAAGGGAGCCTTATAGGGATGATACTTAGAGCGGGGGAGTGTACCCACGTGTACACTTTTGTGTACACGTGGGTACACTGTAGTATACACGCGTGTATACATTTCCCACCTAGGTAGTAGGTGTATGCATGGTAGGTATATGTCTGGGGAACGGATACAACTATCTCTGGGCTATCCCCCTCGGGTGCTGTGCTCTCGGGTACTAGTGACCTCCTACCTCAGCCTTCTCGTCAGAGGGGGTAGGCTAGGGAGCGACTACATGCTCCAGCACTCTCTTTGAAAGGGTGGGCTAGGGAGCGACCACGTGCCCCAACCCCCTCGTCGGGGGGGTAGGCTAGGGAGTGCGACTATACGCCCCACCTGCCCCCGTCGGAAGGGTAGGCTAGAGAGCGACCACGTGCCCCATCCCCCCTCGTCGGAAGGGTAGGCTAGGGGGTGACCACACGCGTCAGCCCTGCCCCTTCGGAAGGGGGTGGGCTAAGGAGTGACTTTATTTGCTACCTTTGCGGTATCGTTATATATCAAATCTTTAGAGGACACACTCCAATGAACAAACTTGTTTTCCTCACACACATGCTCCTCGTCCTTCTCTTCGTGAGCTGCCAGCAGACGGGCAATGGGCAGGAGCAGACCGCCTCCTCGCCCCAAGCAGCTGCGACAGCCAAGGTCAAGGAGCTCCCCGCCGTCCTCATCGGCAAGACGCTTGTCATCGACTACGGCTCTATGCTCAGCGAAGTACGTTACCAGACGGATTCGCTCTACTGGCGCAAGCTCAACTCCGAGGGGCAGACGGCGAGCTGGGGGCGCGAAGTCCCCTCGTACGAGACCTTTGGTGATGGGCGGTTCTTCGTCACCTGGCAGCAAGCCGATGGGACGACTGTTACCCAGATTGTGGACCTTCGGGAGCACAAGGTGCTGGCTAGCATCAGTGTCATTGACTCTATGCTCGCTGTGGACTCGGCACGTATGCCCCTTGTCCTGATCGGTGCTGCTGCTGTAGCGGCCGAGGAGCCTGCTCACCCCGGAGAGCCTCGCCTAAGGCGCCAGATCCAGGCTCCCCCCCTCGAGGAGGTGATCGAGGACAGCGTCCAGGTCAAGAAGCCCGAACGTCCTTCCCAGCGTCGAGTCTAGGCCTGCACTCCCAGCACCACCCCCCGGCACTAATTATGGTGTACTCCTTACACTCGCTACGGGGTATCTCACCTCTCCACTTCAGACTCTACCCTCATCACTCAGCCCTATCCCTATCGCCTAGTCCCCGCCCTATATCTATATCTCTACCCTTGCCCCTCATTGGATAGCTCTGCTTAGTAGCGGGCTGGGTATACGGTCCCTTCTTTATCCTTAGCCCCTCACCCGGCACGCCCCCCTCGGGGTGTGCCGGGTAGGGGCTCTCGTGCTCGTTAGATCTGGGGGTATATTCTTTAGCTCTGGTAAGCTTTGCATGCTTATGGGAAGCCCCCTAATAGAATATGTGATGGATATTGCTACCTTTGCACATAAGCTCGTGCTGTATGGTCAAGAGATTCTAAACTAGATAATAGATAACTAAAATAGAAGGCTCAAATGGAACTAGATGAGCAGGAGACTATCATGCAATCAAGCTGCATCAACTTTCTATTTGGAGCAGGCCTCTTTATATGGATCATGGGAACAATGATTGTAGAACTAAAGCTTAGGTTTTAAGGCGTCGAAGTGGTAATATTTTTGAGGATCAGTGAAGTATGGATATTTCAGTAGAAGATAGAATGTTGGTAGAAGATAGAATATCGTGTATGAGTTTTTTTAATCAAGGAGGGTATGTCCTAGATTTCTCGACTAAAGGTTTTGATGATTTTACCGAATCTATAGTTGGAATCCCATTAGCTCAAAAATATGCGGAGTCTAAAGGGAGATCTTTGGATGCCTATGTGCGTGAACATCCTGAAAATGCAATAAAACTATTCGATGCATTGCTCAAGCATTATGAGCAATCTAGCCAAATAGAAACAGATAAAAACAAGAATCCAGATAGATATAAACAGTATGAGGAGTGCAAGGCTATTATAGATAAGTACAATAAACGAGATATTAATTCAGTAAGGGTAGCACAGATTGAGAGTAAGTTTGGTAATGACTATATCCAAAGCCAAATAAAACTTATGCTTGAAATGCAAGAAACAAATCCTACAGAGGCCATTGGAAAAGCAAAGGAGCTCATCGAGAGTTCTTGTAAAACGATACTTGAGAAAGTAAGCATCTCGGTTGACCCTAATTGGAGTATGGTAAACCTTGTGGATCGGGTATTTGAGCACCTTAAGATTATGCCCCGTGATATTAGTGATAAAGCAAAAGGTGTAGAGTCGATCAGAAAAGTATTGGGAAGCTTAAAGGCGGTGGCACAGGGAATAGTAGAGTTGAGGAACATTTATGGAAGTGGGCATGGGAAGCCAAGCTCTTATAAAGGATTAGAGTCAAGACATGCGCAACTTGCAGTCGGAAGTTCTATTACATTGGTGTTGTTTCTGTGGGATTCATATGAACGTAAATATCTGAGTGAAAATCCTAAAGCCTAAAGAATATGAGTTTCTGATCGCTTCCATAGCTTGATAGGGCTTACAGCACTCCTTGGGTTATTACCCGTCGGAGCTGGGGACATCGAATTGCACTTTGTTGTACCTTTGCAGATGCGAAGTGGGGGAGAGCTATATCTCTCTCCCTCACAAAGATTGCGAATGGTGTAATTTATATAAAAGGTGGATCGATGATAAAGAAGTTCCTGGGGCTCATCGCCCTGGCTATAGGCGTGTTCCTGCTGGCCCGCTGTACGAGCCACAGCGGAGAACGTACAACCCAAACCCCAAACACCCCTCCCGCCGTGGAGGCCGCCCCCATAGAGCTCCTCGGCAAAACCCTCTTCATCGACTACGGGACGATGAAGGCCGAGGTTCGCTACCAGACAGACTCGCTCTACTGGAAGTCTTTCACCCCAGAGAAGGTCTTGACCGGCGAAGGTCAAGAGACCCCCTCCTACGCAGAGCTGGGCGATGGTCGCTTCCTCGTCACCTGGCAGGAGGCCGATGGGACTGCCGTATCCCAGTTCATAGACCTCAAGGAGAATAAGGTTCTGGCGAACATCCTTGCCCCCCTCAAGAGTAAGGAGGATACACGCAAGCCTCTGGCATTAGCCGGTGCTGCAGCAGTTATCTCCGACTCCGCAGCCCAGCCCGCACACCCCTAGATAGGAGTTTAGGGGAGAAATATGTACCTTTGGTCAAGCGAGGGGCTCACAGAGAGCTCCACGCACATAGCTTTATTCACCCTAACACAAGGAAATAGCAATAGATGGAACAGCCACAGGAAGCCCCACAGTTTGGCATTGAGCTCCCCGAAGAGGTCGCGGGAGGCGAGTATAGCAACCTCGTACTAGTCGCACACTCGCAGAGCGAGTTTGTCCTCGACTTCGTACGCCTGCTCCCCGGCCTACAGCAGGCACGTGTACATGGTCGTCAGATCCTCACCCCCGACAACGTCAAGCGCCTCTCCCGCATGCTGGAGCAGCACATCCAGGGCTTCGAGCAGGAGTATGGTCCTATCGTGCTCCCCGAGGATCAAGCCCCCGCGCAGAGCAACTAGTCCACCCAACGGTCACCCCAAGCCCCCGTCTCGGCTGGGTATACCAGTACAGATACGGCTACCCCATCGCCCCACCCAGCCCTGGGGTAGGCGATGGGTGTAGCCGTCCTTAGTCTATATAGATGATGAAAAAGCCCCGAATAGTCCTTGATAGCTCCCTGCCCTACCTCCGTGGGCTCGTGGAGGAGGTCGCTGAGGTCACTTACCTAGAGAGTCGAGCCTTCAGCCCCGAGACGATCCGTGGAGCAGATGCCCTCCTCATCCGCAGTGTCGTCCGCTGTGACGAAGCCCTCCTCTCAGGCAGTAGTGTGCGTATGATCGCCACCGCTACGGCGGGCTACGACCATATCGATACCGACTACTGCGCCGAGCACGGCATCATGTGGCGCAATGCCCCTGGCTGCAATGCCGGGGGAGTGGTGCAGTATGTCCTCTCCTCGCTCTCGGCTTGGTCGCTGGATCGGGGGATAGACCTCCGAGGCATGACCATAGGGATCATCGGTGTCGGGCATGTCGGGGGGGAACTCTTGGAGCGCATAGGAGCGTTGGGTCTTCGTCCCCTGCTCTACGACCCTCCCCGAGCAGATCGGGAGGGTGCCGAGGGCTTCTCTAGTCTCGAGGAAGTGCTCCGGGAGAGTGACATCCTTACCCTCCATGTCCCCCTAACGAGGGAGGGAAAGTATCCCACTGTAGGGATGGTGGATGAGCCTCTGCTACGTGCCTGCCAGAGACGTCCCCTCCTCATCAATGCCTGCCGTGGAGGGGTCGCCCCGAGTGCCCCCCTGCTACGAGCTCTGGACGAAGGGTGGATCCGTGAGGTCATCATCGACTGCTGGGAGGGTGAGCCTCAGATCAGTGCCGACCTTGCCCGCCGCGCCTACATCGCCACCCCCCACGTCGCAGGCTGGACGGCAGATGGTAAGTGGCGAGGCTCTCGGATGGCACTGGCTGCCGTCTGCGGAGCCCTAGGGCTAGACGAGCCCCAGTGGCTCTGGGACGATAGTCTCCTACCCCGACCTATAGAGCCGAGGATCAGACTGAGAGACTATCCCGAGGCAGAGCGGGTACGTCGGGCTCAGCTCCGCACCTGCGATCCACGGGAGACGACGGCACTGCTGAGGGCGCACCCTGAGGCCTTTGAGTCACTACGCCGAGGATATATCTACCCACGTGAGGCCTCCGCCTACACGCTCCTCGATCCCGAGGCGGGGGATCGGGAGGCTCTTAGTCTGCTAGGCTTCAGAGTCGTTTAGCGGGAGAATGGTGTATCTTTGTGTCTAGTGATGAATAGAATGAAGATCCATCCCCTCCGAGCAAGCACTTACTCGGTGATGTGTCGCCTTGTCCTCGTCCTCCTCTCGCTAGGGGGTGTGGCAGAGGTGAAGGCACAGTACACGCTTGCCCTCCCTGCCCGCTCGGAGCAGGGGGTACTTCGTCCTGCCTTCGCACACGAAGCCCGCACCGTGACAGCCTCCCCGAGGCTCCTTCGTCTACCAGAGCTCAGGGCTGGCGACCTCCCCCGTGAGGACGTACACCGAGGGCAGGGACTACGTACCTATCAGTTCGCCGTAGAGCGCCCCCTCGACCTAGGGGCAGACAGCATCGGGGAGTACCTCACCGATGGCGCTGGGAACTATGTCTGGCGTGCTGAGCTCGTCGCTAGTCGTGCCCGTAGTGTGAGCCTTCGCCTCAGTCGGTATGCCTTGCCCGAGGGGGCTCGCCTCTTCGTCTACGGGGCAGACGGGGAGCAGATCGGTGCCTTGACGAACCAAAACAACACCCCAGATAGCCTCCTCCAGCTACGCCCTCTCTCGGGGGAATATGTACGGGTCGAGTACGACTTCCCTCAGGGATACGTGCCTCAGCGGGGAGAGCTACCCTTCCGTATCGCTAGTCTCTACCATGGCTTCAGGGGGTGGCGCACGGACTTTGCCCAGCCAGGGGAGCCCTTCTATGACTATACGCACAATGGGCGCAAAGGGCTCCAGGAGATCGCCTGCATCCCCAACGTCCTAGCTCACCCCGACCAGTGGCGACAGAGCCGTAGTGTCGTACAGCTTATGGTCGGCGGGCGATTTATCAGTTCGGGGGTGCTCATCAATACCACCCGCTCCGACGGTACCCCCTATGTCTTGACCTCGGCACATTGTGTCAATCGCCTCTTTGATCTCGAGGGAGAGCTGGACAAGGTACGGGACGAAGTGGCGACGACGGTCTTCTTCTTCAACTTCCAGAGTCCCACGAAGCAGGGCAATATTCGCGCTACAGAGGAGCAGAGCCTCAGTGGTGCAACGCTCGTTGCCTACAACGAGGATGCCGATATGGCGCTCCTCCAGATCACGGGGCTACCTAGCTCGGGGAAGATACCCCGTGAATACCAACCCTACTTCGCAGGCTGGAGTGTAGAGGATCGACCTCGGGCGACCTTCTACGGCATTCACCATCCCCTAGGCTCGACCAAGCGCTACTCCGAGGCGGGCGACGAGACACTTGCGATCAAGGACTACAGCCTCTCTATCCACACTTGGACACGCAAGCACTGGTTCGTCAATAGCTGGGCAGTAGGCTGTACGGCGGCGGGCTCGTCAGGGTCCCCCCTCTTCGATCGGGAGGGACGTGTCATAGGTGCCCTCACGGGCGGAGTTTCGTCCTGCGAACTCATGGGAGGCGATGCCTACTGGGCACTGAAGGAGACGTGGCTCAAGGGTGATCCCTCACTAGGCGATATCGTTGCCCTCCAGCCTTGGCTCTCTCCGGCTGATGCTCGTAGGAAGGTGTGCGACGGCTATGATCCTCTCTCTCCTAGTATCGTGCAGCGCCTCAGCAAGCTCTACCCCGACCCCAACGTGCTGAGCCAGCTAGGGAACCGACCGACCCATGTCTATGAGCCTAAGGATGATGTGCATGAGCTCGGGAATGCTTTCTGGCTAGAGCATGATGCACGGGTACGTGTCCTCGGTGCCTTCGTCGTCTTCAAGTCTAATCGTACCCTAGCCTCGACACAGCTCCCCCAGCTCCGTGTGCGCCTCGCTCCACTCCCAGAGGACGGGCAGATCACGACCTCTATCCTCGACTTCTCCTCCACTCGACTAGGGCGGTTCAATGCGTATGACGACGCCAGCGGGCGCTTCGTCGATCGCCCTCGTACCCTACGTGAGGATACTATCGAGGTCTTCTTCCCCGTGCCTCAGGAGACCCCGCTTACGCTCCCGAGAGGGCGCTACATACTCTCCTGTCACAACTCGGGTGGCGGTGCGATGAAGCTCCCTCTGCTCATGTACCGAGGCCCGTCTCTGAGGTCGCCTACTTGGTCGGCTTGGTATCGTCGTGATGGGCAGAGCTGGCTCGCTAGTCAGTCGGGAGACAATGAGGCCTACTGGATAGACCTCCTCGTGGAGACCGATGCCCCGCTATCGGTGGGTCGCCTAGAGGGTGCTTCTCAGGCAGATGTCCGAGCTTACTACCACGACCGCAGGCTCTATGTAGCCGAGACGGAGGCTTACTATCACTCAGCGGATATCCGTATCTATACGATGCTTGGGGAGCAGGTGCAGCACTCGGTGCTACACTTTGACTCCAACCTCGTCTCTCTCCCCCTCACGGATCTCCACTCCGGGAAGTACGTCGTGTCGGTCACGACTCGCCCCGCCCATCCCCAAGCTCCGGCGAGGAAGCTTGCTTTCACCTTTATTATCCCCTGATATCCCCATATGCTCACCCCCTATAAGGACAGTGATGAGCCCAAGGTGGATCAGATCCGTAAGATGTTCAATCGGATCGCTCCACAGTATGACCGGCTCAATCGTATTATCTCTCTCGGCCTAGACCGCTCATGGCGTCGAAGGGCTCTACACTTACTCGAGCCCTACCAGCCTCAGCAGGTGCTCGATGTGGCTACTGGCACGGGCGACCTAGCTATAGACCTCGTCCACACCATCCCCTCGGTCAAGCATGTCACGGGGATCGATATATCGGAGGAGATGATGCGTATCGGGCAGGAGAAGGTACAAGCCTTGACACTGGAGCGCAAGATAAGCTTCGAGCGTCAGGACTCTACGGCTACGACCTTCGCTGATGCAAGCTTTGACGCAGCGACCATAGGCTTTGGGATAAGGAACTTCACCGACATCCCAGCGGCAGCGAGGGAGCTTCATCGTATCCTTCGCCCCTCGGGGGTGCTGGTGATCATCGAGCTGTCAGAGCCTAAGAACCCCCTCCTACACCTAGGCTATCAGCTCTATGCGGGGCAGATCATCCCCTTGATAGGGCGCTTCATGTCCCGAGACCGGGAGGCCTATCGTTACCTCCCGAAGTCTATCGCTGTGATGCCCCAGCGGGAGAAGATGGTGGAGATCCTTAGGGAGGCAGGCTTCCGAGAGGCTTTCTATCGGAGTATCTTCCCGGGCACCTGCACGATCTATATCGGTATCAATGCCGAGGGCTCTACCCCTGACGCTTCAGCGTAGGAGTAGAGCCCTCGGGGCTTAGATCCCCTTAGGGGATTACTTACGAGGATGGACGTTAGTCAGTGGTTGTCCCTTCTCGTTCTTCCAAGTGATCCATCCATTGGCACTACGGCCAAGGACATATTCAGCCGCTGTACTAGGCGAATTGAAGGTATAATCCTCCTTGAGTCTAAGCAGACCAGAGGCTACCGAGCAGTGCTGTTCGATGAATTGCTTCCTCTTCCCCTTGCCTGTATAGGATGGTGCTTCAGTGCATGAAAATACACTTCCCTTGAGTACGGTGAATTTACCACTGGAGTATCTGCCTGCTGCATCTGCGTCTTTTCCCTTGATGTAGAAGGTGGGTGTGTTTGTGTCCAACGAGGTACATGCCTTGTCGGGGCTCTCATCAAGTATATCACAACCAATAATCGTGAGAAGCATCTTCACATCCTCAAAGAAATCATCAGCAGGGGCCTTCCTATGTGTGGGAATCTTTTTCCCTTTGGGTATCTGCTTGTTCCCATTGAGGTCGTAGTGCTCGATTTGTAGAGCTTCTGTGATGGCTTTATGCTCAAAGTATTCGACCTCGGTGCTCGTTATCTCATCATTGCTGGCACAGAAGAGGATGATCCGATCCCAGAAGGCCTTTTTGCTATCATGGTCTTTGGCTCGCTTCATGATGTCATCAGTCTGTCCTATATATGCTTGAGGCTTTTGGGTGCTCCCCTTAGGTAGTGACTGAAGGAGTAGGTAGAGGACAGATTTTCCCATCAATGCGTCTGGCTGTGCTGTGAGCCAAGGGAGGCGTTTGCGAGGGACGACGTATGCCTGGCAGATACGGTTGGCGATGGTGAGGACTTGCACTCCTTGTGGTGTGTTATCTACTAGGGTGATGTTGATGGTCTTGCTCATGCTGCTGAATATTCGTTCTCCGCCATGTGCCCCTTGCGGATGTACTTGATAGATATAGAGAAGGAGGATAGAGCTCTTGACCTAACGGGTGTCGTAGTAGGGCTTCTATCCTCCTTCTATTTGGTACCCCGCTTGACTTCTGCGGGGCTGTCGTTATGCTTCCTTCACGCGGCCGACGTAGGAGCCGTCACGGGTGTCGATCGTGATGAGCTCACCCTCGTTGATGAAGAGGGGCACACGTACCTCGGCGCCCGTCTCTACGGTAGCGGGCTTGAGGGTGTTGGTGGCAGTATCGCCCTTGAGTCCGGGCTCGGTGTAGGTCACACGGAGATTGACGTGTGCGGGTAGTTCGCAGGTCAGGACGGTCTCGGAGGCGGCATGTACCATAGCCTCGACCGTATCGCCCTCCTTGAGGAACTGTACACCGTCGATCACAGCCTCGGGAATGGAGATCTGCTCGAAGGTCTCGGGGTGCATGAAGTTCAGACCCATCTCGTCCTTGTAGGGGCGACGCTCGATGCGTACTTCCTCGACCTTCACACCGCTGTTCCACGTCTTGTCGATGACACGTCCTGTGGAGACGTTCTTGAGCTTAGAGCGGACGAAAGCGGGGCCCTTACCGGGCTTGACGTGAAGGAACTCGACGATGAAGTAGTACTGCCCATCGATGTCGAGGCACATACCATTGCGAAAATCTGCTGTTGTGGCCATAATGTCTGTTTATAGAATGTTGCTTTGTTTTGTCTGCAAAAATAGGGAAATTCGTCAAACCTTCATATAGCTAGGCTATTACGCTGTCGCCCTAGAGGTGTCTCCCTTCGTAGCCTCTCCCTACCCCTCAGATGGTAGCTCTCCTTGTCTTGGCAAGGGGAGCTACTTGCTTTGGGGGGATAGGAGCTCCCTAAGGTATTGTCCCGTGACGGAGCTGGGGGTAGAGGCTACCTGCTCGGGAGTCCCTTCGGCGACGATGTAGCCACCTGAGGCACCTCCCTCAGGCCCGAGGTCTATGACCCAGTCGGCACTCTTGATCACCTCTAGGTTGTGCTCGACGACGATGACGGAGTGTCCTTGCTCCACGAGTGCCTGTAGCGCCCCGAGGAGGGTGCGGATGTCGTGGAAGTGTAGCCCCGTCGTGGGCTCGTCGAAGATGAAGAGGGTAGGGAGCTTCTTGCCCTTGCCGAGGTAGTAGGCGAGCTTGACACGCTGGTTCTCTCCGCCTGAGAGCGTGGAGCCGTTCTGCCCGAGCTTGATGTAGCCGAGGCCGACACGCTGTAGGGGGCGGAGCTGGTCAATGATCTTGGCCGAGAGTGCTGAGGACTCTCGGTGCTGGTCAAAGAATTCGACAGCTTCGTCCACACTCATGTCGAGTAGCTGGGAGATATTGACACCACAATACTCTACCTCGAGGAGCTCCTTGCGGAAGCGTGTGCCGTGGCAGGCCTCGCAGGGTAGGGTCAGGTCGGCCATGAACTGCATCTCGATCGTGATCACCCCGGCACCCTGGCAGGTCTCACAGCGGCCACCCTCCTTGTTGAAGCTAAAGTAATAGGGTTTGTAGCCCATCTGCTTCGATAGGGGGAGGCCCGCATAGAGGTCTCGGATGCTGTCGAAGGCACCGACGTAGGTCACGGGGTTAGAGCGGGAGCTACGACCGATGTTGTTCTGGTCTACGTACTCGATCTGCTTGATCTCCCCGAGGTCTCCATGTAGGGCACGTAGCTCGAGGTTATCCATAGGCTCGCGCTCTAGGGTACGTCGGACGGCTTCGTAGAGGAGGTCGTGCATCAGGGTGCTCTTGCCCGAGCCACTTACCCCGCTGACGACGGTGAGTGTGTGTAGGGGGAAGCGGACGGTGATGTCCTTGAGGTTGTGCATCGTCGCACCCTCGATCTCTAGGTAGTCCTTCCACGGACGGCGCACGGTGGGTAGGGCGATCTGCTCCCGTCCCGTCAGATAGGCTGCGGTGTAGCCGGGGGTGTCGCTGGTGATCTCCGAGGCTTCGCCGGCGTAGACGACTTCGCCCCCATAGCGTCCAGCATCTGGGCCGATGTCGATGATGTAGTCGGTGGCACGCATCATCTCCTCGTCGTGCTCTACGACCACCACGGTATTGCCGAGGTCTCGCAGACGCTTGACGACCTGGATCAGCCGAGCGGTGTCTCGCTGGTGAAGGCCTATACTAGGCTCATCGAGGACGTAGAGCGACCCTACAAGGCTGCTCCCGAGCTGGGTCGCCAGGGTCACCCGCTGACTCTCTCCGCCCGATAGGCTGTTGGAGAGACGGTCTAGGGTCAGGTAGCCCAGCCCGACCTCGACGAGGAAGCCTAGGCGGGAGCGTATCTCGTGCAGTAGTCGCTTGGCGATCAATTCCTCTGCGGGGCTAAGCTCCAGCGTGTCGAAGAAGCTCTGTGCCTCCCACAGCGTCATCGCCACGATCTCGGCGATGTTCTTCCCGCCGACCTGTACACATAGGGCATCGGGCTTGAGACGTCCGCCGTGGCAGGTGGGGCAGATGGTCTTGCCTGTGAAGTGGGCTAGGCGGACACGGTTCTGTATCTTATAGAGGTTACCCCTCAGGAAGTCAAAGTAAGGGGTGATCCCGATCGGGCCATATTCCTTGCTCGGGATGCCGTCCCAGAGCTGGGCTTTCTGCTCCTTCGTGAGCTCCTCGTAGGGGCGATGAATGGGGAACTTCGCCCGCTCGGCATAGCGGATGAAGAATTGCTTCCACTCTGACGAGACGACGCCCCTCCAGCACGCTACGGCATCGTCGTACACCGAGCGGGTAGGGTCGGGGATCACCAGCCGGGGGTCTACCCCGACGACCTTGCCGAAGCCCTCGCACTCGGGGCAGGCTCCGATGGGATTGTTGAAGCTAAACATCTCGGGGCTTGGCTCCTGGAAGACCCTGCCGTCGGCCTCGAAGACGTTGCTAAAGGTCTTTAGGTAGGCGGGGGCTCTTCCGTCTCCCCGCTGCTCCTCGACGGCGAGCTGACACTCTCCTCGCCCCTCGAAGAAGGCGGTCTCCACCGAGTCCCCTAAGCGGTCGATGGCACTCTGGTCTTCGCTGATGGCCAGGCGATCAATGAGTAGGGATACCTCTCCCGCTCGATCATCCTTCCACAGCAGGGCATCTTCTATGGGGATGATCCCCTCGCTCGTCCAGAGTCGGCTGTAGCCCTGCTGGAGCTGTATCTCTAGGTGCTCCGCTAGGCTACGCCCCTTGGGCAGGTGGAGGGGGACGATGAGGTAGATACGGCTTCCCACGGGTAGGCTCTTCGCATAGTCCAGCACGTCTTGCACGGTGTGCTTGCGTACCTCTTGACCCGATATAGGGGATATGGTCTTGCCCACACGGGCATAGAGCAGCCTAATGTACCACTAGATATCGGTCGAGGTAGCCACCGTGGAGCGAGGGTTACGGCTGACGACACGTTGCTCGATGGCGATCGCAGGGGGGAGGCCTCTGATCCAGTCAGCCTCGGGCTTGGCCATACGTCCTACGAACTGTCGGGCGTATGAGGAGAGGCTCTCCACATAGCGTCTCTGTCCCTCTGCGTAGAGGGTGTCGAAGGCGAGAGAGCTCTTCCCCGATCCGCTGACTCCAGTCACCACGATGAGCTTGCCACGGGGGATCTCGAGGTCTATATTCTTGAGGTTATTGACCCGTACACGGTGGAGTAGGATGCCACGGGAGGTATCTTGTCGATCCTCCCGCTGCTCCTCCCGCCGAGGCTCTTGGGGGATTGCTTTTGTCTTCTTTGCCATCTGTGGACTATGCCGTAGTATCTATGAACGCTAAAATGGGTAGTCTGGGGCTCAGAAAGTCTTACTTTTCCTTAAAGGAAGGCTCTCTTCGCCCGACATGATTACACAAAAATACGAATAAAGCCTTGTTCAGATCTCCTCTCCTTCCGTTTTCTCCCCCGCCCTCCTCCCGCTCCCTTCCCCTCCGTCCTCCCGTCCTCGTCCCTGCCTGTTTGTTATCCTCTCTTTTGGGCTCTCAGCGTATCCTGTTTTGTGTACACGTGTGTATACAGTTGTGTACCCACGTGTACACTGTTGTAT
>ERZ772764.1169-NODE-1169-length-16803-cov-3.453606_pt1 | contig 16803 bp, 9 predicted proteins | sample MGYA00512163_ERZ772764 | MGnify/ENA primary metagenome ERZ772764 (study PRJEB29015, sample SAMEA2737903) | human oral metagenome | biome: human oral; feature: human-associated habitat; material: dental | place: China | collected 2094 ... | reverse complement strand
GAGCCTGATGAGGTTCCTCGCTTTATGTAAGTAGGATATTGAATTATCCAAAGTTATCGTACATAATTGCATCCTGATCAACACCGATGCTATCAAGATAATCAGTAACGGTCTTGATAAGCATTGGAGGTCCACAGAGATAATACTCACAATCCTCTGGTGCCTCGTGATCCTTTAGATACTCATCACGGATGCAGTTTACTGCAAAACCAGTGTAATACTTCACACCAGCCTCATCAGCCTTAGGGTCTTGACGGTCGAGAGAGAGGTGGAAATGGAAGTTAGGATATTCCTTCTCAAGCTCCCAGAAGTCTTCAAGGAAGAATGCCTCACTGAGTGAACGCGCACCATAGAAGAAGTGCATCTCACGATCACGAGTGTGGAGAGTCTTCGTCATATGCATAATCTGTGCACGCAAAGGAGCCATACCAGCACCACCACCAATCCAAATCATCTCCTTACCAGAAGTGAAGTTAGGATGGAAGTCGCCATAAGGACCGCTCATCATCACCTTATCACCCTCCTTAAGAGAGAAGATGTAAGTAGAACCAATACCAGTTGGTACGTTCTGGAAACCAACCTGCGGACGTGGCAAGAATGGAGGTGTTGCAATACGAACAGTCAGTGTGATGATGTCACCCTCAGCTGGATAGTTCGCCATAGAGTAAGCACGAACAGTTGGCTCTGGATTCTTTCCCTTCAAAGAAAGGAGGTTAAACTGCTTCCAAGGACCGAGGTATTCCTTACCGATATCGTTCTTATCGAAGTCCTTATCATAGTCAATGCAGTCGTAAGCTGGAATAGAAATCTGTGCATAAGAACCAGGAACGAAGTCCATATGCTCACCTGGAGGCAAGGCAACCTTGAACTCCTTGATAAAGCTGGAAACGTTCTTGTTAGAGATAACAGTACACTCCCATTCCTTAACGCCCATCACAGACTCAGGAACCTTAAGTGACATATCACCCTTCACCTTACACTGACATCCTAAACGCCAATGGTCTTTGACATCCTTGCGGCTGAAGTGAGGACGCTCTGAATCGAGAATTTCACCACCACCTTCTACTACCTGCAACTTACACTGGCCGCAGCTACCCTTACCACCACAAGCAGAAGGGAGGAACACACCGTTCTCATTCAGCGTAGACAGAACTGAGCTACCCTGATCAACGGTCATCTCCTTATCACCGTTAATTGTTATCTTTACCTTTCCGCTTGGACTGAGATACTTCTTAGACACAAGCAAGAGAATCACCAACACAAGGATGGTGATAAGGAATACCACAATACTTATTGTTATGAATTGTCCCATTGTTTACTTAGATTTTAAGACCTGAGAAGCACATCATTGCCATTGCCATCAGTCCTACTGTAATAAATGTGATGCCAAGACCCTGCAAAGGCTTTGGTACATCAGAATATTCCATCTTCTCACGAATAGCACCCATTGCCACGATAGCTAATGTCCAGCCAATACCAGAACCAATACCGTAGATGAGAGCATCCCATACACTACCAATATACTGTGAGCTTGCTGGGTCAAGACCGATACGCTGCTGCATAAAGAGTGAAGCACCCATGATAGCACAGTTAACGGCAATCAGTGGAAGGAAGATACCCAACGCACCATAAAGTGAAGGTGAGAACTTCTCAACAGCCATCTCCACAATCTGTACGATACCAGCAATGACAGCGATAAAGAGAATGAAACTAAGATAAGTAAGGTCAACACCCTCTGCAAGACAGTCTGGACCGAGGACCTTAGTCAGCAAAAGATAGTTGATTGGTGTGGTAACAAGCAACACGAATGTTACGGCTACACCAAGACCCAATGAAGTCTTTACGCTCTTAGATACAGCAAGATATGAACACATACCAAGGAAGAACGCAAATATCATATTGTCCACAAAGATGGACCGGAAGAATAAACTAATAAGATGTTCCATAATTACTTCTTGTCTTCTTTATAGAAATATGCACGATGAATCCAAATAACACAACCAAGGAGGATGAGTGCCATTGCTGGCATTGACATCATTCCGTTGTCCATATAACCTGCATCATAGAGGCTTTGTGGGAGAATCTTGAAACCGAGCAATGAGCCACGACCAAAGAACTCACGAACAGCACCTACAACAACAAGTATCATAGCATAACCCAAACCATTGCCGACACCATCAAGGAAACTTGGCCAAGGCTTGTTGGTCATAGCAAAAGCCTCAAGACGTCCCATAAGGATACAGTTGGTAATGATAAGTCCTACGTAAACAGAAAGCTCTACACTCACGTCGTAAGCTACAGCCTTGAGAATCTGACTAACAACTGTTACCAGAGCAGCAACAACCACCAACTGTACGATAATACGAATACGGTTAGGGATTGTGTTACGGATAAGTGAAATAATAACATTAGAGAATGCCGTGATAATGGTAACGGCAAGTCCCATAACAATCGCCGGCTTCAGCTGTGAAGTTACGGCAAGGGCAGAACAGATACCGAGCACCTGGACCATAATTGGGTTGTCCAGATTCAGCGGATTGCTGAACACCTCTCTATTTTGTTTTGAGAATAAATCCATATTCTTATTGTTCTAAAGATTAGAATATTATTTGCTGTTCAGGAATTTAACGTAAGGCTGAAGTCCACCCTTGTCTGCATGGAACATCTCTGTTACACCATTACTGGTAAGTGTTGCACCTGTTACGGCATCTACCTGCGTAGATGGGTCTTCGATCTTCTTTTCAACAGCAAGTGCTATCTTCTGAGTATCGTTTCCGCTAAAGAGATGCTTACCCTTGAACAAATCCTGCCATGCCTTGTTGTCTTTGATTTCAGCACCGAGACCAGCAGTCTCACTCTCGTGGTTGAAGTAAGCACCAAAGACGGTTCTCTTATCACCATTGATAGCGATGAAGCCATTGATAGGTCCCCAAAGACCGTTACCATAAACAGGGATAACATACTTATCCTCACCGTTCACCTTACAACGGAACAAAGCGAGTTTGCCTTCCTTGGCATCCTTACTATTCAACTTAAAGCCGGCATCAACGCCACCCTGCTTTCCAGCCTCAACGACCTTACCATCTGCATTGATGATATCATCTGCTATGATAATCTGCTTCCAAAGCTTAACAGCCTCCTCATTGCTCATATCACGATTCTGATTGAGTGCAAAGAGAATCTGCTTCTGCTGATCAAGCTGTACATTAGCATCCTGCATTGGCTTCAATGCTTGGAATACGAATGCAAGCAAAAAGGCTACAATCAACACGAGGATGACAGAATAGATAATTGTATAAGAATTACTATTTGTTTTCATTTCTTCGTCCTCCTTATTTATTTAGCACGCTTTGCGCGCTTGCTGATGTTTGACTGAACTACACAGTAGTCGATGAGTGGGGCGAACATATTACCAAAGAGGATGGCAAGCATCATACCCTCTGGATAACCTGGGTTCAATACACGGATGATGATAGCCATCGCACCAATGAAGAAACCATATACCCACTTACCTGTCTCTGTACGTGCTGAGGTTACTGGGTCGGTTGCCATGAAGACTGCACCGAAGCAGAAACCACCTAAAACAAGGTGTTCATACCACTGAATTGGTGTTGCACCAGTTGAATGGAAGATAAGTCCCATCACGGTACCACCGAGGAACACGCTCAACATTGTCTTCCAGCTGGCGATGTTTGTCCAAAGAAGGATTACAGCACCGATAGCGATAGCGATAACAGATGTCTCACCCACAGAACCTGGGATAAGACCTAATACCATATCACATACAGATGCGTTCACACTTGTTCCCTGTGCAATCTCACCCAATGGGGTTGCCATAGTGAAACCATCAGGCAAGGTATAGCCGAAACCTAAGATAGAATCCTTTGCTACCCAGATGCTATCACCCGTCATCTTACTTGGATAAGAGAAGAAGAGGAAGGCACGTGCAGCCAAGGCAACGTTAAAGATATTCATACCTGTTCCACCGAAGATTTCCTTCGTGAAGATGACAGCAAAGGCTACTGCAAGCACAAGAATCCAAAGTGGTGTGGTCACAGGAATAATCAATGGAATCAGAATACCTGATACAAGATAACCTTCCTGAATCTCCTCACCCTTCCACTGTGCCCAAGCAAACTCAATACCTAAGCCGACAATGTAAGACACAAGAATCTTTGGCAACAGGGCAAGCATACCATAGAGGAACATTCCCCAACAGGTAGCATCAGCCAACTTACCAGCTGCTAAAGCGTTCTGATAGCCGATATTATACATACCGAAGAGCATAGCAGGTACTACTGCCAGTACGACTATACTCATAATTCGCTTCGAATCAATTGCGTCGTGGATAGAAGTACCGCTCTTTGATGTCTCGTTAGGAACATAAAGGAACGTCTCGAAACCATCGTAGACACTCTTGAAAGCGTGAAGCTTTCCGCCCTCTTCAAAGTTTGGGCGTATCTTATCGAGATAATTTCTTAAACTCATATTACTTTTATTATAGGGTTCTTAAAGTCCAAAGTTTCTGTTTCCAGAATGGTTACAAAGGCTTTGTAATGTTATTACAAGCCCTTTGTACAACTATTACAAAGCGTTTGTAATACGTCGAAAAGGCATTGGCAACATTCTTGCAGGTCCATAACCGATTGTTGACTGACTGCTGATGACATTCTGAGAAACTTTATTTGAAACCGTAGTTAAAGTTATTGTGGGCTCATAAGACCCCTATGCATTCTCTTTTCTAAGGATATCCAAGCCCTCACGCACAATCTTCTGCAAAGGTAACTTAGAACTATCAACGAACTCAGCGAGTGCAAAGTCTTCTGGACTTACCTCATAGATACCCAACTGCTCTTGGCTGTCAATATTGCCAGAGATAATAGACTTGATGAGGTACTCACTATAGATATCCATTGGTAACACGCTGTCGTACTCGCCACTCATAATCATGTGACGCTCTCCACCCTTGAGACGTGCATCGAGATTGTACGCCTTCTTGCCCTGCAGCCAAGTGAAGTAGCTGTGAGAAGTAGAGAAGTCATTGAAACGAGGGAGCATCCAACCGAAGATTTCATGAACATCATCACCCTCTGGAATCAATGTTACCTCTGAAGTATGTGCACCAAGCACTGACTCTTCATTAGCGATGACACCAGTGAGAGGATTACCATTGAGGATACGAACATGACAGCCATCAGCGATGTTGTCTAAAAGAATCTGCTTCAATGGAGTACCAACGAGGGCATCTACATAACCAGTCTGCTTTACCATACTACCTGCAATGGCTACACGACGAGTGAGGTTTACCTTACCTGTATTGAACAAGCGACCAAAGAAGATAACAGCTGTTGGCTCAACAGTCCATACTACTTCGCCCTTATTAACTGGGTCGATGTGATTTACCTGCACACCAACATTACCTGCTGGGCAAGGACCATCGAAAACAGTTACCTCAACATCCTTTGCTCCAGTCAACGCTGAAGCCGACTGCTTAGCACCAATACCCAAATAAACCTTTGCAATCTTGGCGAGAGCTGTCAAACCAGTCTGGAAGTCTTTCTCCTGACCCTTCAACTCAAACTCGAAGTCACCCTGCAAAGGTTTATCACGAAGTGCAGACACGAAAATTGCCTTTGGTTCTGTGTCTGGACGTGTAGCAACAGCATAAGGCAGTTGATTGATATAACCAAACAATCCCGCCTGCAGCAATGAAGCCTTGACATCATCAGCGGATAAGCCCGCCACGTCCTTCACGCCGAAGTCAGCATACTCCTGCTGCGCATCGGCAGCAATCTTCACACGCAACACCTTACGTCTTTCTCCGCGCTCAACAGCTGTGACGGTACCGCTCACAGGAGAAGCGAAGCTAACTTCAGTGCACCCTTTGTCAACAAACAATGGGTCACCAGCTCGGACATGATCACCTTCACGAACGGTCACCTTAGGTGTCAATCCTGGGAAGTCATCTGGAACCAAAGCGTATTCCGTAGATGATTTCACAGGTAACATCTGTTCCTGCGCGCGTCCTGTAAGGTTAATGTCTAAGCCCTTTCGTAACTTAATTACATTTGCCATAACAATGATAAAGCGATTTTTATATTATTTCATCTTAATATTTTCCACCCTAAATAAGCTTCACAAAACATAAGGTAAACAATCCTTTGCTTGCCGAGCGTAGCTTATTTTCTGCCAAAATAATGCAAGCGAGAGCAAAGAAAGGAGACTTTCTATTTGCCGAGCGTAGCTTATTTTCTGCTAAAATAATGCAAGCGAGAGCAAAGAAAGGTTACTTTCTATTTGCCGAGCGTAGCTTATTTTCTGCAAATGTAGCAAATTTTAAGCAGATTTGGCACATTTAGATATAATAATTTCAGTATAAAATGGTTTTTTTGTAGTTTTGTAGACGCATTGAAGAAACTTAGAACAATTATACGATGGGTTATATGGACCATAGCGGGTCTTTACATAACCACAATCGTACTGCTGCACATACCAGCAGTACAGGGTTTTCTTGCCCAAAAAGTAGGCGACGTAGCGGGCAATAAATTGGGTACAGAAGTACACGTAAGACGCATTGATTTAGGCTTTATCAACCGCTTTGTATTAGACGATATTCTCATCTATGACCAAAGTCACAAGAAGATGTTATCGGCATCACGAGTAGGAGCAAGGGTCGACATCTGGCATCTCTTACGTACAGGTGAGATTAATATTTCCTCTGCACAGCTTTTTGGTTTACGGGCAGAACTATACAAAACAAGTAAGGATGCCAAACCTAACTTCCAATTTGTATTGGATTCATTGGCATCTAAGGACACAACAAGTCACGCTCCTTTACACTTGTCCATTAATAGTCTTGTGATTCGACATGGCAACATTAAATACGATTGTTTAGATGCACCTACCACGCCTAACAGACTGAATCTGAACCATATCAACGTAAGTGACATCTCGTCTTACCTCATTCTTAACAAGTTGGATGACACGAGTGTGTGGGCTGATCTTAGGGCATTGGCTTTCAAAGAAGCATCAGGCTTAGAGGTGAAGCAGTTGGCTTTTGAATTAAAAGCTAATCAACAGCAAGCCGCATTACGTGACTTTATCTTCGATGGAACTAACAGTAAGATTGCGCTAAAGGAGTTACTTACAACCTACAAGTTCAATAACAAGAAGTTGGATTTCAACACTTTACGTTACACCATCAAGGACTTCAAAGCTGCAATAAAGCCTTCCGACTTTGCCCCTATCCTACCCGATTTAAAGCCCCTAACGACTAACTATACAGCTACAGTTGATGCAGAAGGTACAAGTCAGTCTGTATTGGTAAAACATCTTAACGTCTCTGACCAGACTCTTTCGACTCAAATTAAGGCGAAAGGATGGGTAAGAAACATCCAAAAGAATCCTATTTGGGACTTCACTTTCAGCCCACTGAAGGTTAGCAAGAACACCCTTCAATCCATCACAAAAGTTACGCATAAACCCCTCCCTAAACCATTGAGTAACATTGGTAGTATCTACTATCGTGGTACTTTCGCCCATAACATGGGGAAATATACAGCAAAGGGACTGCTAAACACAGATGCTGGTAACGTTCAGTTGGCTACTGTTATTCACGGAAAGAACATCCAAGGAACGGTTAGTACTACCGAATTGAATCTTGCGAAAGTACTTGACAATAACGACTTTGGTAAGTTAAGCACGAATATCAAGGTGGAAGGCAACACCGACCTATCCTATATCGCCGCAAAGGGTGACGTTTCCTCTTTCTATTATAAGGGCTATACCTATAAGAATATTCACCTTGACGGAATCTATAAGAACGACATTTTCATAGGTAAAGCAGCGATAAACGACCCTAATGGAAAGCTGAATATCGACGGAAAAGCTGCCAACATAATGGCTTTCATGCAACACAAGGGGAAACTTTCTACCGACATCTTTATCACTGCTGATGCCGTCAACTTACACAAACTTCAGCTAACAGAGGCGTTAGGTAACAGAACAATCTCCTTTACTTCTAAGATTAAAGGACAGGGTGCGAGCTTGAATGATATCATAGGAAACCTCGATGTCAGCAACTTTGCTATGATTGGGGAAGGTCAGAACATTATCCTTAACCAGGTAAGTATCAAGACTAACAACGGACTCTTAGGTAAGTCGCTTGACGCAGAGACTGACTTTGGTGAGCTACACCTTGCTGGACAGTATGATTATAATCAATTGCCACAAAGCATAAGACGTATCTTAGGACATTATATCCCAAGTCTTTTCTCACCAACTCCACGCTTTAACATGGGAATTGGCAAGGCAAACTACGCCTTCACTTTGCGCCTAAATGACACGAAGTTTATCAATAGTCTGCTGAATACTAATATTGTTTCTTCATATGCTATAAGGCTCGCAGGACTTGTAAGAGAACGCCAGAAGGAAATAGACTTACACGTCAATGCGCCCGACGTAACCTACTCAGGACAGCAGATTAAGAATCTTATCTTGAACATTAAGAGTGAGCCACAAGGCTTGCAGACCACTATTTCTGGTGAACGAAAGGGAGAAACCGGACCACATGTCCTTATCAACGCACAGGGATTGATTGCAAACAATACCGTTACTTCCAACATTTCTTTCCGCATACCAGGACTTTCTCCTATATACGGAAATGTCAACAGCATTGCCTCTTTCTCTCGTCGTCATGGCGACTTAGAGACTCGCTTGCACCTCAACCCATCAGAAATCAACTTCGATTCCATTGCGTTACAAGTGCAACCTTCCGATATTTCTTATCATCGGAACAATCTTACCATCGACCACTTTGAGCTTTCCAACCACGACCAGCATATCATTGCTAATGGTCAGACGTCTGGAAATCAAAGCGATTCTATCCTTGTAAGATTCAAGGATGTCAACGTTCCATATATTCTTAACCTTGTTGACTTCCAAAGCGTTAAGTTTGCTGGTACGGCTTCTGGTACAGCTTCTATCAAATCGTTCTTCCATCACCCACAGATGCAAGCGAAACTTGAGGTGCAAGACTTCCAATTTGAAGATGGAGATATGGGTACGCTCTTTGCGGAGGCAAACTATAATGACAAAGAAGGTAAGATTAATATCGACGCCTATGCTGCCCCTGGTGATGGCACACGAACAGACATCCAAGGCTATGTAGACATTAAGAAAAGCTATATCAACCTTCCTATCTTTGCCAATAACACACATCTCTACTTCCTAAAGAGCTTCTGTGGCTCTTTCATGGACAAGATTCAAGTGCAAGGAAACGGCTGGTGTAAAGTCGTCGGACCCCTTAGTGCCATCAATCTTGAAGGTGACATGCAAGTGCATGGAAGCGTATATGTAAAGCCAACAGGTGTTACCTATAAGATGCGCGACGCACGTGTTCGCATCATTCCAAACGAAATTATCTTTGGAAACGACACTATTACTGACCCACAAGGACATATCGGTATCGTTACAGGTGGATTACATCACAAGAATCTTACCCACCTCACTTTCGACATCAATATCCTCGCACGAAACCTCTTAGCTTATAACTTCCCTAAGAAACAAGGGAAAGACTCGTTCTGGGGTGTGGTGTACGGCACTGGTAAATGTAATATAAAAGGTGAACCGGGTTCAACAACAATGAACATTGATATGGAACCGGAAAAGAACACCTATATAACTTATGATGCCTCTTCGACCAATGATGCAAGTACAAGTAACTTCATTCGCTGGATTAACGTACCAAAGGATAGCACTGGAGTTTTAATCCCTGAGGCTGCGGACACACTCAGTTTTGCGGCAAAACCAGCTCCTGAGAAGGTATCGGATATCGACAATTTCAGAGACATACCGAGCGACCTACACATCAACTTCCTCGTATATTCAAATCCGAATCTTACGCTTGGCGTCTTACTTGATGATGCCACTGGCGACAATATCCGACTGAATGGCTCGGGTATGATTCGTGCGTCCTATTATAATAAGGGAGCCTTCCAACTCTTTGGAAACTATAACGTAGACTACGGACAGTATAACCTCACGATTCAGAATATTATCAAGAAACAGTTTATCTTCCAGCCGGGTTCAACGATTGCCTTCGGTGGCGATCCGTTCAATGCTGCGTTGAATCTAAAAGCTAACTATATCATCAATTCTGTTCCTTTGGGCGACCTTGGAATGGGTAAGTCCTTCACATCGAATAACACAAAGGTTAACTGCTTGCTGAACATCGAAGGAACACCAGGTGCACCGACTGTCTCTTTCGGTCTCGACCTCCCAACGCTCTCGTCTGATGCACAACAGATGATACGCTCTATCCTCAACTCTGAGCAAGAGCTTAACCAGCAAGTACTCTACCTTTTAGCAGTCGGACGCTTTTACCCACAGAGCAAGAATAACAATCCAGCACGAGACAGTGAATCGCCAAGTCGTGCATCTCTTGCTATGCAGAGTCTACTCTCTGGTACAATTTCACAACAAATCAACACCGTATTGTCCAATGTTGTGAAGGATAACAACTGGAACTTCGGTGCCAATATTGCGACAGGTAATGAAGGTTTCGACAATGCAGAATACGAAGGACTACTCTCAGGAAGCATGCTTAACAACCGTCTGCTCTTCAACGGACAGTTTGGTTATCGAGACAATGTAGCCAAGGATAAATCGTCCTTCATAGGCGACTTCGACATCCGTTACCTCCTCCTCCCAAGCGGTAACGTAGCCTTCCGTGTCTATAACCAAACCAACGACCGTTACTTCACACGTAACTCTCTGACAACTCAGGGTATAGGTTTGATTCTGAAGAAAGACTTCAACAGATTGAGTGATATTTTCGGAAGCAGAAAGAAAAAAACAAAAAAACAGAAGCAAAAGCACTAATATACAGAATATTATTCGTAACTTTGCACCCGATTTGGGCGAACTACGCCCATATTACAGGTAATATAAAGTCGAACTTTATTAATTAAATTATTTTTTAAACACTTTATGACAAATTTCAAAGACGTCCAGAATGTACAGCCTTTAGCTGACTTCAACTGGGATGAGTTCGAGAACGGCGCACACGCTGAGGCAAGTAAGAGCGATCTTACTAAGGCTTATGACGAAACTCTTAACAAGATCCAGGAGCACCAGGTAGTTGAAGGTACTGTTATTTCAGTTGACAAGAAGGAAGTAGTTGTTAACATCGGCTACAAGAGCGATGGTATCATCCCTGCTTCTGAATTCCGTTACAACCCAGAGCTCAAGGCTGGTGACAAGGTAGAGGTTTATGTTGAGAACCAGGAGGACAAGCGCGGTCAGCTCGTTCTTTCTCACAAGAAGGCTCGCCTCCAGAAGAGCTGGGAGAATATCAACAAGGCACTGGAGAACGACGAGGTTATCCAGGGTTACATCAAGAGCCGCACTAAGGGTGGTATGATTGTTGACGTATTCGGTATCGAGGCATTCCTTCCAGGCAGCCAGATTGACGTTCACCCTATACGCGACTACGACGTATTCGTTGGTAAGACAATGGAGTTCAAGGTTGTTAAGATCAACCAGGAGTTCCGTAACGTAGTCGTTTCACACAAGGCACTCATCGAGGCTGAGCTCGAGGCACAGCGTAAGGAGATTATCTCTCACCTTGAGAAGGGTCAGATCCTCGAGGGTACTGTTAAGAACATCACATCTTACGGTGTATTCGTTGACCTCGGTGGTGTTGACGGACTCGTACATATCACTGACCTCTCTTGGGGCCGCGTAAGCGATCCACACGAGGTTGTTGCTCTCGACCAGAAGATTAACGTTGTTATCCTCGACTTCGATGAGGAGAAGAAGCGTATCGCTCTCGGTCTCAAGCAGCTCACTCAGCACCCTTGGGATTCTTTGGATCCTAACCTCAAGGTTGGCGACCACGTTAAGGGTAAGGTAGTTGTTATGGCTGACTACGGTGCATTCGTAGAGATTCAGCCAGGCGTAGAGGGCTTGATCCACGTTTCAGAGATGAGCTGGAGCCAGCACTTGCGTTCTGCACAGGAGTTCATGAAGGTTGGTGACGAGGTTGAGGCAGTTATCCTCACACTCGACCGCGACGAGCGTAAGATGTCTCTCGGTATCAAGCAGCTCAAGGAAGACCCATGGGAGGCTATCGAGGTTAAGTATCCAGTAGGCTCTAAGCACACTGCAAAGGTTCGCAACTTCACTAACTTCGGTATCTTCGTAGAGCTTGAGGAAGGTGTTGACGGTCTTATCCACATCAGCGACCTCTCTTGGACTAAGAAGGTTAAGCACCCATCTGAGTTCACTTCACAGGGTTCTGAGATTGAGGTTGTTGTTCTCGAAATCGATAAGGAGAATCGTCGCTTGAGCCTCGGTCACAAGCAGCTCGAGTCTAATCCTTGGGATGAGTACGAGGCAATCTACACTCCAGGTTCAATCCACGAGGGTAAGATTACCGAGTCTATGGACAAGGGTGCTGTTATCACTCTCAGCGAGGGTGGTGAGGGCTTCGCTACTCCAAAGCACCTTGTTAAGCAGGACGGCACACAGGCACAGCTTGGTGAGGTTCTCCCATTCATGGTAATCGAGTTCGTTAAGGACACTAAGCGTATCATCCTTTCTCACTCTCGTACATTCGAGGAGGTTAAGGAAGAGCCACGTCGCCAGCGTCCAGCAAGCCAGAACAAGCCAAAGAATGACGCAGCTGCTATCAACAACGTTGCTGCTGGTACATCTCTCGGTGACCTCGGTGTTCTCGCTGACTTGAAGAAGAAGATGGAGGGTGGCAAGTAATTTGCACACTAAAATCTAACATAAATAAAAAGAGTATCAAGTTTTCTTGGTACTCTTTTTTTTATTCTCTTAGCTCTTTGTTGATCAGAACACCTATTCATATATAGGACTATCGTAATTGCATATCGGCTGTACACTACAACGGAGCCTTATCTTTATCAATCTTGTTCTTATGTGAAACAAAAAGAATGTACGCTCACAAACACCAGCCCACTCCCTAATAGTTAATCAAGAAACTGCTTGAAGCTTTCCATTAAATTTAGTATCTTTGCAAAAAAAAACGAAATGCAGGAAAATAACAATCAAACTTTATGGCAGATAATTAAGAGTTATTTCAATGTCTTACCTGACAAAGACGGCGAAAAATATGTTATTAAACAAATAACTAATGGCATCAACTTTCAAGGTTCTAATCTCTGGATACTTATCTTTGCCGTATTTATTGCATCCTTAGGCTTAAATGTCAATTCAACGGCAGTAATTATTGGTGCTATGCTCATCTCTCCACTGATGGGACCAATCATCGGTATGGGATTAGCTCTTGGAATTGCTGACTTGGACTTGTTCAAACAGTCCATAAAAAACTATTTGATAAGTACGTTCATCAGCGTTGTTACTGCAACAATCTACTTTACACTTTCACCTATCACGGATGCTCAATCCGAACTCTTAGCGCGCACATCGCCTACCCTTTATGACGTATTGATAGCTCTTTTTGGTGGTGCTGCTGGCTTCTTAGCTATATCAACAAAAGGAAGAAACAACGTATTACCAGGTGTTGCTATTGCTACAGCATTGATGCCACCACTTTGTACAGCAGGTTATGGACTGGCCGTACAAAACACATCCTACTTCTTTGGGGCATTTTACCTTTATTTCATCAATACTGTTTTTATCGCTTTTACAACCTGTCTTGGTGTACGCCTATTACATTTTCATAGAAAGGAGTTTGTTAATCGTGATCAAATGAAACGAGTAAATCTTTACATCGTTAGCATTATCATCATTACAATACTTCCTGCCAGCTACATGACATGGAACATCATTGAGCAAAGTGTTTTTGAAAACAATATTAAGAAATTTATAGCAGAAGAACTTAGTTATAGTGGAACTAATATCCTCTCACATGAATATGATCTCCAAACCAAAACGCTTCATGTAGTGGCTGTGGGTAATCCTATCCCTGCGGACACAATAGCAAAAGCACAAAAAACAATGACAGACTATCAGCTTGAAGGTTATAAACTAAAAGTCATACAAGGTACAACCTCTGACAGTTTATTGATTCTGAAACACAAGAAGAAAGATCAGTTATTCGTAGGAGATAAGAATACGTCTGAATGGCAAGAACTTATATATAACAACGATGTGCTAAAGAAGGAGCTAAGTTCTTATACGCATTATCCTGTACTGGCAAACGACATGAAAGATGAACTTAAAGTTATCTGTCCTACTGCAAAGAGTATCATACTTTCAAAGGCTTCTGAATCTTTCACCGACACAGCATTGATTAATAATCATATTGTCGCAGTAGTAAAGACTTCAAAACCACTTGCTAACAACAATAAAAAACAACTTTATGACTGGCTGAAAGTAAAAGTCAAATCTGACAGCCTTGAACTTATCGTCATACCATAGTAGTAGTATCATACGACATAAATAAGTGCCAAGCCTTCACGGGGCTTGGCACTTTATATATCTAAACTATCAAACCTATATAGGAGAAAATGGCATACACAAGGCATGAATTTTATTTACAGAAAACACAACTTACTACAACTGAAATCTTAGAAAACAAGTGATTTTGGTATCTTCATAACTTATTGACTGTCAGATTAATACAAAACAGCATTTCAACAGATACCCTTTAAGCCTCTAAAAGGGCGTCTATTGAAGCCTTAAAGAGCACCTTTTGCAAGCCAATTGGGCGTCTTTTAGAAGCCAATTGGGCATGATTTGAGAAAGGATTGGATGAAAAGTTAGGACAAAAGGGGAGATAAAGAAGTAGCCCCTCCCCCATCCCCTCTCTCGAAGGGAGGGGCGTAATTATCGTGATAGTTTTATTATTGGACTTATTAGGCTAATTAGGCTAATAAGCCTAATTAGCCCAATTAATCAAAAAAACAGGGACAAGCTAAAGAGCTTATCCCTGTCTATTAGATTCTTTTCACTGCCTACCCCAAGGGCAAACAAGAAATTAATTATTTACCGTACCGCCAACAATATCGAGCAACTCAGACGTGATGGCTGCCTGACGCGACTTGTTATACTGCAAGTTGAGTGCACGAAGCAGTTCGTCAGCATTATCAGTTGCAGTCTGCATGGCAACCATTCGCGCTGCATGTTCAGAGGCATTACTGTCTAAAAGGGCAGTGTAAACCATGTGATTCAGCAGTTTCGGTACCAATGTTGTCAAGACTGTATGCAGATCAGGCTCAATGATGAAGTTATCATTCAGAGGAACAACAGCCTCATTATTAGACTTCTGTGTTCCAGACTGTCCTTTCCTCTTGAGATATTCCTGTGCAGCCTTCGTTGTGATATTTGATGAAAGATCGCGTGTAGAGTCGGTATTGACTTCTTCCTCAAGGTCAATTGGAAGGAAATTCTTACGTTGGAGAATCTGGCTTCCTGCACTCTTGAAATGATGGTAGATAATCTCCACCTTATCAAACTCGCCCTTCAACCATTTCTGGCTTAACTCCATGGCAATACTGCGACACTCCTCAAAATTTGGTTTATCAGCAAGCAACGGATAAGGATATACACAGGTATACCCACGCTTCTTTGCTGCTTCATACACCTTTCGTCCTACAGGATAGATGACAATATCCTTGTCGGTCAAGCCCTGCGCACGATATTCGTCTATCGTATGCTGCATCAGCTTGATGACATTCGCATTGAATCCACCACAGAGAGAACTGTTTGAGGAGAACACGAGTAAGGCAACACGTTTCACTGGTCTCTGCACGTCGAACGGAGTATCCGTATCGGGCGTAGAGACAAGGAAAGCCTTAAGAATGTGTTCGAGCATAGCCGCGTATGGAAGCATACTCTCGATGGCATTCTGGGCATGGTGTAACTTACTCGACGCAACCATCTTCATCGCACTCGTAATCTTACGAGTACTCTGAACACTGGCTATACGAGTCTTGATTTCCTTTAAGGATGCCATTCTGTATTGTCTTTATTTATATTGTCCGGCAATATTGCCCATGACTTCTTCGATTACCTTGATAGAAGTTTCTTCGAGGTTACCAGCAGCCAAATCGCTGATGACATCGGCATGAGCGGTGCGCATAGTGTCGAGGAACTGATCCTGGCACTGGCGAACCTGCTCAACAGGTACGTCGCGCATCAAGCCGTGTACACCGCAGTAGAGGATAGCAATCTGCTCACCCACAGGCATTGGACTGTACTGTGGCTGGATAAGTAACTGGTTGTTCTTACGTCCACGGTCGAGGGTCATCGCTGTGACCTTGTCCATATCTGATGAGAACTTAGAGAATGCCTCCAACTCACGATACTGTGCCATATCAATCTTCAACGTACCAGCTACCTTCTTCATACTCTTAACCTGTGCTGAACCACCTACACGAGATACGGAGATACCTACGTTAATAGCTGGACGGAAGCCCTGATTGAAGAGGTCCGACTCAAGATAAATCTGACCGTCGGTAATGGAAATCACGTTAGTAGGAATGTAGGCTGACACGTCACCTGCCTGTGTCTCAATGATAGGCAGTGCGGTGAGTGAACCACCACCACGTACATGACCCTTCATACACTCAGGAAGGTCGTTCATCTTCTCTGCAATCTCCTGCTGGTTGTTGATACGTGCAGCACGCTCAAGCAGACGAGAGTGAAGATAGAACACATCGCCGGGATATGCTTCGCGACCAGGCGGACGACGCAACAACAGGGAGATTTGACGATAAGCAACCGCTTGTTTAGACAAATCATCATAAACAATCAGCGCATCTTCGCCGATATCGCGGAAATACTCGCCCATCGTGCAGCCTGCATATG
>ERZ772764.1166-NODE-1166-length-16851-cov-13.463503_pt1 | contig 16851 bp, 15 predicted proteins | sample MGYA00512163_ERZ772764 | MGnify/ENA primary metagenome ERZ772764 (study PRJEB29015, sample SAMEA2737903) | human oral metagenome | biome: human oral; feature: human-associated habitat; material: dental | place: China | collected 2094 ... | reverse complement strand
ATTTAACGCTTTCGGGCATTCATGATTTCGTGCAACAAGTTGCACGCTACGATTCTACCTAATGATAAGCTAGCGGTTATGAGTAAAATTTATCCTGAAGAAACCCATATGACCAGTGTCATGCCGGCTTTATTAGAGGGGTTGAAGTGGCTTTATTCTCGCTGTAAAGCACAACAGGATTGTGAATTTTAAACACCAAAGTGCGGTCAAAAATGTTGTATTTTTTCACCGCACTTTGTCTTTATTTATAAGCCAACCAAAGTCTGGTTATAAAAACTATACGCTATGCGTATGGAGCCAAATAGCTTAAGCGATGAACAGAAAAAATCCTCGCGATATAATGGACAAGGCTGGCAACCAAAATTCAACAGATAGGACGATTATTTAACCCCTCGTAACGTACAACTTGTTGCACGAATAATTAACCTCGATGCGTAATTCACGATTTCATGCGTAGCGTGCATCTTGATGCACGACCAAATTACGCACGGAACGTTATTTAACGCTTTCGGGCATTCATGATTTCGTGCAACAAGTTGCACGCTACGATTCACTAAAATAGTGATATGAAAATAAACACGGTGACCGGTTTTCACAAGCCCCTTGAGGGGCTTGTGAAGTATAGGCCCTTATAGGGGCGCCTAAAAACCGCACGTTTTACATGCGGATTATTATTCGTCCTATTCATCCTTATTCGCCTTTGCTTTATTTTTCTGATTGTGTACCTTTAAACGCGCTCTGCGAATGCCATTGAATATTTGTTACATCGATCTTCTCCGCCTAGGCTGGCAAAACCCTAAACCGATTTCTTGTGCTTTATGATGTTGTGATAGAATGCAATCATTTCTCCCATTAGGTCAGAGTGAGTCAAAATATGATGAGTTTATGGTCTGCTATTTTCATTTTAATTCTGCTGATTATTATCAGTGCTATCGTCTCCTCCGCTGAAATTTCCTTGGCGGGCGCACGTCGCATTAAATTGCAAAATATGGTGAACGAAGGTAACACCAAAGCGGCATTGGTATTAAAATTACAAGAACAACCGGGGCGTTTCATCACGGTTGTACAAATTGGCTTGAATATGGTTGCCGTGCTGGGCGGGGTGATTGGCGAAGCGACAATTCGTGTCTATTTACAGGCTTTCATTAATCAATATACGGATGTGCCTTGGGCGGAAAGTGCCGCTTCGTGGCTGGCGTTTATCATCGTCACTGCTTCTTTTATTTTATTCGCAGATTTAATGCCAAAACGCTTGGCGCTGCTCAATCCTGAAGCGATGGCGTTACGCACAGTGCGTATTATGCAAGTTTGCATTTTCCTGCTGAAGCCGATTGTTTGGATTTTCGACTCGTTAGCGAATGTCATTTTCCGTCTGTTTAAAATCTCTACGGTGCGGGTAGAAAGCATGACGCCGGAAGATATTGTCGCCGTGGTGGATGCCGGTGCCGAAGCCGGTGTGCTAAAAGCGCAAGAGCATTATTTGATTGAAAATATTTTCGATATGCAACAGCGCACAGTAACATCAACGATGACTACACGTGAAAACATTGTGTTTTTAGACCGCACTTTTAATCGCCAACAGGTGCTGGATACCCTAACAAAAAATTCGCACTCTAAATTAATTATTTGCGATAAAGGTTTAGATCACATTCTAGGCTATGTGGAATCGCACAGCTTGCTCACCTTATTCTTAAAAGAAGAACAAGTGCAGGTAACCGACCATCGATTATTACGCAAACCGCTATTTGTACCGGATACCCTGTCTTTATATGAAGTGTTAGAGCTGTTCAAATCCACCGGCGAAGATTTTGCCATTATTGTGAATGAATATGCTTTGGTTGTGGGTATCGTGACGTTAAATGATGTAATGAGCATTGTGATGGGTGAATTAGTTTCCAATGAAGAAGAACAAATTATCCGCCGTGATGAAGATTCTTGGCTTATTGATGGCGCGACCCCATTGGAAGATGTGAAACGCGCCTTGGATATTGAAGCCTTCCCGCATGATGAGAACTACGAAACGATCGCCGGTTTTATGATGTATATGCTACGCAAAATCCCGAAAAAAACGGATTTTGTATTGTTTGATCGCTACAAATTTGAAATCATCGACACCGAGAATTTTAAAATCGACCAACTGATGGTGTCTTTCCGTAAAGACTTACCACAAGAAGAGACAACAATAAATTAGCCTGCCATTTCGCTGCAGGCTAATCTCAAAAAGTAACTTGGATTAATGAAGTTTTAAGGATGGACGCAAGAAGCGATTTAAACGGCCGACCACAATAATCAAGCCGGTTTTAAAACACCCATGCAAAGCCGCTTGGTGCATACGATAAAGAGAAATATACATCCATTGCGCGATTTTTCCTTCAATGGTCATAGAGGAACCACCGGTTAATTTACCGCCTAACGCACCAAATGCGGTAAATTCGGATAATGAAACCAACGAACCTTTATCGTTATATTTAAATTCTTTTAGCGGCTTACCCTCAAATAAAGCGATGATATTTTTCGCACAGAACCCGGCCATTTGATGAGCCGCTTGCGCTTTCGGCGGAATAGGCGTGCCATCATCTTGCATAAAGAAACAGCAATCGCCCATAGCAAAAATCGTGTCGTCCTCCGTCGTTTGCAGGGTTTTCTTCACAACTAACTGATTAATGCGATTGATTTCTAAGCCATCAAAATTTTGGGTAATGGATGAAGTACGAATACCTGCCGACCACACCATTAAATCAGCCGGAATTTGACTCCCCTCTTTAGTGATCAAACATTTTTTATCTGCTTCGACAATCATGGTATTAGTTTTTACCTTTACACCCAACTTGCTTAGTTCTTCTGTCGCATCGTTAGAAATACGTTCAGGTAAAGCGGGTAAAATCCGAGGACCGGCCTCAATCAAGGTAACTTTTAAACGACTGCTGTCAATCTCACCATAACCATAGGAAGAAAGATGCTCTGCGGCATTATACAGTTCAGCAGACAGCTCAACCCCCGTCGCACCGGCGCCCACAATCGCAATATTAATGTGACCGTCCTCGGCTAATTGCTGCTTACTTTCTTCTTCACCAATATCATCCAACGCTTGGTTTTCACGGAATTTTAAGAATAATTCCAACATTTTCTGTTGAAAGCGCATTGCTTGTGCTGGGTTATCTAAAAAGATGCAATTCTCCGCAACACCTTTCGTGTTGAAATCATTCGATTTACTTCCGATAGCAATGACTAAATAATCGTAAGGAATACGACGGGAAACCACTATCATATCGCCGTCTTCACCATATACCGGTGCAAGTTCTACATATTTATGTTGGCGATTTAACCCCACCATAGCTCCTTGCTCAAAATGGAAATGATGATTATGCGCATGAGCACGATAACTCAACGCCTCAACCCCATCATCCAAGGCGCCTGTCGCCAATTCGTGTAATAATGGCTTCCACAAATGCGTTTGATTCCGATCAATCAGTATCACATTTGCACGATTTTTACGGCCCAATGTATTTCCTAAATAAGTCGCCAGCTCCAAACCACCGGCTCCCCCACCGACAATAACGATGTTTTTCATATGTTTTTCCTAAATGAAATAATGCTAAAAATGAGATGACGCGTTTTTTATAACGCATATCTTTATATATACAAAATTTAAGTTTTATTATAGTACCCGTAACATGGCTTATTATGTGCGATAAACCATTCTACTGTTTTACGAATACCTGAATCAAACGATTCCCTAGGACGCCAACCTAACTCATCATAAATTTTAGAACAATCTAATGCATATCGAATATCGTGTCCCGGACGATCTTTTACATAGGTAATTAAATCTTCATAATGCCTTATATTATGAGGTTTATTTGGCATAAATTCCTCAAGTAATTGACATATAGTCTTCACTACTTCAAGGTTGGTTTTTTCACAATTTCCCCCAATATTGTAACGTTCGCCAATTCTACCTTTGGTCAAGATTAAGTATAGTGCTTCAACATGGTCCTCTACAAATAACCAATCGCGAATTTGTTGTCCATCACCATAAATTGGTAAAGGTTTTCCCATCAGTGCATTTGAAATCATCAGAGGAATAAGCTTTTCAGTATGTTGATAAGCACCATAATTATTAGAACTGTTTGAGAGCATCACCGGCAAACCATAAGTGCGATGCCAAGCGTATACCAAATGATCACTTGCCGCTTTTGAAGCTGAATAAGGGCTACTCGGATGATAAGGAGATTGTTCAGTAAAGGCCGGTTCAGAAAAGGATAAATCCCCATACACTTCATCTGTAGAAATATGGTGAAATCGAAAGATAGATTTTTTAGCTTCGTCTAAGGTATACCAATAATTCTTAGCAACCTCTAACAACGTATAAGTACCAACAATATTAGTTTGAATAAAATCACCGGCTCCTGCAATAGAACGATCGACATGACTTTCTGCCGCCAAATGCATCACCGCATCCGGTTGATATTTTTCGAAAATGCTTTCTAGCACCTTAAGATCACAGATATCAACTTTTTCAAAAGCATAACGAGGGCTATCTTCTATCTCTTTCAAGGCTGATTGATTTGCCGCATAGGTCAGTTTATCAATATTGATAACGGAATCTAGAGTCTGATTAATGATATATCGAATAAGGGCGGAACCGATGAAACCAGAACCGCCGGTGATCAACAACGTCATAATTTATGGGAAAATATTTTTTACATAAGGTATTTTTTTTATACTATATACTATACATAAACAAATGATATAAGTTGATAATATCCCTACTGTTCTCCAAAGTATGTCATCTGGTCTTATATTATATAATTTCAGTTCATATTCCATAACAAGAATATGGATTAAGTATATCCCTAAACTACATGATGATATTTTTCTTAAACTTGAAGAGTATTTATTGAAAAAATCTAATTTCAAATATTTAAAGAAAACAAAAACAGATAGTGCTAAGAAAACAGAATGGAATTGGATATAATCAGTAAATGTATAGTTAATAGAATTGCTATCCAATGACATTTTATATGTCATAAAAAATCTAAATAATGCACCTAGTATACCTAAAAAATATATGACTAATCTAACTTTCTTAGGCAGATAAAGAATATGAGCCAGATACCCCAAAACTAAAAATAAAATATACCCACCTAAAGAGAATTGAAGATGACGATTTAATTCTAGCCCCATAAAAGGAAAAAGCACAGGAATACAAGATGAAAATAAAAAACCTAGAAAAACAATATAGATTAATATTTTAATATTATCTTTTAAAAGAGATAATACTGGTATAACTAGATAAAGCATCAGTAATGGAATAAAAAACCAGAATACATTAGCATATGCTATTCTAGTATTGAATATATCATTAATTACTTTTGATACTGAATCATATCTTATATTAAAGATAAAATAATTATGTATAATATATAGTATGCTAAACAAAATAAAAGGAATTAATGTCCTGGTTACCCTTTTCTTAAAAAAATCATAGGTAGAATATTTAGATCTATAATCTAATAAAGTTGCTCCTGTAAGCATAAAAAAAATAGGTACAGCCCAGAAAAAAGACACCTCAAAGAAAAGAGATTCTTTCCATATAGCTGTATGAACATCATACCAATGGACAACTCCATTATGATGTAATGCAATTACTGCAATACATGCAATTATATTTAGTACATCAAAATAGGGAATACGCTTCTTATTTATCATATGTTATCAATCCTACTAACTAAAATACCAGATATGCCTTAATAAGCCCCATTTCTTTTAATAACTGTTTGAAAAGTTTTAATTAATATAATAATATCATTCCATAGAGACCAATTCTTCATATACCATACATCCATTTCAACTCGCTCACTAAAATTTACACTACTACGACCACTAACTTGCCATAAACCAGTAATACCTGGTTTGACTGCTAATATCAAAGAGGCTTTTTTTCCAATATCTTTTTTTTCAATTACCATATACGGTCTAGGTCCTATTAAGCTCATTTCGCCTCGCAACACATTTAATAGCTGAGGCAATTCATCCAATGATGTTTTTCTAAGAAAAGCGCCCACCTTTGTAACTCTAGGATCATTCATATACTTATGATAGAGATCATAGTATGCCTTTTCTTCTGGGTGTTTTTCTAACCAATCAAGCATAAAAGATTGATCTGAATGCATTGTTCTAAATTTATAGCAAAAGAATTCTTTACTATTAATTCCTAAACGTCTTTGTTTGAAGAAAATAGTATCATTAGGATCCTCATGCTTTAACCAAAATGCAATTAAAATAAGCAAAGGTCCCCATAGAAATATTGAGGCAATAACTAAAATATAATCAATTGAATACTTTATAAATTTATTTAAACTATTTAATAATTTATTTTCTAATGTAAATACATTCGTTCTAGAACTAAAAACATTATAAATATAAGAGCGAGAAAAATCATATCCATCAAGAACAGGAGTAAAAATAATCTCTCTACTATTTCTAATATTCTCCTCAATAATTTTATTTAATTTATCTTTATTCAAATTAACACTATCAATAAAAAGCGTATTGTGATTAGAATCTGAGGATTTAATATACCCTAAATAATAGTCTTCAAATAATTTTGATCTAAAATCTTCATTACCGGTAATTACTTTAGCTGTTTTTTGCCAAACTCCAAAAGTAAATAAAATTTTCTTTATAAAAAGTTTTGATAAAGGAATCGTTATAGCCGTTAATAAGAATATGAGTATCAAAGTGCTACGAGAATAATACTCTGCATTTTGTCCTAAAACCAATCCAGCCATCAAAATAGCAAAAGATAAGAAGCTTGATCTCACAATCAGCCTAGTTTCATGCCAGAAATCAAAACGTTTATTATAAACGCCAAAATAACCTAAAATAAAAATAAGGGTTATATATACACTTCCAAATGAAAGATAAGAATAGTCAATTATAGGAACATCAAAGAATACATTTAATATCTTTCTTAATGAAACAGCAAATACTATTGCAATAAATATGGCTAAAATATCAAAAAATATTAAAGCCATTATTGATAAAAATCTTTTCAAAGCGCATCCCTCTATTTCATTTTACTTAAAGTGATTATTAACACATTCTAAGGCTTCAGCAATAATATTATGCATATCAAAATATTTATACTGAGCTAAACGACCACCAAAAATAACATTTGATGCATTATCCGCTAATACTTTATATTTTGAATATAATTCATTATTACGTTGATCATTGATTGGGTAATAAGGTTCATCCCCCTCTTGATATTCTTTTGAATACTCACGAGTAATCACTGTCTTAGCTTGAGTTCCATATTCAAAATGTTTATGTTCAATTATACGTGTATAAGGAACTTTATCTTCAGTATAATTTACAACTGCATTACCTTGATAATTTGGCATATCTAATATCTCATTATCAAAACGTAAACTACGATATTCTAACTTACCAAACTTATACCCAAAATATTCATCAATCATCCCTGTAAACACTATTTTATCGGCTAAACTTTCGTAATATTTTCGTTCAGCAAAAAAATCAACATTCAATTTTACTTCAATACCTTCTAACATTCTTTCAAAAATCCCCGTGTAACCACCAATTGGAATTCCTTGATAGGTATCATAGAAATAATTATTATCGTAGGTATAACGCACAGGTAAACGCTTAATAATAAAAGCCGGAAGTTCCGTACATTTACGTCCCCATTGCTTTTCAGTATAGCCTTTAATCAATTTTTCATAGATATCGCGACCAACTAATGAGATAGCTTGCTCTTCAAGATTTTTAGGCTCTGTAATATTCTCTTTTGATATCTGCTCTTTAATTTTAGCTTCAGCTTCTTGTGGTGTAATAACTCCCCACATTTTATTAAAGGTAAGCATATTGAAAGGTAAACTATATAATTCATCTTTATAGCGAGCTACAGGAGAGTTAGTAAAACGATTAAATTCAGCAAATTGCTGAATATAGTCCCAAACAACTTTGTTACTTGTATGAAAAATATGTGCACCATATTTGTGTACATTAATTCCTTCCACTTTTTGGGTATAGCAGTTACCACCAATGTGATTACGCTTTTCGATCACTAAACATTTTTTGCCACGTTTAGTCGCCTCATGAGCAAAGATTGAGCCGAAAAGACCTGCTCCAACCACTAAATAATCATATTTCATAAAATTCTCCTTTATAATTACAATTTATAAATACATTTTCTAGTATAAAAAGATAATACACCAAATAATAGATAATTAGTTTTCTCAAGAAGTCTTACTTTTGTTTGCTTTACATCTTTTGTAAAACCTGCTGTTAGCTTATTAACATCGTTAACAAATAATAAACATTCAGCCTTTCCTTCTTTAGGAGACATAGATAAATAAATATTAACCATTAAAGAAACTAATGATTTTAGATGGGAATCAAGAAGTTTTTTAGCTACTCCATTTAGTTTATGATGATTATCATTATAAAACTTGATCAGAGATAAAATGACATATCTTAACATATTTCTATTCTTAATATAATTATTTATATTCACACTCTGAGTTGTTGTACCTAAACGATATTGATAGACACTTTTACCATAATAACCCACTTTATTTACAAATGGCATAGGGTAAATAATATATTGTGTATCAACGTAAAACATTCTCTCATCAACTTTAATTTTATTATCTTTTAATAAACTTGTTAAGATAGTTAGAGAATGCATCTGAGGAATAAAACCTATCTTATTAAGAAAGTCTGAGTAGGTAAATTCACCTTGTTTAATATCGAGAAAACTTTTTTCGATTTTTTTACCACTATCTACATAAACTTCAGTGTAAGGGGAAACAACTTGATCAACATTAACTTCTTTTAAATAAGCCAAAAGCTCAGAAAATGTCTTTGTATCAACCCAATCATCAGCATCTATAATTTTGAAATATTTACCTCTAGCAGCTTCTATACCCACATTTATAGCTGAACCATGCCCGCCATTTTCTTTATCAATAACACGAACACTATTTGGATATTTTTTTTCAAAATTTCTTGCAATTTCTAATGTATTATCTTTAGAACCATCATTTACAATAATTAATTCAATATCATTAACAAATTTAGATGCAAGAATAGTTGGTATAGTTTCGGATAAGTAAGACTCTGCATTGTAGGATGGCATAACCACTGTAAGTATTTTACTCATAATTTTCCTTATGATTTAATGAAATTAAAAATTCTAGTAACATAGAATAAAGTTCTTAATGCCTTTTGAGATAATAGAACATAAAATAATTTATACTGCATAGGAAGGTAACTCCAACAATCTACCTTTAAATACGCTATCTCTCTCATTTGTTCAGAATATAAGAAAGTCTCTAAGAAAGCCATTTTTTCTTTATCTGTGAGAGCAGGTGATGATAACATTTTCTTTATACTTAAACAAACTTCAATAAAATAATTAGCCTTAACTAAATTCTCATTATAATTTTCTTTAAATAGTTTTCTAAAGCTTATCTGAGATTTATCAAAAATCATTTTTACCATTTCTAACCTATTTTTATAATTCTTTGAAGATAATGAGTTTTGCTCACCTATTCTATAAAAGTATAAAGCTTCATTAACAAATGAGATCTTGTCACACTTTTCTAGAAAATCTAAATTAAATAGTAAATCTTCCCCTAGACTCAATTCACTATTAAAAGTTATATTCTCAACTAATTCAGATCTATATAACTTACAGACAGGAGAATTAAAATATAAATTTAAATAAAAAAAGCTAAAATTAGATCCGCCTAAATCTTGTAGAGAAGAAATATTATTTCTCATATTATATCTTGGTAATTTATTTATTTCTTTTGATTTAATATTAACACGAGAATATGAACAAAATACCATATCATTACGGCTTTCTTTATTTCTAGAGATCAATAACTCACATAATCGTTTATCAACATAGTCATCACTATCTACAAACATTATATGTTGACCTGTGGCAACTTTAATTCCTTTATTACGCGCTATTGATACACCTGAATTAACTTGAGAAATTAATATTATTCTAGAATCTAAACTTTGATACTTCTTACATATTTCATAACTATTATCTGATGAACCATCATCAATTAAAATAATTTCTATATTCTGATAAGTCTGATTTATCAAACTTTCTATACAATCAGCAATAAATCTTTCTGAATTATATATAGGAACAATAATACTAATTTTATTATTACTCATGACAATCTTACCCCAGCTACAATAGTTAAAATTTCTTTTTGTATATTCTCTAATAAAAACTTACTTCTAACTTTATCTAAATCAAATTTAAATATACTTTTATTAGAATTTAATATAGTTCTAATAATTTCATCTGAAATTTTTTCAGATTTAATATTAATTAGATGATAAGTATTACCGTCCAACACTTCTGATACAACGCCAATATCAGAAATAATAATATATGCCCCACTTGCCATAGCTTCCAACATACTAATTGGTAATGTTTCATCTTTATATTTAGATGGTAAAACAAAAAAATTAATACTTCTAAGAAATTTAATTTTATCCTTACCATACACTCCTGGGATATAGATAGCATTTGGTAATTTTTTTATTTCTGATAAAAAAACTTCCTTTAAATTTTCATCAAAAAATAATCCAGAAAAGTAGAACTTATATAGACTATTATCTTTTAATTTTCTAGCAACATCTAATACTATTTCATAGCCTTTATCGGGAATCATATTACTAAAAAAAGCAATATTTTTTACTGGAGAACTCCATTTTTTCTCTAGTTCATTTTGGGTGATAAATATATCATTATCTATACCATTTCTAATAACATTAAATTTAGTCTTATCAAGATTTAAACAAGAAAACATTTTTTTCTGTTTCTCACCTAATATAATTATATTATCTATTCTTTTATATATATATCGATTAATAAATAGTAATAACTTATTATTATTGATAACATGACCAAAACTTGAGTTATGAAAATGGACAACAATCCTTTTTCTTTTTAGTAACATAGCTAATAATAATAAACTATCTCTAAAACACCCTCCAGTGCTACCTGATGGAGTGAAGTAAAAACAGTCAACATCAGAGCATATAATATTTCTCAGATGAGATAGAATTAGTTTATTATCTGTAATATCAATTTGCTCTAAACTATCCACATCAGGAGATTTTGAGGCATATTGAATAAAATCATCAACCGCTTTCCCCAATCCTGTTTTTTTATTTTTAATCTGCCCAATTATACTAATCTTCATAAATAACTCCTATCTTAGCTCTAATTTAAGTACGTCCACTAGTATTCTTTCCTTTAATAAGAAAAGAGTTATCGTATAAACAATAAAAAAAATAGAACCTGAGCATAATAGTAATAAAAAGTTATTATCCAAAATAAAGCTGCTAAAAAAGCTAGCAACTCCTAGCGAAAAAATAGAAGAAAGTATAACTTTAATATAATTAACTTTCATAAATAGGAATATATATTTCTTTAAGAAATATATCTGAACAAGTAATATACTAAATTCAGCCAAAACCATAGATATAGCTGCACCTATAGAGGATAACAAAGGAATTAAAAGAAAATTCGCTACTACATTAATAATAGCACCACATAATACTGAAACAAAAAGCTTATTTTCCCTCCCTAATGGAACTAACATCTGAATACCCAAGATATTAGTAATCCCTACAATAATTACGGCTGCTAAAGAAATCTGTAACAATGGTATAGAATTAAAATATTGCTCTCCTGATAATAATAAGATAGTTTCTTTTGCAAAAAAAATAAAAAATATAACTAAAGGAAAAGATAAAGCTACTATAAACCTTAGTGATAATACTAATACTCTACTGAACTCATTCATCATACCTTTTTTTATATACAAAGAAAGTTTTGGCAGCAAAACCACGCCCAATGAAGTAACAATGCTAATTAGTATTCCTTTAATTCTTATAGCCACATTATAAAATCCAACTTCATCTAAGTTAGTAAATAACCCTAATAGAACTGAATCTGTATAGGTATAAACAGAAATAGCCAATGACATAAAGAAGAATGTCATCATTGGCTTAATATGTCTTTTGAGGTTATAATTATTATAGAATCTAAAGTTAATATATTTCTTTACATTAAAAAGATTTATTATTCCAGAGCCAGATAAAGAAATAACTGAAATTAATATAAATGAAAAATAATCAGAAGATTTTTGTATAAAAATAAAAGAAGATACTAAAGATATTAATTTAAATAATAAAGAGACTATTGTTATATAAGTATATTTTTCTATCCCTCTATAAAACCATTCAATACTACAAACATTTAGTAAAATCATAAAAGAGGCTATAGCTATAGCCTCTTTATTTTCATATAATCCATCAAAAAGATAAACACAAAAACATAAAAAAAGATATGAGATAATCATAGTTATAAGGTTAATAAATATTATCTCATGTGTTACTTTTGATAATTCATCCTTATTCTCACCTACTTGTGAACATGCTCTAATACCATAAGTTGCACTCCCCAATGTTGCCAAAATAACAAAATAAGAAATTATTGATATTGCAAATGAAGATATACCCATTCCATTAGGCCCTAATATCCTAGACACATAAGGAAATGTAATAAGAGGAAATAGAAAATTTGATATAGTTAAAATAAAATTCATCAAAAAATTATATCTAATATTCATTATACTTCCTTACCTAAATAGATTAAATCTACCGACTTTACTATAGATATAAGCTAATATCAGAGAAAATGGGTTAAATATAGGATCCAATAACTGTGGATCAGTAAATGAATGAGCCAACAGGAAAGTAATTGAAATACCATAATAAATATGATTATTAGATATAATAAGTCTAAACAGTTGACTAAATCCGAAACTCAATAATAGAATTACCACAATACCAAAATTAATTAATATTCTTTGATATGATGAATCTAGAAAAAAATATGGAGAAGTTTCTGTTACTTGGTTAAAAGATACGTATTCAACATCATTACCAAATAAAGATAATCCATACCTCTCTATACCTTGATGTCCAAGGCTTAATCTATCCGCTAATATATCATTAAGTAAATTCATCCATTCTATAGAGGGATCATAGAAGCTGTGTAAATAAATAGATAAAACACATAAAATAAAAAAACTATACCTTACTATTATCCTAGCATAAAAGGATAAAAAAAGTTTATTATTAAAATTAATAGAGAACATTTTAACAAAAAATACTATCAACATTAAACAATTAATTAGATAATAAACTGCCTTTGTATCCGTATATTTATAAATGATAAAGTTTATTGTTAAGATAATAAATATTTCTGTAATACCTAATTTCTTCTTCCTTAGAATTAAAAAAGCTAATATTATATGGAAAAAATAATTTGGTAAAAATGTCGTATAGGTAAACCCTAAATTATACCTATATTGGCCATCATTTCTAAAAGATTCATTTAATAAATTAGCAGGAGGTAGAAAATCAAAAATAAAACCTAAAAATATTAATAGTATAATAATAAAAAATATAATTATATATACTTTTAAAATTTTACTAAATGGAATATATTTAGCCAATAAAAATAGTAAAGCATAAATAGCCAATATACCAAAAGTTCTACTAGAAAGTATAACTAGTAAAAAAACAAATAAAATAAATAAGTCTTTTAATAAATACTCTCTATTTAATTTATAAATAAATATTGAAGAAAATAGCAATATAATAAAAGAAAATATACTAAAAATTTTATAGTATTCAACTGTATCAAATAATAGTTCAGAGTATGTTGTTGACATAATTTGCATCAAAAATAGCCATACTCCATAACCACTAAGATAAATAAAATTATCCTTATTCACCATAATATATTAAAAACTATTCTGATATTTTCTTCCAAAGAACTTAGCCATTAAAAATGCAGTTCCTTTCTTCAACCAATTAATTTTCTCGCCATAAACAAATGGAATTGATTTCACTTTCAATGGTTTAGATTGAGAATATTGTTTTAACCAAACGTTAAATAACAACTCACTGACACGGCCATAAAAACGAGCGTGAAATACTGAATATTGTTCCGCTGGAATACGTTTTTCCAATTCAAATAAAATGGGAAATAGCCAACTGCAATAATCATTCACTAATTCTTTAGACATAATGAACATGTTGAACATATAGCCACCACGCTGTTTCATTACTGCATCAAAACTTCCTAAAAATTCACCGCACTTTTCGGAAATAATTTCACGAGTTACATCTAAATGCTCGGCATGTAAGGTATTCGCGTAATGTGAATAAAGCGTTTCAATGTAATAGTTGCGTTTACTTGGTACGATTACATCATATTGGCTTAATAATTGACTCACTTCTTCGCGTGTTAAATAGAGTGTCTCTAACGGATTCTTTTTACGCTCTGCACGGCTTTTTACACTAAAAAAACGGCGATAATGAATTAAACCTAAATAATCATTAGGTACATTTTTCCATGCCCAATAAAGCCCTGTTAGTTCACAGAAATTAGGATTTTTCTGAGAAATATTATCACCAGTATCATCACCTTGATAACCAAGTTCCTCTTTCCCTGATTTACCTACGTGTAATGGCAGATACATATCATCTGAAGGCATAAAATATTTTTTATGTGTTGCAATAATTATCTTGATATCTTTCATTACTTTCTAACTTTTATATTTGAAATAACTTTTTGAGTCAAAACTACGATACTACTAATTAAAAAACCTAATATAAAACCTATTACTAATAGTAGTAAACGTTTTGGCCAATCTCTTTTTACAGGATAATCCGGCGAAGCCTGGTAGCTAAATGCATTTGCTTTTGCTTGTTTTGCTTTAATCAATAATGGCTCTAACTCAGAAAGTAAAGAAGAAACTTGATAATACCGTGGTGGATAAATAACACTACTATCTTTTAGTACATCAATTTGTGCTTTTAAGTATTTTTCACCAAGCATAAATAAATAAGTGCTATCACTCAGTTTAGAATCAGAAAGAGGGATCTTAGCCTCAGACACAGTAAGAGCCTGTTGCACCGCACTTTGGCCATTTGTAATACCAAGAGATTTAGCATATTCTGTAATGCCGGCCTCTTTTGCAATTCTCAAGGCATTTTCTAAATTCTCTAATTGAACCGATTTATGAATACTTAAATCACGCTCAAATTTTGTTTTTTCGTAATTTAAATCAGTAACCAATTCATTAAAATAAAGTAGAAAATTATCTAATTCTATTTTATATGCCGCTTTATTAATTTCAGAAATAAATTGTGATAACACATTTTGCGCATCAGCCGGTGTCTCAGCATAAAAACTAATTTTATTACCAATTAAATCGGGTTCTTTTTTGCTATCCGGTTTTTTGATCGTGATGTGTTTACTGATTAATTCAGAAAGGATTTGTGCTTTTTCTGTTTCTGATTTGCCTTCAACTTTTTTCTTATAAAAGTCAGACTGCACAAAGAATTTTCTTCTTTCATCTAATGACTCAGAAAGTAGATTGAACTGGCTAAATAAATTGCTCGCAGTGGCACCGGCATCAAATTCGCCACCTAAAATACGTGAATATTCTTTACGAACGCTAAAATAATCGCCAAGATCCAGGGTTCTTGGTGCAATAACTTCTGCACTTGATGTCCATTGTTCTTTTGCTGTAAACGCATAAACACCGGCAATAGCAGTAAAAATAAAAGAAGAAAGCATAATCCAGAGCTTCTTCTTCCAGAGTATGCTGATGAGTTCAATTAGGTCAATTTCATCATTCTTAAGTGATTTTTCGGTCATTTTCTCACCTTATGTTATCAATACACACATAAATTTTGTGAATTCTATAAGAAAAGTCATCCTAAAACAAATTTTATATTGAAGCTTTGCACATCCCCTCACCACCATTAATTCACCTTTCCTTGGCTTATCGTATCACTCTCCCAGCCTACATATTCGCCGGAAAATTTTTCTGCCAATCGTTCAAACTGCTCTACATAACGGAAAATATCTTCGTTGTCTAATGTCATTTCCTGTTCGATTTTAACGATATATAACCCTTCGTTGTCATCTTCATCCTCAAAAATCATCGGGGCGCTACTGTAACTTATCGTATTGTAGGAAAGATCGCTCAAATTGACCTCTTCCATAAACTGGAACATTTGTGGCTCTTCTGCGAAGTGGAAGGTATGCTCAACAAGGTAAGTGTCCGCAAGATCTCTGCCGTTTTGTAGCAACATAGACAAAATTTCTTCTGTCATATTGAGTTTCATTTCTAACGGTGATGGCAATAAAAAATCAAAGTAGGTATCCCAATTGGGATCCTCTTGCACTGTAATCTCCTCAATGTCGTCTTTAAATTGGTCAAGTACATCGAAAAGTGCGGTGGTTTCATCACAATAAAAATAAAGCTTTAAATAGCCTTCCGTGAAAATATGCCCAGCATAAAGCAATTCTGGTAACGCCGAAATTTGCACCAAAATTTTGAATAATTCTTTAACCACTCGATGATGTTCATCTAACGTCGGCAGCGTATTTTCATCCCCCTCATAAGGCAATGAAACCTGTACAATTTTATTGTATTTATCTGGGGTAAATTGTTCAAAAATATCTAAATTCACGGTGCAAGAGGCCATATTGCCGTTGATAACCGTACGGTAATTTTGCCAATGTTGTTCAGGATTTTTTAATGGCATTACTTAAACTCCGCCCAAATAGGTGCATGATCTGATGGTTTGTCCATCGCCCGAATATCAAGAGCAATCCCGGCGTCCACGCAATGCGCTGTCAACGCTTTATTTGCCAAAATATGGTCAATGCGTAAACCGCGATTATCATCAAAT
>ERZ772764.1161-NODE-1161-length-16890-cov-4.992337_pt1 | contig 16890 bp, 16 predicted proteins | sample MGYA00512163_ERZ772764 | MGnify/ENA primary metagenome ERZ772764 (study PRJEB29015, sample SAMEA2737903) | human oral metagenome | biome: human oral; feature: human-associated habitat; material: dental | place: China | collected 2094 ... | reverse complement strand
GGCCGTCTGAATTTCAGACGGCCTCTTTGTAAGGAAAGATAATGAATGAAAATCTACATCTGGACGGCAGCGGTTATGAACTGATTGTCGGCTGGGAGGGTAAGCGCAATCACTCTTACTTGGATAGCGTACGTATTCCGACTATTGGGATTGGCTTTGTGCGTTATACGCTGGGCGCGCGTGCAGGTCATAAAGTGTGCATGGGCGATACGATGACGGATGAAGAAATCAAAGCTGAATTTTTGAATCAAATAAAATCGTATGAAAACGGCGTGAAGGAAGCTGTAAAAGTACATTTGACTCAGTCGCAATTCAATGCCTGCGTATCGCTTTGTTACAACATCGGCGTTTCGGCGTTTGCAAAATCAACGGTTGTGCGCTGTTTGAATGAACGCAAATACAAAGCCGCATGTGATGCGTTTGCAATGTGGAACAAGGCGGGCGGCAAGGTTATACCCGGTCTTGCAAATAGACGGGCGGCGGAGCAAAAGGAGTTTTTCAGAAATGGTTGATTTATTGAAATACTGGAAACTGTTAGCGGCGGCGACGTTGTTGGCCGTTATTTTTGTGGCGTGGCATTTTGACCGTGCGGAGAAATATCAACGCGGGCGCGATGCGATGGCCGCCGAAATTTCAAACCGTCTGAAAGACGGCTATATCGAACAGGCGAAAACGGCGCGTGAAGCGGAGCAAAAAGCGGCTGCTAAGATGGCTGAACGCCAAACCAAACTTGAAAAGGAAAAAGAAAATGCGAAACAAACTGTTACTGCTATGCGTTTTGAGCTTGACCGCTTGCAGCAGTACGCCAAACATCAAAGTAGCGTCCGAAACATGCCCGCAACCGCTACAACCGCCGCCGCATCTGATGGCGCGGCAGATTCCTATGGTTGGCAGCTTTTCGGAAAGTGCGCGGCTGAATATGCTGGACTGGCAGAAACTGCCGACGGACAAGCCGCGGATTTAAAGGAATGGCAGGCATATGGACAAACGGTAATTGAGCAGTCAAAATAAAACCGCATTTCTGGGGCGGCAAGATACCGCCCTAGAAATACGGATCAGGATAAATTCAAGTCGTTTTCGGCATTCTTTATTGCTTCGTCAAATTCCAACCGCTGCGGTCGTTTGCGCAGATTGACGTATCGTTCTAAACTTGCCCAAGTGTTATGTAAAGTTACCATCTGCATCTGCGGCGGGGTTGCGCCGTCTTCGGCAAGCCGCGTCGCGCCTTCGTGGCGCAGGTCGTGAAAGCGCAAATCATCGATGCCCAGTACATGACAGGCGCGGGTAAATGCTGCGCTGATGCTTTTGGGGTCAAGCGGAACCAAACTGTTCGGCGTTCCGTTGCATTTCAGCATCCGGCGGCGGGTTTCGGGTTCCGACAGGGCCGCAATCACGGGTAACGCCTGCGGGCGGACGTCGAACTTTTTGTCATTCCCTTTACTGCCTTGTGGGTGCTTGACGTCGCGTATCAGCCATTCTGCGCTGTCCGGGTGGTAGTCGTCCAACATCATCCGGCATATTTCGTCTTGCCGTCTGGTCGTGTAGATTGCAAGCCACATAATCAGGTGCATCGGAATCAGATTTGTTTGCCGCCAGTTAGTCCAATTTTGATAAAAAAATGTGGTTAGGCGTTGCAATTCGTCGCTTGTTGGTAGGCGGTTCCGTTTCGTTGATTTCGCTATGATTCCTGACTTGCCTAGGCCTTCGGCGGCGTAATCTAATTCTTGCCAGCTTACCGGCATATCCCAAACGTAAAATGCGTGTTTCAGAACCGTTCTGATATATTGCAGTTCTTGCAGAGCGGTAGATGCTGCAATCGGCTTGATGCCCTCTTGTGGAACGCCCCGCCGTCGCAGCATAATATGTTCGGCATAGTCGGATCGGCGTATCTTGTCGATGCGGGCGCGGCCGATGGGGAACGATGCCAAAAACCGCAACCCCATCTGCTTTGAGCGTCCGGCGTTGTCGGCTTCCGTCAAATAACGGTCCACGGCTTCATGTAGCGTGGGGAACAGTTTATTTTTCTGACCGAACAGAATATCAGGGTTTAATTCTATTTCCGCCTCTCTGCGCTTTACCCATTCCGCCGCCATTGATTTTTTACTGAACGTTCGGCTTTCGGTAAAATTCGGATAGCCGTTTTTTCGGATACGGATAACCGCCCGATAGACGGTTGTGCCGGAAGGATTGATGCGTTTTGAGATTGTGCCCATGCCACCATTTCCAATGTTTAAAATTATGGTGGCAGTATGGTACACGCTAAAACGCAAAATTGGTTAAAAATATACTAAATAGACTAGAATAATCAGTATGGAAAATTACGAAATTCCGTTAATAAACAAGGAAGTTATTGATTATAAAGGAACAAGGCGGGCATGTGTTGCGCCCATGCTCGACTGGACGGACCGCCATTTTCGTTATATGGCGCGACAAATTACTGAAAACGCATGGCTTTATAGCGAAATGATTAATGCCGGAGCCATCGTCTACGGTGATAAAGACCGTTTTTTAATATTTAACGAAGGCGAGCAGCCCGTCGCCCTGCAACTGGGCGGCAGCGAACCAACCGATTTGGCCAAAGCCGCCAAGGCTGCCGAAGAATACGGCTACAACGAAATCAACCTTAATTGCGGCTGCCCCAGCCCGCGTGTGCAAAAAGGCGCGTTCGGTGCATGTCTGATGAACGAGGTCGGATTGGTTGCCGATTGCCTCAACGCCATGCAGGACGCCGTTGATATTCCTGTTACCGTCAAACACCGCATCGGTGTCGACCGCCAGACAGAATACGGCGTCGCCGCCGAGTTCGTCGGTACGCTGTATGAAAAAACGGCCTGCCGGACTTTTATCGTCCACGCGCGCAACGCATGGTTGGACGGCCTGTCGCCAAAAGAAAACCGCGAAGTGCCGCCGCTCAAATACGATTATGTCTACCGTCTCAAACAAGATTTTCCCGAACTTGAAATCATCATCAACGGCGGGATTACCACCAACGAACAAATTTCGGAACACTTAAAGCATGTTGACGGCGTTATGGTCGGCCGCGAAGCCTACCATAATCCGATGATTATGCGCGACTGGGACCGGTTGTTTTACGGCGAAAGCAGCCCGTCGGTCGAGTATGCCGATTTGGTTCGGAAACTATACGAATACAGCCGCGCGCAGATTCAGGCCGGACGCGGCACTATTCTGCGCCATATCGTCCGCCACAGCCTCGGCCTCATGCACGGATTGAAAAACGCCCGAACTTGGCGGCGTATGCTTTCCGATGCTGCATTGCTGAAGGACAACGATGGCAGCTTGATTCTCGATGCTTGGCGGGAAGTGGAAAAGGCGAATATTTGGGAATAGGGAGAATGGTTTTCAGACGGCCTCTTTAAATTTAGAGGCCGTCTGAAAATTTTTATGCAGGCTAATGGTCGAGTGACGTTTTTTTACACGAAAAGGAGAGGCATTCCCGTGCAGGCAGAAATTTAGGTTTCGGGCGTTGCCGCAATATTTAAACATTGCGGCAGCCTTGCTGAGTCTGGATTTACACCTGCACGGTAATAACGACCCTCCATAAATACCGCATCCGCGTTATCAATACTTCACATGCACCGTTACTTTGTCGCGGTATTCGTCGGGGGTGTAGTCGGTGCTCCTCACTTCCGCATAGACAGTATGCGTCTGTTCGTTGCCGTCGCCGGTCTGATTGGATTTGACGCTGCCCGAACCGCTTTCGTTGTTGCCCCAGAAATGGGCATTTGATGAGGAAGATTTGCGTAATTGGTAGGGGACTTTGTCGGTATTGGTCGCGGCATGGTTGAGGGATTTCATTTCGCCTTTGCCATCTTGGTTGCCGTTGGAGGGAACCAGCCCGATGGAATAGGGGGTACTGTTGGTGCAGCGGACGGTCAGGTTGCCCGACTGTTTCAGATCCGTACTGCCTGCGGTGTGCGTACCGAAGTCAATGTCGTCGGCGGCGGTGATTTCGCAGACGGGTGCAACATGGGCTTGGACGACGAAGGAGAAGCGGTTGTTGGTCAAGACGCTTCCGCAATCGGCTGGGTCGGGAGTGCCATAACGCTCAGCCTTCCAGCTTAAGGAGGTGGAGCCGCCGGTAAAGTCTGCGAGGTAATAGCCAGAAGTTGTGGGAATGGCGTTGTTTTGTCCGCTGATCAATCTGGCTCTGATGGGGATGGTTCCGCTAGCAGAAGTGTTAGGGGAGATACGCATGACGCCTGTTCCGACGCTGCTGGGAGAGTTTGCCGTGTTATCCGTTCCCCAGTTGGTATTATCGGGTTTAAGTAATGATAGTTGCAGTGTTTGGGCGTTATTCCCGCTATGAACCATTTTTCGGGGGGTATATATGTTTGTAAATCTTCGACCCCCGTCAATATTGAAGCACAGGCGCACTTTTACGGTATAAGCATCGTTATTGGCGCATTGGTAGTGGATGGTGGCTTGAATATCTTCCGGCTGGTTATTGTTCAGAAGGTTGACGCCGTTGCCTTGGCTTCCGAATACCAAGGCAGGATTGCCGTTGACGGTTCCGTTTCCTTGTACCGTCGCCGTACATTGCACAAACCTTCCGGCTACGCCGCTGTTCGCCCACGCTTGTCCTACGGACAGCGACAGCAGTCCGAATACGGCAGGCAATGCAGTCTGCCGCAGAAGGCGGTTTGCAGTTTTCAGACGGCCTTTTTTCATTATCATTTGCATATGATGTCTCCCAAATCCGGCAGAGTGTCCGGATTGCGTTCTTCGGGGTAATCGGCTTCAAACGAACAGTTGCCGCCGTTTTCAGGCAGTGTAACCGTGAAGCTGTTTTTACCCTCTTGCATGTTTTCGATATAGGTTTTGCCGTCGAAGCCGGTAACGGCAACGGGGTCGCCTTGTGCATCGGCGATGGTGCCGCCGCCCGGCAGCCATTGGTTTTGTCCGTCTTTCAAGGTCATGGTGGCGGCGCGGGTACGGTGTATTTTAAATTCGACGCGCATACCGGAGCGTTCGGACGGGGCGATTTCGGCGACGGTGTGTTCAAGCTGTACGTCCAGCGGTAACTCGGTAATATCGACGCTGACGGTGTTTTTCTGGTAGGCGGAGAGATTGGGGATAAGTGCCAGCCCCCTGCGGTTGGTTTTGCCTACAGGCATGCCGCCCGCGCGGATGGGAACGTCCGCCATGCCGCCGGTGCTGACGACGGCGAAACTGTCGTTGACTTGACGGGTGGCGAACAGGCCGCCGCCCATCAACACGATACCGCCGCGCCAGCCTGCGTTCCAGTTGTTACTGTCGGCGTGGCTGTAGGTGTTTGCCCATCCGTCGCCGTAAACGCTGTGGTAGCGGATGTTGGCGTTAAGCGTATTTTTTCGACGTCCCGTCGTGTCTTCGGTTTGCTGCCAGCTCAAGCCCCAGTTGGTGCTGTTCAGACCGCTGCCGGTTTTGTTCAGCGTCATTTGGTAGCTGTTGTCGCGGCCGTTACGGCCTGCGCCTGCCGAAGCCGAATAGCCCTTGTCCAGGTTGACGGACAAACCTGCGTAGAGGCTCAGTTCGTGTTTGCCGTTGAAATTTTTGGCGGCGCTGGTATAGAGGCTGGCGCGTTTTTTCAGATTGCGGCTCCAGCTGAAAGAACCGACGCTGTCGGCAGGCCGTCCTTCAGTACGCGAATGCAGGTACGACAGGCTGAACGAACCGAGTTTGTCGCTGCTCCATCCTGCGGATACGGAAGCGGAGGTGCTGCCGTGTCTGTCGTCGGTTGGGCGGCGGTCGTCATAGGCGGTATCGCCCAGCTCGGCGAAACGGCCGTCGGATTTGTTCCAGCCTGCACTGAAAGAGGTTTGGCGCCATTGTGTGCTGAAAAACGCGCTGCTGCGTTGTCCGGTTTGTCCGGCGAAGCGGCTTTGGGCATGAGTCAGGTTGAGCTGGCCCAGCGAGCCGAGCAGGGTGTCGGCGGAAATGCCGATTTGGCGATAGCCGTGTGCAGCCTCACCGTGGATTTGCGCGGTCAGGAAGTTGGTCAGGCCGTAGCGCAGGGTGCCGCTGGCGGCAGGATCGGACTGGTATTTTGCGGAACGGACGCCGTAGTCGCGGCGGACATAGCCTGCCTCAAGCGACCATTCGTTAAGGCCTTTGGCCAGCAGGCCGCTGCCGCCGTAAAGCGGCATATCGACGACGACGGTACGCCCTAAAACGTCGGTGGCGACGACTTGCGCGTTGCTGCGGCCGCTGATGGTGGGGGGGAGGACCAGTTCGTATTCGCCTGCCGCGATGTCGCGGCTCATCTGTTTCACGCCGTCAAGATAGAGGTCGACGGTGCCGGGCAGGGTACTGCGGCCGAGATAGGAGCGCAGCGGTGCGGTCTGTTTCCACGGTTGCGTGTTGTAGGTGCGGGAAAGTTTGATGCCGCCGATGCGGGTTCCGCCCCACGAACCTAACTGCCCGGTCAGTGTGTCGCCGACGGTCAGCGACAGGCCGCGCTCCGGCCAAACCGTACGCCAGTAGGTGTCCAAACGGGCGTCGCTGCGATGGTTTTCGCCGTCGCGGGCATGGCTGCGGTTGGCAAACTGGGTGTGGTTCAGATAACCCCAAGGCGTGGTCAGGCGCAGTTCGCCGAATACGCCTTGGGTGCTGCCGCCGGAATTGTTGCGCGAAAAATTGGTGTCATAGTTCAACACGGCTGCAAAACCCGGGCGGCCGATTGGGTAGCGGTTTTCTTTTTGTTCGCCGATACGGGTGGTTTTCAGATCGGGCTGCCATTCCAACGGCGCGGTAATGTCCAGGATTTGCGTGGCGGCATCGTATTTTGCCTGCAAGCCGGGCACGGAGGCGAGGTCGAACCATACGCCTGCGCCGGGTGCGGACGCGCCGTCCTGTATTTCAGGCGTAACTCCGCCTTTGCCTGCTTCGGCAGCGGTTTCAGACGGCAATACGACACCGTAGGCACGCAGCGATTCGGCGCGGGCATACAGCACGCCGTTGCGTGACATAAAGGGGGCGGTGCCGTCGCGCACACTGCCGTTGACCGTTACCTGAGGATAAACGGTCAGCCACGCTTGCTCGTAGGCAACGGGCGCGGCCTGCGGCAGGATGTCCTGTGCAGGCGTGGGCAGGGCGTACAGACACAGCATCAGTGCGGCAGTCAGCCGACTGAGCCGTATCTTGGGGTCAAGGGGTAGCAAACCGGACCTCCGGCTGGGTTGCGCCGCCGTTTACCGTGGCATTCAGACGGCCTTGGCTGAATACGGCGGGAGAAACGTCCAGTTCGCGTTTCCATGTATTGCCGGGCAATACATAACCGGCCAAGCCGCCGGCCAAAGTCAGCGGTTCTTTGGCTGAGGCCGTCTGAAGGTTGATATTGCTCAGTTGCGCATGGGCGGTACCGCTGTTTTCGGCGACCAGCACCGTTTTTCCGTTGGCGGTTTTTTCCGCACGCCAGTTCAACTTGGCTTCGGCATTGTTTTGGACATTGGTAAACAGCGGCAGGGAATAGCGCATGACAAATTGCAAACCTTTGCGCGGTTTGGCCTGCGGTGCGGGCAGTTCGTCCACAATCAGGCGGTAGGCTTCTTCCACCGGTTTTTCAGACGGCCTGATGCGTATCACGCGGAACTGTTGCTTGGCTCCCGCTTCGAGTTTGACCATAGGCGGGCTGGCAATCACCGCATCGGTGGGAGTAAGGACTTCGTTCCCTTTTTCGTCCTGCGACCAACCGTAAACGCGCACTTGCGCCGTTAACGGTTCGCTGCCCGTATTGCCCAAAGTAAAAATGCCCGCCCGCTGTTTTGCGGGCAGGGACAAAGATGTCGGATTAACCTGCAAACCGGCGGCATAGGCATGAAATGCCCCCACCGCCGCCAGCATACCGACTAGTGTGCTGATTGTTTTTTGCATGAGGTTTTTGGTTTGTTTTGTTTAATCGGGATTAATAAGAAACGCTAACGGTAACACGGTCTTGATAACGGTCAGGTGTTTTGTTTAACTCATTTGCAAGTACATCCGCATAAACAGGTACTTTAATAACTGTATCCATACCTTTACCAATCAAATCCACCGTATTGGTACCTTTGTCATTACCCCAAGGTTTTGATGTATGAGAGCCGTTATCTGCAATTGCTCCTTGAGAAGTGGCAGGTTGGTAAAGTTGGTATTTGATATTGTCTGAATGTGTACCTCCGTTTAAATTCAAACCAGTCATAACACCCGCACCAGCAGAGGTTGCGCCAGAGTTTTGCGGGAGAAGGCCGATGGAGAATGGGGTGTTTTTACTGCATTTGATGTGCAAGCCGTCCGCTGAACCTGCTGCACTTTTGCCGTTAATAATGGCACTATTTGCTTGAGCTTCATATTCGCCAAAGTTAATGTCAGCACCTGCGGAAGCATGGTTGTCATCACTAATGGCTGCTGTGCGTCCGCTCTCGGTCGCTACTTCACATACTCCGGTTAGTTTGATAGTAACGTTAAATTCGCTAGTAGCAGGATTGCTTGCCGCCATTGCAGAAGTGCTGAATGCGAGAGCAGAAGTCAAAGCCAGAGCGGTTAAGGTGAGTCGGGTTTTCATATGATTATCTCCGTAATGAACGTTTTTAAGTGTTAGAAAAACAGGTTTTTGAGCCTGTATGATGTTTTACACGGTCAGTTTTTGTGCCTGAGCGGTATGTGTTGGCATTATTATTCTTTAGGCTGACTGTTGCAACGCGATATTGTTTCTTATTTTGTAATCTATTGTTCTGTCTGTTATTTTTGTAAATATTTTGTGTAGTATTTTTGCAAATTGTATATGATGAACGGTAATTTTTTCTGATGGCAGGCCGTCTGAAAACTTGTGTGACGGTTTCAGACGGCCTGGAAATTGTTCTGTAACGGGAACGCGGCAATGCGGGATTTTTTGCTGCGATTCTGTTCTTTAGAAATTGTCGGGCAAACCGGAAGGTTGTCGGACGGGATTGTCCGTTCCGTCGATAAATACATAGAGAGGCCGTCTGAAATTTGTTTTTCAGACGGCCTCTCTATTAAGCCGGAAACCTAAAATCCGGTTTTACAGGCTGTAATACATTTCAAATTCCAACGGATGCGGCGCCATGCGGATGCGGCGTACGTCTTCTTCTTTGAAAGCGATGTAGCTGTCGATCCAGTCTTTGCTGAACACGCCGCCGCGCAGCAGGAATTCGTGGTCGGCTTTGAGGGCGGCGAGGGCTTCTTCCAAAGAGGCGCAGACGGTTGGGACGAGTGCGTCTTCTTCCGGCGGCAGGTCGTAGAGGTTTTTATCGGCAGGGTCGCCCGGGTGGATTTTGTTTTGAATGCCGTCCAAACCTGCCATCAGCAGGGCGGCGAACGCCAAGTATGGGTTGGCGGTCGGGTCGGGGAAACGCGCTTCGATGCGGCGTGCCTTGCTGCTGTTCACGGACGGGATACGGATGGACGCGGAACGGTTTTTGGCAGAGTAGGCGAGTTTGGTCGGTGCTTCGAAGTGCGGTACGAGGCGTTTGTAGGAGTTGGTGGACGGATTGGTAATCGCGTTCAGGGCTTTGGCGTGTTTGATGATGCCGCCGATGTAGTAGAGCGCGGTGTCGCTCAAGCCGGCATAGCCGTCGCCTGCGAACAGGTTTTGACCGTCTTTCCAAATGGATTGGTGGACGTGCATACCGCTGCCGTTGTCGCCCATGATGGGTTTGGGCATGAAGGTGGCGGTTTTGCCGAAGTTGTGGGCGACGTTTTGGATGACGTATTTCATGTCCTGGGTTTGGTCGGCGCGTTTGACCAAGGTGGCGAAGCGCGTGCCGATTTCCATTTGGCTGCCGGTGCCGACTTCGGCGTGGTGGACTTCGACTTCGATGCCGAGTTCTTCCAAGATGTTTACCATGGCGGAGCGCAGGTCTTGTCCGGCGTCAATCGGGGCGACGGGGGCGTAGCCGCCTTTGACGGCGGGGCGGTGGCCGGTGTTTTGACCGTCCATGTGCAGCCCGCTTGCCCATGCGCCGCTTTCGGACGTGATTTCGTAACGGGTTTTGTGCATATCGGTTTCAAACTCTACGCCGTCGAAGACGAAGAATTCAGGTTCGGGGCCGAAGTAGGCAGTGTCGCCGATGCCGGAGGATTTGAGGTAGGCTTCGGCGCGGCGGGCGATGGAGCGCGGGTCGCGGTCGTAGCCTTGACCGTCGGCGGGGTCGATGACGTCGCAGGTGAGGACGACGGTAGTGTCGTCGTAGAAGGGGTCGATGAAGGCAGTCGCGGGGTCGGGACGCAACTGCATGTCGGATGCCTGAATGCCTTTCCAGCCGCCGATGGACGAGCCGTCAAACGCCTGACCGTTTTCAAACCACTCTTCGGGGTCGTCGAGGACGATGCGGGCGGGGACGGTGAAGTGGTGCTGCTTGCCTTTGGTATCGGTAAAGCGCAAATCTACGAAGCGGGCTTCGCTTTCTTCAATCAGTTTTACTGCGTCTTTGATGGACATCTTCAGCTCCTGAGGGATTGGGTATAATTTGTTATTCTATCACGGTAAGGCCGTCTGAAATACATCAGGGCGCCCGTTTTTACGCACTGAAATATAGTTTCAGACTGTTTGATTGTCAACAATCCTTCTCTTGCTGTATTCTTGAAAACCGAAATCTAATCTGTATTACCGTCTTTTGTCCGAGTTTATAGTGGCTTAAAATAGAAAAGTCAATCATTCATCCTGTGCCGATAAAACAGTTATCGCGGCTCATGGTTGCAGACAAAGTTGTACATATACTCCCCAGATGTTTCAGGAAAAACATATTCCCATTTACTTCCATAAGGAGGAGTATAAGAGTCAACCAACTTTGCTGATTTTGAATACACTGCAAAAGTTAATATCCGATATCTCCTATTACTGCAATCCATTTCTCTTAGTGATTTCATTTGAATAATAAATTTATTATTAAGATATTTTTGGGGTTTCTTATACCTATCCTCAAACCAAGCCCGATTATGGGTGCGGCTATCCACATCGCCATAGGTAACACCATCATCATTAAAGCTTAATCCTACCCAATCTGTCGCTACAGCCTGAGTTGCTAATCCCACCGTTAATAATGCTAAAAGTAACATCTTTTTCATGCCAAACCTCTGTAATTTTTATCAAAAAATAAAGTTGTATTATAAAAAATGGATTTTTCAGGTAGCAAAAAATTATATCATGCCGTTGTAAAGCGCATTTACTCTCCAGCGTTCCCATCTTCCCTCCGTCGTTATAAAATAGCTGTCCTATTTTTGGAATACAACCATGACAACTATCTCTCGTTACGCCGTTTTCGGCAACCCCGTTGCACACAGTAAATCGCCGCAAATCCATCAGCAATTTGCGCTGCAGGAAGGCGCGGCCATCGAATATGAGCGCATTTGTGCCGAAATCGGCGGTTTTGCCGAGGCTGTTGCGGCGTTTCGTGCCGAAGGCGGACAAGGTGCGAATGTAACTGTTCCGTTCAAGCAGGAAGCTTTTGCGCTGGCGGACGAGCATTCCGACCGCGCTTTGGCTGCCGGTGCGGTCAATACGCTGGTGTGGTTGGAAGACGGCAGGATACGCGGCGACAACACCGACGGTATCGGTTTGGCCAACGACATCACGCAGGTCAAAAATATTGCCATCGAAGGCAAAACCATTTTGCTTTTGGGCGCGGGTGGCGCCGTGCGCGGCGTGATTCCGGTGTTGAAAGAACACCGTCCTACCCGTATCGTCATTGCCAACCGTACCCACGCAAAAGCCGAGGAATTGGCGCGGCTTTTCGGCATTGAAGCCGTCCCGATGGCGGATTTGAACGGTGGCTTTGATATCATCATCAACGGCACGTCCGGCGGCTTGAGCGGTCAGCTTCCTGCCGTCAATCCTGAAATTTTCCGCGGCTGCCGCCTTGCCTACGATATGGTTTACGGCGACGCGGCGCAGGCGTTTTTGAACTTTGCCCGAAGCAACGGCGCGGCCGAAGTTTCAGACGGCCTGGGCATGCTGGTCGGTCAGGCTGCCGCTTCTTACCATATTTGGCGTGGATTTACGCCCGATATCCGCCCTGTTATCGAATACATGAAAGCCCTGTAACCATGTTCCGCATCATCAAATGGCTGATTGCCCTGCCCATCGGCATCTTCATTTTCTTCAACGCTTATGTGTACGGCAACATCATTACCTACCGCGCCGTCGCGCCCAGCAAAACCGCCTTCATGTCCATGCGCATGAGCCAGTTTGCAAAAGAAGGCCGCGATGTCGAGCTGGATTACCGCTGGGTGCCTTACGACCAAATTTCCGTCAACCTCAAAAAAGCCCTGATTGCTTCCGAAGACGCCAACTTTGCCGAACACAGCGGCTTTGACTGGAACGGCATCAAATACGCCATGAAACGCAATAAACAAAGCGGCGAAGTCAAAGCCGGCGGCTCGACCATCAGCCAGCAACTGGCGAAAAACCTATTTCTCAACGAAAGCCGCAGCTATATCCGCAAAGGCGAAGAAGCGGCGATTACGGCAATGATGGAAGCCGTTACCGACAAAGACCGCATTTTTGAGCTGTATCTGAACTCAATCGAATGGCACTACGGCGTATTCGGCGCGGAAGCGGCATCCCAGTATTTCTACAAGAAACCTGCCTCCGCCCTCACCCGCCAACAAGCCGCTAAACTCACGGCGCGCGTTCCGGCTCCGCTGTTTTACGCAGACCACCCTAAGAGCAAACGGATGCACAACAAAACGAATATCATCCTGCGCCGCATGGGTTCGGCAGAATTACCTGAAAGCGATATGGATTAATTAAAAAGGCCGTCTGAATATTTCAGACGGCCTTTGTTTTTAAGCTTTCTCTTCCGGCTCCGGTACGTCAAACACTTGGCGCAGGTAAGCGAGGAAGGTGTTGTTGGTGGTCATGGTTTTGCCCGGGGAGTCGGAGAGCTTGGCGACGGATTGGCCGTTACACTCGACAAGTTTCAAAACAATGTTTAAAGGTGTGTGTCCCAAGTCGTTGGTCAGGTTGGTACCGATACCGAAACTGGTTTTGAAACGGTCTTTGAAGTATTGGTGCAACGCCCATGAACGCTCAATATCGAGGCCGTCTGAAAAGGTCAGCATTTTGGTGCGGCTGTCGATTTTGAGTTTTTTGTAATGCTCGTAGGCTTTGTCGCCCCAAACATAAGGATCGCCGCTGTCGTGGCGCAGACCGTCAAAGAGTTTGGCGAAGTACAGGTCGAAGTCGCGCAAGAAGGCATCCATGCCGACCACGTCGGTCAGGGCGATACCGAGGTCGCCGCGATATTCGTGTACCCAGCTTTCCAGCGCGGCTTTTTGGAAATTGCGCAAACGTACGTCCAAGGCTTGGAAGGCTTGGAGGAACTCATGCGCCATGGTGCCGATTGGTGTGATGCCGATTTTTTTGGCGAGATAAACGTTGCTGGTACCGCGCACGATGTCGGGAGCAGCTTCCAGCAAGGTGCGGATAACGTGTTCCTGCCACGCAAGGTTGTAGCGGCGGCGCGTACCGAAATCTGAAATAAGGAATGGCGGATCATTCGGATTTTGTGTAGCCGCAATTTCTTTCAGCTGTTGCGCTTTGGCCTGCAAACGGCGCTCGCCTTCTTCGATGACGGCAGGCGTTTCCAAGCGGCGGAAATAGAGTTCGTTGACGATGGCAAGAATGAAAATCTCGAAGAACATCGCCTGTATCATCGGGCCTTCGATGCGGATATTCAGACGGCCTTGATCGTCGGGGCTGACTTGGACGAAGCGGCGTTGGAGTTGGAAAAGTTCGAGATAATCGACAAAGTCGCTTTTGATAAAGCGCAGGCTGCGCAGATAGTCGAGTTCGTCATGGGTAAAGCGCAGCTGGCACAGGGCGTCGAGTTCGCGTTCCAAGTCTTCTTGAATATCGGCCAGCGGATACACCATCTCTTTGTTGCGGCAACGGAATTCGTAGAGGCTGTGGGTTTGCGGGAATTGGTGCAACACGACTTGCAGCATGGTGAATTTGTACAGGTCGGTATCAAGCAGGGATTGGATAATGGGCTGATAAGCAGACATAAGTTTTCTCTGAGTAAACGTGGGCTTGATGAGGGTATCGATTTTAATAGGAAAGGCCGTCTGAAAGAAACCTTATTCAGACGGCCTTTATCTTATTTAATCCAACTGCGCTACGGAAACCGGCAAAGAACGGATGGCAGACAACATCGTGCTGGCATCTTTTTGCTGTTTGCGGAACGCGGCCATATTGGTCGGGGTCAATTTCGGCGTCGGCAGAGCGACGGTAGTCGGATTGACCGGCTGGCCGTTGACGCGTGCTTCGTAGTGCAGGTGCGGACCGGTCGAACGGCCGGTTGTACCCACAAAACCAATCACTTCGCCGGCACGGACTCTGCCGTCGGCAGGGCTGAACGCGCTCATGTGGCCGTACAGGGTTTCCACACCGTTGGCATGGCGAATCATCACGGTGTTACCGTAGCCGCCTTTCCAACCTTTGAAAATCACTTCACCGTCGGCAGCGGCCTTAATCGGGGTGCCGGTCGGCGCGGCATAGTCGATACCGGTGTGCATACGGACGGTATGCAGGACTGGGTGGACACGGTAGCCGAACGGGGAAGAAATGCGCGTGTATGCAACAGGCTCGGTATTAAAGCCTGCTTTCTGTTGCAGGGACTTACCGTTTTGGTCGTAGTAGCTACCGCTTTCTTCGTCGCCTTTGCCTTGGCTGTAATAATAGGCTTGGTAGGTTTTGCCGTCTTTAACCACTTCAGCCGCCAAAATATCGCCGACCGCCATTTGCTGGCCGCGGAAATACATGCTGTTGTACAAAAGACGCACGGTATCGCCTTCGCCCAAGTCGCTCATATTGAACGAATCGGCAAAGATTTCTTTGAGCTGGATATACACTTCGGAAGGGATTTCGGCACGGAGCATATCACCGATGGCGGAAGTGCGGATTTTCACGGAACGCAGGGTCGGCATGGTTTTCATGTCGATTTCGGCATTGGAGATGCGCCATTTGCCTTTGACTTTTTCCAAAGCCACCAAGTTGCGTTCCAATTCTTCATCGGTAAAGAATTGAACGTCGGTCACTTGGCCTGAAGAATCGATACGGATGTTGACGGATTGGTTGGTCCGCAGGTTTTTCATGTCGAGGTTGGCATTGTTTTTCGCCATGATTTGCTTGATGTCTTCTTGGTTGACACCCATGCGCGTCAAAACGTCTGCCAAAGAGTCGCCGGCTTGGACGGCTTCTTGCACCCAATAGCTGGATTGATAGGTATTGGTTTCCACATAAACGGCAGGCAGCTCTTCGGAAATACGCTCGACTTTGAAATCGGTCTGTGCAGGTTGAGGGTCGGTAATGGCGTATGCGGTCATGATGCCTGAAGCCGGCAGCAGAAACGCTAAGAGGGTTGCTTTGAATCGAGTGGAATATTTGTTTTTAATCACGCGTTATCCTTAATGGGGCGGTCTGTTTTTTTAGGTTTGCAGAATGCCGGCACATCCGGCCTGCCGCGACCGCCTGCTGGTTTAAACAGTTTTGGGGATAAAGGACTTTGAGTCTTTTTTCCGATCTGAAAATCAGGTTTTCATTCGGAATGAATGAGGTCGTGTTTGAGATTGACGTTATTATCAGGGCTATTGTGTTGATTTACACCCTGTTTTTCTGAAATTTACGCCACGCATTTTAGCATGACAGCCCGTTTTTTCCAAACCGGCCGTCTGAACGGCTCTTTTTCAGGGCGTAAAGGCAAGGTTCCGAAACACATCATTTGTCGCGTAAAATAACGGTTTTCCTATCTATTTGCGCTTATGAAGCTGACCCTCGCCCTCCCCTCGCTCAACCGTTTTGCCGACGAATCCGTTCCTGCGCTTGCCTTACCTGCTTTTAACCGTCTTTTGCGTTACGGCATATTACGCAAAGAAACACTCAGGCCGTCTGAATTTTACGGCCGCCATTTGTGGAGCGGCAGCCTCATTACCCAAGTGCAACGTTTACGCCACACAAGCCCAAACCGCACAGCCGCTTTTGCCTCTCCGGTTTGGCAACAGATGGGCATGCACCATGTCAACATTATCAGCGGCGAGTTTATCGGCATCCAAAAAGAGGAGGCGCAACGGTTATGTGCGGATTTGTCGGCGTTTTATCAAGCTAAAGATTGGCAATTCGAGCCGCTTTGCGAAAGTATGTGGCTGCTCAGTATGCCGAAGATTGAAGATTGGGGCGCAGAATGTGTTTTGGATGTGTGCGGGCAGCCGGAAATGGACGGTCAGGCGCACGGCAAGGATGCGGTGTCTTGGTTGGCCATGCAGACGGAAATCCAAATGTTTCTCCACACGCATCCGATTAACCAAGCGCGTGAACAACAAGGATTGCCGGAAATCAACGGTTTGTGGCTGTGGAATGACGTGGACGGTACACAGTCTGCGGATATCGTCGCTTCAGACAGCGCATGGGCGCGTTTTTCGGATACGCCCAAACTCGATGCGCCATACGATTTGAAGGCTTGGTTTGAGATGATTCAAGAAACAGGCAACACGGTTTCAGACGGCCTTATCTTTTTGGACGACTTGGTTTCCACCTTACAAACAGGCGATGTTTGGGCATACAAAGATATTTTGGAAAGCTGGGAAACCCGTTGGTTTGCGCCTTTATGGGACGCACTCGCTTCAGGCCGTCTGAAAACCGTGTGCATTGCCACAGACGGCGAAAACGGCGGCACGCTGGAAATCGGCCGCCGTTCCAAATGGGCATTTTGGCGCAAAGCTAAAACGTTTAACGGATCGTGGTAAGCGGTTTTAAGCCTCCAACGCCTCCAATTTGGCAGAAATTCTGTCCCATACATCCTGCAACGGAATCGCTTTCAACAAACGTGTCGGGTCATTGGTATCGATGTTGTCAGGATGCGGCAATTCGGCATAATCGCCGGCATAAATGACTTCCGC
>ERZ772764.1157-NODE-1157-length-16916-cov-4.032560_pt1 | contig 16916 bp, 13 predicted proteins | sample MGYA00512163_ERZ772764 | MGnify/ENA primary metagenome ERZ772764 (study PRJEB29015, sample SAMEA2737903) | human oral metagenome | biome: human oral; feature: human-associated habitat; material: dental | place: China | collected 2094 ... | reverse complement strand
CATGGAGGCGGACGAGATGCAGCTGGTCGTCTCGGCATTGAGAGATGTAGGGAAACAGATAGTAGAAATGACGGATACATACAAGCTACTCTTGTAGATGGACTTTTCCTCATGTGCAAGGAAGTGTGCGATTGGCTGCATATCAGTTCCTGCTCCTTACAGGACTATCGTAACAGAAAGATTATACCTTACACGCAGTTGCTGGGAAGATACTCTACAAAGAATCGCTTTTAGAAAAAAATGTTGGAGGAGAATTTTTATTCAAGCTCATTTGAGTTTAGTATCATAATTCGATTAAAAATACTCATTAATAGGTATTGTCTGTATCGGATTCTTTCCATATCTTTGTATCCAAAAATTGAATTAATGATAAAAATATCACACAGCCGCATAAAGGCAATAATAAAAGTAGCGTACTGTCTAAAAAAGACAGTACGCTTTTTTTATGAACAAAATTAAACGATGTCCGTTAATAAAATAGTAATGAAAACATTAAAAGAAGACATAAGAAACAAGATTGTCGCAGCTGCTCGCAATGAATTTATTAAAAATGGCTTTAGAAAAACTTCGATGCGAACAATTTCGGCAAAATCGGGAGTTGCCTTAGGTAATATATACAATTATTTTAAGACAAAGGATGATATTTTTTATACTGTCCTTAGACCTTTACTTATAGCCTTGGATGAAAGGATGTCGTCCTATCGCATAGAACATAACAAAATAGATAAACTTCACTTCTCTATACAAAATCAAAAAGATTTGCTAAGAGAAACGCTTAAAATAATTTTCTTATATAAAGAAGAATTAAAGTTATTACTCTTTGAATCAAAAGGTACTTCTGTAGAGTTTTTCCGTGAAAATTTTATCGAAGAACAAGTTACAATAAGTAAAGAATATATTGACCAAATGCAAAAAGTCTATCCACAAATACAAACAAGAATTTCGTCACTATTCTTTCGGATTTCCTCTTCCACATGGGTAACGATCATCGGAGAGATTGTCTCAAGCACAGAAATCTGCAAGGAAGAGGTGAAACAGGTCTTATCTGAATACATACGCTATAATACGGCAGGATGGCGAGAACTCATTAATCCATAAAATTATGAACAGATTATTCATCGTAACGATACTGTGTTTGTGTACAACAGTTTTGTCTGCCCAAAATATATTACGTGGGAAAATCATAGATAAAGAAACAGGACTTCCCATATCTGGGGCATACATATCAATCAAAAATACAAAACAGAAAACAGTTTCTGACAAGACAGGCAATTATCAAATTGACATTCCCTCAAATGGAACATGTATTGTTGAGGTTTCATTTGTTGGATATAAACGAGTAAGGCAAGTCATTGTGTTAAACGGCAATATCACAAAAGACTTTTTCTTAGAATCATCAGCGAACGTCCTTAACGAAGTTGTGGTGAGGGGATCTTCCCAGCAGGCGGAAATAAACCGCATTCGGCAAAGTCCTATGGCTGTAACCGTAGTGGACGGATCCAAGCTGCGGGGACGTTCAAGCGGTATAGAAGAAATTCTTACACGCACGTCTGGCATCAAAGTAAGAAAGACAGGCGGATTGGGAAGTGCGTCGCGCATATCTGTACATGGTTTAGAAGGTAAGCGTGTCGCCGTATATATTAATGGTTTTCCACTCAACAGTCCTGACGGTTCTTTCGACATCAACGATATTCCAATAGATGTAATCAAATATATAGAGGTGTACAAGGGTATTGTGCCTGCAGAATATGGAGGCGACGGATTAGGAGGAGCCATCAATATTGTGACACGTGAGGATGAATGCGACTTAGTAGGATTCACGCAGGAATTGGCATCATTCGGAACATCCAAGACACTTACAAGTGCTCAAAAGCTTTTTGCAAAGTCTGGCATATTATTTAATGTTGCTTTCTTTAAGAATAAATCCAAGAACAACTACACGATGTCATGGCCAGTATTCGAAACAAACCTGCCAGTCTCAGAATACAGAAAGGTGAGACGAAATAATGACTATTATGACGCAGACTTCTATCATGTCGGCATTGGTTTTAGAAAGCTATACTTCGATAAACTGGATTTGGAATGCGCCTTCTACAGAAATAAAAAAGGTATACAGTCTCTTAACTTTGATTCGCAGCATGCCTATATGAAAGGCTTTAATATAATGCCCACTTTGCATATAGAAAAAGACGACTTCATCTTTAAAGGTTTGGAAATGAAATCATCCCTTGTTATTCCTATTATACAAACGAGCCTGATAGACACAACAACAACAAGAAGACAATGGGATGGAACCATCACTCAGGCAATGGGGGAAACAGAAGACAATCTTCTTAATGAATCCCATAACCGGCAATTTGAATTACGAAACAAATTTAATTTAAAATATACATTTGGACAACATACATTCAACATAAATGATCAACTTGCTCTTTCGGACTACCGTCCTAAAGATGAACGCATGAATGACTATCTCGGGTTCGATCCTAGCTCGTTTCCCAGCAAAATGATTTCAAACAATATCGGACTCTGTCATTTGTATGCCTCTTCCAATCATCGTTTTCAGAATTCCTTGACGATAAGCATTTACTATCTGAAGTCAAAAATCTTTAGAACAAGCGATGCCTTGTCGAAAGCCCAAATGAAAGATGCATCAGCTCCCAAACAGACAAGTGTGAACAAAACGTACTACGGATTTAGTGAGGGAGTGAGCTATGAGTTTTGGGAAGGCGTGAGGGGAAAGTTCTCGTTTTCACACAATGTGAGACTCCCTGACACAGGAGAACTTTTCGGTAACGGAATGAGCATCAAGCCATCAGTGAACTTACTGCCTGAAATTGGAGACAACCTGAACGTTGGAACCATCATAGATACAAGAAATGTGATGGGACTTACCCGCGTGCAGTGGGAAACAAACTTCTATTACATGTATATCCAGAATATGATAAGGCTTTTCCCCGCTGATATCCGTTCCATCTACACAAACTTGGGAAAGACGAGCACGATAGGATTTGATACCGATTTGAAAGTAGACGTGACACCAAACATCTATACATATTTCAATCTTACACTACAGGACATTCGAGACCGGCAGAAATGGTTAAACGATGCAAAAGGGACGGATAATCCCACATATAATAAACATGTACCCAACATACCGTCTTTCTATTTTAACTATGGTTTGGAGTATCATGCAGAAAATTTGCTGGGGCGAAATGAACTATCTAGAATTTATATGGATGTGTCCCATGTCGGAGAATTCGATTGGGGATGGCAAATGAGCACACTATTCGACCAGCGTAAAAAATGGATTATCCCCTCCAACGATGTGTTTACCATAGGCCTTCAACAATCCTTTTGGCACAACAACATTTCATTGAGTTTCGAAGTTGAGAACATCTTTGACAAGGAGAACTATATGGAATTCAAGATGCCACTGCAAGGACGCACTTTTAAAACAAAATTGCGTTTTAATCTGTTCCGCGACAAAACATCGGGCGGAGCAATGAGTTTGTAATATATTACCAATTTAAAAACAAATAAAATGAAACATTATTTTTTAATCGCAGCCCTTGTGTTGCTATCTCTTGTAGGTCTCACCTCATGCGGAAAGGACTCTCCGGACTTTCCTCCCTCTACAAAATCTGAAGTAGGATTTGTACACAGCGTAAACATCGGAGAAAACACATATATTAGCCTGTTCAAGGATTTGAGTGTTAGTTCACTCAATACAGACAACGCATTGGTGCTTCCGAAGGGGGCATTCACATTCGTGTATAAAAATAAGATATATGTGACAGATACAGAACACCTCTACAAGTACATCCCTAAGGGTGGAATCCTTGTTCAAGAAGGAAACACCATGCTATTTCCAAGTGGTGCAAAGGCCACATACATTACATTCTTATCCGAGAAGAAAGCCTACGTTTCTTGTCTTGGATTAGGAAAGGTGTGGATTATAGATCCGTCCTCCATGACAAAAACAGGAGAAATAGATTTATCTGGCTATTCCTTGGGGAAGTTGGCTGGCGACAATAATCCTGAACCATGTGCTTCCATCATCAGAGACGGCATCTTATACGTGACGCTCTGCCAGTTAAAATCTGCCTACTCATGCGAGAAAGGAGCACATATAGCCTTAATAGATACCAAGACCGATAAGCCCATCAAAATGATTAGTGACCCTCGTGCTACAATGGCCTCCTCTATGACCCCCGCTGGGGACCCATTCGTGGACGAGAAGGGTGACATCTATTTCTATTGCGTAGCTATGTTTGGATACCAGCCTGGAGTCAAGGAAGGATTCTTGCGCATTAAGAAAGGGGAGCAAGACTTTGACAACTCATATTGCTTCACCCTTGCAGACGTAAACTTAGAAGGAGTAAAGGGGAACAGAACATCGTATGCTTATAATAAAGTGTATGGTGGAAACGGAAAGGTTTATGGATACCTTAACATTCCCGGAGCGGCAAGCAATCCACCTGACTACGTTCATGACAAATCATTTCAAGCCTTTGAAATTAATCTATACAATAAGACTTGCAAGAAGATGAATTTTTCTGGAACTGTAGGCTGGGCCACATCCATCTGCAAGTCTGGCAATAATATCATCTTCGGCATGTCAACAGACCAAGGCATGGGCTACTCTGTCTATCACATGGATGATGGAAGCTATGAAAAATTGAAGGTAAAGGTTTCTGGAGCACCCTACATGTTGCATGAGCTTAAATAGTTGCCATAAAATATATTGGATACAAACTCAACATCTGAAAGGATGCGAACTTCTTGATTAGAAACTTTAATCTCCCTCAAAACAAGAAAAAGAGCTGTGTCGTTACTCATTATAGGGTTTGATACAGCTCTTTTAGTTATTAAGAATATCGGTGTTATTATACGCAAGTTCGGGATAAGAAAGTTGCTTAAAATGATAGACTTTATAAAAAGAAATGGCATAGATTGCACTTAAAAATAATGGCTATTACAGTGCAATCTATGCCATTTTATTTCAAACGCTTATCAACCAAATTGGCTAATCTTTATTAACTCGTCACTATTGACAATCTTAATTTTTCGTCCATCAATCGCAATAAGGTTTTCATTAGCAAAGTTAGACAGTGTCCGAATAGCATTACTCGTTGTCATATTCGACAGACTGGCCAAATCTTCTCGGCTAAGATGGATGCTCAAAGTATCATCTTCCTCTTCTGAACCAAAGTTATTTTTGAGAAGTAACAATGCTTCAGCTAACCGCCCACGAATATGCTTTTGCGTGAGATTTACCGTTCTATCATCACTTTGTCCAAGTTCCTTTGAGAGATAGTTCAGAAAAAACAAACTGATGTGAAAGTTCTCTTTCATCAATTTAACAATCGTCTCGGTATTGAAAAAAGCGACCTCTGCATTCTCAAGCGCCATTGCTTCTGTCTTGTATAGCTCATTAGCAAAGTAAGCTCTAAAGCCAAAAAATTCCATGGGTTTGATGGCTCGTATGATTTGACTTCTTCCATTTCTGCCTAATTTATAAATCTTTACCTTCCCTTGAATGAGCACCATCATACGCGTAGGAAGGTCAGAAGCTTTATAGATGAAATGATTCTTCTTAAAATTCTTGATATGGATGTCGTGAAGTAATACCCGTTTCTCGGCTTGTGTGAGTGGTGCCCACATCTCCGCAATAGCTTTAACGACCTCTTTTTTCTCGTAATCTCGTTTTAGTACCATCGTGCGATTAATTTAATATCTAAAGTATAGATGTGTGCAAAAGTACTGAAAAACTTTTTATAATCTCCATTTTTACAGATAAAATGTAAGCAAAAACAGAAAAAAATAATTGCCTAAAAAAAACAAACAATATTGTTCGTCATTTCACAGAAAATGTTTAACTTTGAGCACAACAAAACTATTTATTAAAAATGCTGGCGCTATATGAACTAAATTCATAAGCCTTAATTAGAAACTATGAGTTATTTGAAGTTTGAACGAGCATTGGTAACAAATTTAGAAGAGTCGCTCTCCCGTGAGTTGCTACGCACAAATCGGTCGGGAGCCTATTCATGTTCTACCATAGTGGATTGTAACACGCGCAAGTATCACGGATTGTTAGTGGTTCCTGTGCCAGAGTTAGATAACGAAAATCATGTGCTGTTGTCATCATTAGACGTAACCGTTGTGCAACATGGTGCCGATTTTAATTTGGGTTTGCATCGTTATCAAGGCAACCATTTCAGTCCCAACGGGCATAAGTACATCCATGCATTCAACTGCGATAAAGTGCCTACAACCATTTATCGCGTGGGGGGGGTGATTTTAAGACGCGAGGTCGTATTCCAACACTATGAGGATCGTATCCTCATTCGCTACACATTGGTCGACTCCCATTCTGAAACTAAACTCAGATTGCGCCCTTTCCTGGCCTTCCGTAGTGTGAAAGAATTTACACATGCCAATGGTGTAGCCAATCACAACTATCAAATGGTTGATGGAGGAATTTGCACTTGCTTGTATGCTGGCTATCCTAATTTGTATCTACAGTTTGATAAACCCAATGAATTCATCTACCAGCCCGATTGGTATCGTGACATTGAATATGCGAAAGAACGTGAGCGTGGCTACGATTCTACAGAAGATTTATATGTGCCTGGCTATTTTGAATTGGACATTAAGAAAGGCGAGAGTGTAGTGTTCTCTGCATCAACATCAGAGATTGAACCCGCTACGCTGCACGATTTGTTTGCTAAAGAAGTGGCTGAACGTACCCCTCGCGACAACTTCTTCCACTGTTTAGTAAACGCGGCTCACCAATTCCACATCCATGAGAAAAATGGTGATCGCTACATCTTGGCGGGCTATCCATGGTTTAAGTGCCGAGCGCGCGACATGTTTATAGCACTGCCTGGACTGACACTCTCCATTAACGAGCGCGATTATTTTGAATTGGTCATGGAGACCGCCATGCGCGGGTTGCAAGAGTTTATGGCCGGACAGCCTCTTTCAGTAAAAATTGCCGAGATAGAGCAACCAGATGTGATGCTTTGGGCTGTTTGGTGTATTCAGCAATATGCAAAGGATGCCGGCTTAAAAGCATGCCAATCTCGTTATGGGGAACTGCTTCACGCCATCTTATCCTTTATAGAATCAGGACATCATCCTCATCTCACGTTGAAAGAAAATGGATTAGTTTATACCGAAGGACATGAGAAACCCATGACCTGGATGAATTCAATGGCTGATGGCCATCCTATTGTTCCTCGGTCGGGCTATATCGTGGAGTTCAACGCATTATGGTATAATGCATTGAAGTTTTCTGCAGAGATGGCCGCCTTTATGCATAATGAGGCTGAAGAAAAACGACTTGACAACTTGGCCATGCGCTGCCAACAAGCTTTTGTTTCATGCTTTGTCAATGAATATGGCTACCTATTCGACTATGTGGACGAAGGGCCACAAGATTGGAGTGTACGCCCAAATATGATTTTTGCCATAGCATTAGATTATTCACCGCTCAATCAACAGCAAAAGAAAAGTGTCTTAGATGTTTGTACACGCGAACTGCTTACGCCCAAGGGATTGCGCACACTTTCGCCTAAAAGCAATGGCTATACCCCACTCTACACAGGTCCACAACGTCAGCGTGACTATGCCTATCATCAAGGAACAGCATGGCCTTGGTTAGGAGGTTTCTACATGGAAGCCTGTCTGAAACTCTATAAACGCACGCGCCTGAGCTTCATTGAGCGACAGATGGTAGGCTATGAAGACGAGATGACCCATCATTGTTTGGGGACTATTCCCGAACTATTCGATGGAAATCCGCCGTTTAAAGGAAAAGCTGCTATCTCGTTTGCTATGAACGTAGCCGAAATATTGCGCACGTTAGCACAACTTGATCATTATCACTTCACTTCAGATACGGAGGGAAAAGCATGAAGATATTAATGTTTGGATGGGAATATCCCCCTCATGTTTATGGTGGTTTGGCTACGGCCAACTATGGCATCACCGAAGGATTGCATGTCCAAGGCGACATGGATATTACGCTTTGCTTGCCCAAGCCCTTTGGCGATGAAGACCAGTCTGCGGCACACATCGTTGCCATGAATTGTGTGCCTATTGCATGGCGCGATGTCAATACCGATACACTCAAGACGCGCATAGGCAATGTTATGCTTGCAGAACTCTATTATCAGTTGCGCGATCACATCTATGGAGACTTTAATTACATGCATGTCAACGACTTGGGATGCATGGAGTTTGCAGGAGGATATCCCGGTAATTTGCACGAAGAAATCAACAACTATTCTATCATAGCTGGTGTTGTAGCACGCACACTTGATTTCGATATCATCCATGCACACGATTGGTTGACTTATCCTGCGGGTATACATGCTAAACAGGTAACTGGAAAACCACTTTGTATTCATGTGCATGCTACTGATTTCGACCGCAGTCGTGGCCATGTAAATCCTACGGTATTTGGGATTGAGAAAGACGGAATGGATCATGCTGATTGCATCATGTGTGTGAGCGAATTGACGCGTCAAACCGTCATTCAGCAATATCATCAGGACCCACGCAAAGTGTTTACTGTACACAATGCTGTCTATCCGCTGTCTGAAGAGATTCAAAAGCTGCCGCGCCCCAATCATAAAGGCAAAGAGAAAGTGGTTACTTTCTTAGGCCGATTGACCATGCAAAAGGGTCCCGAATATTTTGTAGAGGCAGCTAATATGGTGCTTCATCGCACGCGCAATGTACGGTTTTGTATGGCGGGTTCGGGCGATATGATGAATCAAATGATTTATCTTGCAGCTGAACGTGGCATTGCCGACCGACTGCACTTCCCAGGTTTCATGCGTGGTAAGCAAGTGTACGAATGTCTGAAAGATTCCGATGTCTATGTTATGCCATCTGTGAGCGAGCCATTTGGTATTTCTCCCTTAGAGGCCATGCAATGCGGAACGCCCACCATTATCTCAAAACAAAGTGGCTGCTCGGAAATTTTAACGAACTGTATCAAGGTTGACTATTGGGACATCCACGCCTTAGCCGATGCAATTTACAGCATCTGTCATAACGAAAGCTTGTTTGATTATCTATCAATCGAAGGTAAAAAAGAAGTTGATCAAATCACATGGACAAAGGTGGGTGCATGGATTAAGGAGCTTTATTTACACGTATTAGGTTGGCAATAAATTAGAACAAAAAACAAAAAGAAATATGAAAACAATCTGTTTATATTTTGAGATACACCAAATTACGCATCTCAAGCGTTATCGCTTTTTCGACATCGGTACCGATCATTACTACTATGACGATTACGAAAACGAACGACGAATAGCTGAAGTAGCGGAGAAATCGTATATGCCGGCACTCAATGCACTGCTCGATATGATTCACCGCCACGGACAGCAATTCAGAGTAGCCTTCTCACTGAGCGGCGTTTGCGTAGAACAATTAGAGAACCATGCACCACAAGTGCTAAGCAAGTTACAGGAACTCAATGACACAGGCTGTGTGGAGTTTCTGGCTGAACCCTATTCACACGGCCTCTCATCGTTGGTGAATGTGGAAAGTTTCGCGGCCGAAGTGAAACGGCAATGTGCCTTGATGCATGAATATTTCGGCAAGCAGCCTCAGGTATTGCGCAACTCATCACTCATCTATAACGACGAAATCGGCTACCAAGCGGCCAAGATGGGTTTTAAAGGTATGATTACCGAGGGAGCTAAACATGTATTAGGTTGGAAATCGCCTCACTACTTATACAATAATCCACTGGCACCCAATCTGAAGTTGCTCCTGCGTGACATTGCATTGAGCGATGATATTTCGCTGCGATTCAACGACCACAGTTGGTCAGGATATCCCTTGTTTGCCGACCATTTTGTCGACGAGATCGCTGCGCTTCCCGAACGCGAAGAGGTAATTAACATCTTTATGGAGCTCTCAGCGTTGGGCATGGCACAACCTTTAGACAGTAACATCTTGGAATTCTTCAAAGCGCTGCCCGATTGCGCAACAGCCCGCCAGATTGTGTTTGCCACTCCTTCAGAGCTCTGCACTAATCGGAAACCCGTTGATCATCTCTCGGTGCCCGACTCATTGAGCTGGGTTGATGAAGAGCGCGATGTGAGTCCATGGTTAGGAAACCCCATGCAACAGGAGGCTTTTGATAAACTCTACAGCGTGGCCGATCGTGTACGTATTGCCAACGACCCGCGCATCAACCAAGATTGGGACTATCTGCAGGCCAGCAACAACTTCCGCTTCATGACCACAAAGCCTTCATTGGTGGGCATCGACCGCGGCATCTATGACAGTGCGTTTGATGCCTTCACCAACTATATGAACATCCTCGGTGACTTCATCAATCGTGTGAATAGCCTCTATCCCGCAGATATCGACAATGATGAGCTCGAAAATCTCCTCACCATGATAAAGAACCAGGGTGATGAGATCGAAATAAAGGATAAAGAAATCATTCGCTTGCAAGCGAAGATCGAAAAGTTGGAAGCACCCAAAAGGAAGGCAACAAGACATACCGTTTCGTCTGAAAAGAGCGCAGCAAAACAGGCTGACGATACGCATAGCACAACAAAAGGCAAACGTGCAACAGCGCATCAGACGGAGAAATAGCTGTTCGGTGTAGCTGCAACCCTGCCACATGGCTAACATACGCAAGGCGCAGTAACTCCAACAAGCAAAAATAAGAGCGTCACATCATCGCGAAGAGCAGATGATGTGACGCTTTTTTACAGCACAACGTTACCCTAAAGCAAACACCATCACGATACACAGCAACGCCGTCGCAGCATACCAAGACACCGGCATGATGCTCAACAACGCCGTCGCAGCCTACTCGGCAGCCATTTTCTGCATCTCGCGCTGCGCCAATTCCTACAAACGATTACCTTCCTTCGGAAAAACAATGGTGGGCGAGAATGTTTTGGCCTCATCCATATCCATCAGCGCATAAGCAATGATGATAACCACATCACCCACTTGCACTTTGCGCGCAGCAGCACCATTCAGGCAAATGCAGCCACTGCCACGCTCACCTTTTATCACATAAGTTTCAAAACGCTCACCATTATTGTTGTTCACAACCTGTATCTTCTCGCCGGCAATCAGCCCGGCAGCATCCATCAAATCTTCGTCAATCGTGATGCTACCCATATAATGCAAATTGGCCTCAGTGACGGTTACGCAATGCAGCTTACTCTTCAAAACCTCAATCATCATGGTTTGCCTCCTTTCGATAAGTGATGTGATCAATGAGCCGAATGGGTGTCGCACCGCAATAAACCGTGATGCAGCCCACCACTTCAGCTGCTTGGTCCCACTGCGTTACCGGTAGCAACGTCCTACCATCCACAATATCGAAATATTCCACATCCAATCCATCAGTAGCATTCAACTGATGAACCACTTCATCGTGCACCTCGGCTACAGTCTTCATTTTGCTACGCGCCACACTCTCCTGCAACACTGCATAAATCTTCGCAGCCAACAGACGCTCCTCGGGTGCGAGTAAAGCATTACGACTGCTCTTCGCCAACCCATCTTTTTCGCGTATGGTGGGGCATTCGATAATCTCCACAGGGCTGTTGATGAATGTAACCAAACGTTTAATCACAGCAATTTGCTGCCAATCCTTTTCGCCGAAATAGGCACGTTGCGGCTTGACGATGTAAAACAACCGACTCACCACCTGGCACACGCCATTGAAATGCCCCGGACGATAAGCACCCTCCATGACTGTCGTAACGGGCGGAAAAGCGAATGTGCGGGTATCGGGTGTGGGATAAATCTCCTTCACCGACGGAGCAAACACGATGTCTGCTCCGCAAGTTTCGGCCAATGCACAATCAGCCTCCAAGGTTCTTGGATAACGTGCCAAATCGTTCTGATCATTAAACTGTGTTGGGTTGAGAAACACCGACACCACCGTCACATCACAATCCTTCACGCTCCGGCGGATGAGCGAGGCATGACCATCGTGCAACGCACCCATCGTCGGCACCAAACCTATCCGCTTTCCCGCCTTGCGCGGTGCGTACAATGCGTTTTGCAACGCCACAATACTATTGATTATTTCCATTATTTCGTTTTAATTCGCATGCAAAATAACGACTTTTTTTTGAAACATGAAAGCATTCCTACCAAGAATTAAGCACCAATGGGGCCGAAGCAGCATCTGCACCTGTGCATCAAGAGCACATGCGCCGCTGCTCGTTTTTTCGGCATAGAAAGGAGAAACTGAGCAAAGAAATCGCCTCGTCTTGACATTAGTTGGGCGAAATGCACTACTTTTGTAAGCAAAATAGCAGTTGACAACGATGACAGAGAACAAAATTTTGATGGTAGACGCATTGCAGGATGCGCTTCAACGCACGCTGACGCAATTAGCGCCCGACCGCGTGTTCATACTGACCGATGAGAACACCCGACGGCTATGTTGGCCACAAATCATGCCGGACGAGAGCCAACCATCGACCACACACAACCGATCGCATAAGGACGAGAGCCAGCCATCAACCACACGCAACCCATTGAATATGAGCGAAGCGCAATCTTCAACCACACACAACACGGCAGATGGGCGCGAGCTGCTGCGCACGGCCACACACATCACGATTCAGCCGGGCGATGCGCATAAAAACCTCACCACACTCACGCAGGTGTGGACAACGCTGAGCGAGCAGCATGCAACGCGCCATTCTTGTTTGCTCAACGTGGGCGGCGGCATGGTGACCGACCTCGGTGGTTTCGCCGCGAGCACCTTCAAGCGAGGCATCGCCTTTGTCAACCTCCCCACCACCCTATTGGCGATGATCGACGCCTCGGTTGGTGGCAAAACAGGCATCAATTTCATGGGGTTAAAGAACGAGATAGGCGCATTTTGCGAGCCCCGAGCCGTGCTCATCGACAGCACATTTCTCAAGACGCTCGATGCGCGTAATCTGCGCTCGGGCTATGCCGAGATGTTGAAACATGCGCTCATCGCGCAGCCCGACAGATTGCACGCGTTGCTCGCTTTCGATCTCGAGTGCCCCAATCTGTATGCCTTGCAAGCGTTGATTGCCGAATCGATTGCCGTGAAAGCGCGCATCGTAGCGCAAGATCCGCATGAGCAACAGCTGCGCAAAGTGCTCAACTTCGGTCACACGATAGGTCACGCTTTCGAAAGTTTCGCCATGCGCCGCACGCCCATCTTGCACGGCTATGCAGTGGCCTATGGCATGATTTGCGAGCTCTATCTCTCCCATGTTAAATGCGGATTCCCGCTGCGCGAGCTACAAGTCGCAGTGCAATTTATCCGCGAGCACTACGGCCGCCTACTCATCACCTGCGATGATTACGACGAGCTGCTGCAATGGATGCAACACGACAAGAAAAATACACAAAATCACATCCGCTTCACACTCTTACGTGCAGCTGGTGACTACTTGCTCGACCAAACGGCAACCAACGAAGAAATCAAGTCGGCATTAGACTTTTTCCGCGAGACTTAGCAAGGCATTGCGTGCCACTTTTCCCGTCGCTGTGAGGGGCAGCGCATCCACCTGTATGAAAACATGCGGTTGCCAGTATTTCGGAAGCTGCGCAACACACACAGCCTTCACCACTTCTAAATCAGTTGCAGTGGTGATGAGCACCACCACCTCGCCAAATTTCTCATCGGCACGCTTGGTGATAGCAAAAGGAGCATCGAGCCACGACTGCAAACGCTGTTCGATGGCTTCGGCCTGCAACTTCACCCCTCCGCTGCAAATGACGTTATCGCGCCGACCCAAAATGCGAAAACAACCATCCTCACGCAAGGTCGCGATGTCGTGCGTGTGCAATGCACCATCGTGCACGGCCGGCGCATCAATCACCAAGCAATCATCGTCATCGAGCGACACGTTCACGCCCGGCAACGGCCGATACCACAATGACGCGCTGGGGCCGCTGACACGACGCAGCGCCACATGAGACAGCGTCTCGGTCATGCCATAACTGCTCCAAATGGCATTGGGAAAGCAGCTCAGTTGCCGTTCGAGCTGCGCATCGATAGCACCGCCGCCGATGATGACGTGTGTGAAGCGCTGCAACTGCTCGCGCTCGGCCCCTGTTTGCAACGAATTGTAAACTTGCAAAGGCACCATGGCCGCCAACGAGGCCGGCTCCCGCGGCACGATAACACCCTGCAAGGGATGTCCCGACGGTGGCACCTGCACCAACTGCAACCCGCGCTCAAGGCTGCGCACCACCATCATCTTGCCGGCAATATAATCGACCGACATGCAGAGAAACGCCGTGTCGCCCTGTTGCAACCCCAGAAAGTCGCAAGTGGCGCGCGCCGAGCGAAGCATCTGCCGTTTCAAGACATACATGGGCTTCGGCGCGCCGGTAGTGCCGCTCGTGTGTACCCAAAGTCCCTCGTCGGCGCTATGCCACTCGGCCAGAAATTCGTCAACCGTCATCTATTTCGTATCTGTAAACCATAACCTGTCGCCGCGCACCTGCAACGGCACATCAACATTATCGGTGAAGAGCTGCCCCGTGCCCAATCCCTGAGGCATCGCAGGCGTTGGTGCGTAAACGTGCGCACACAGCTGCGCAATGGCGTTGAGACCTACGTTGCTTTCGAGCGCGCTCGTCATCCACGTGCCGATGGAGCGTTGCCGCGCCAAACTGAGCCACTCCATCGTGCCCGCCATGCCCCCATGCAGTGAGGGTTTCAACACCAGATAGTGGGGCCGAATGGCATCCAACAACGCTGCGCGCATCTGCGGCGTGTTCACACCGATGAGTTCCTCGTCTAAAGCAATCGCAATGGGCGACTGTTTGCATAATTGCGCCATCGCGCACCACTGTCCCTGGCGAATGGGCTGCTCGATGGAGTGCAAGTCATAGGCCGCCAATTCTGTTAGCCGCTGCAAGGCCTCCGCAGCACTGAAAGCACCGTTTGCATCGACGCGTATCTCCACCTGCTTAGCCGTATAGCGCTCACGTATGCGCGCCAGCAACGCCAGCTCATCAGCAAAGTCGATGGCTCCGATTTTCAGCTTAATGCAGCGATAGCCCTGCGCCAACTTCTCCTCGAGACGCTGCAACATCTCGTCATACCGCCCCATCCACACCAAGCCGTTCATCGCAAGGCCCTCTTCACCCCGTGCAAACGGCGTGTCGAACAGTCGCCAGCTACCGGCGGCATGGAGTTGTGTCCACGCCGTCTCAAGGCCAAACTGCATGCTGGGATAAGGTTGCAACAACGCGAGCGGCAGGCGATGTGTCTGCACCAGCAATTCGCAAAATTGCGTCAACAGCGCCTCATAATTCACGACATCGTCGCACGACAGCCTCGGCAACGGAGCACACTCACCGATGCCTTTGCACTGCGGGCGCTCCGTGTCGTGCAACGTCACGAAATAGCTCTTGCGCACGGTGTAAACGCCACGCGACGTTCCGGCAGGTTGCTTAAAGTGGAACGTGCGCGCATGAATCTCGTAGCTTAACATCAAGGAAACTGCGGATATTGACTAAAGTCGGGCTCCCGTTTCTCCAAAAAGGCGCGTCCGCCCTCCTGCGCCTCGTCGAGCGTGTAATAAAGCATCGTTGCGTCGCCCGCCAACTCCTGAATACCCGCCTGACCGTCGAGTTCGGCATTCAAACCGGCCTTGATCATGCGCAATGCCAGCGGGCTGCGTCTCATCATCACTTCTGCCCACTCCACGCACGTGTCTTCGAGCATCGGCAAGGGCACCACTTTGTTCACCATGCCCATGGCTTCAGCTTCGCGCGCCGTGTACTGTCGGCAAAGAAACCAAATTTCGCGTGCGCGCTTCTGTCCAACCATGCGCGCAAGATAACTCGCACCAAAGCCGGCATCGAAGGAACCCACTTTAGGCCCCGTCTGACCAAAGATGGCGTTTTCGCTCGCTATCGTGAGGTCGCACATCACATGCAACACGTGTCCGCCACCGATGGCATAGCCATTGACCATAGCGATGACCGGTTTGGGTAGCCGGCGTATCTGCATTTGCACATCCAACACGTTGAGCCTTGGCACACCATCGTCGCCGACATATCCGCCGCGCCCTTTGACATGCATATCGCCGCCTGCGCAAAATGCCTTGTCGCCTGCACCCGTCAGCAACACCACGCGCACGTCTTGACACGCGCGACAGTAGTCAAAAGCACGGCTCATCTCCCATGTAGTGAGCGGTGTGAATGCGTTGCAATAGCGCTCGCGGTTGATGGTGATTTTGGCAATGCCGTGAAAGTGCTCAAACAAAATTTCTTTAAAGTCGAAACCCTCAATGGGCTTCCATTCTCGCTTACTCATCTCTATTTCAGTTTTAAAAGTTTCATGCGCAATGCAATGGCATGCTTGCAGCAGGCGCGCCGTGGCAGCAACCGCTTATCCATCAAACTTGCCCATTGCAAAAATAAGCAGTTTTTTTCATATAGGCGATTGATTGCTATGAAAAAATGCGCCTCATGTAAATCGTATTGCCTTTTGCATACACAACAACACATCGTGCTCTGATGCCATGGCATTACTGATGACTGAAACGGCTGCATGGCGCTATCATGTGATATTTTGAAGTCGAAAAATATAGTCGATAGAATAACTTACAGCATATCAAAGCATTAGAAAACAAAATGTAAAGTTAACAAAATTAAAAGTAGTGAGGCAAAACACTGTGCGCTGCATAACAAACAGTGAAACATATACGAAGAACACAGTGTTTTGCCACACAACTTTACTATTTGTGTGGTTGAACATAGTGTTTTGCCACACAACTTTACTATTTGTGTGGTTGAACATAGTGTTTTGCCACACAACTTTACTATTTGTGTGGTTGAACATAGTGTTTTGCCACACAACTTTACTATTTGTGTGGTTGAACATAGTGTTTTGCCAC
>ERZ772764.1152-NODE-1152-length-16943-cov-4.029133_pt1 | contig 16943 bp, 21 predicted proteins | sample MGYA00512163_ERZ772764 | MGnify/ENA primary metagenome ERZ772764 (study PRJEB29015, sample SAMEA2737903) | human oral metagenome | biome: human oral; feature: human-associated habitat; material: dental | place: China | collected 2094 ... | reverse complement strand
GCCAGGGCATCACGCCTTGTTCCAATGCTTCAATGATTTGGTCTGTAATTTGTTGATACAAATCTTTTTGTTGAGTTTCTTTTTTCATGGTTGTTCTCCTAATAAAAAAGGGAACAACCGTCCGAATGGGCAATTGTTCCCATTCGGGTAAAAGAAAACCTTGAACACGCCAATGGCATGAGCAAGGTTTATTGTAAAGTTTGCCGATATTAAGTCAGTTATGAATTAACACCAATAGAATATGTTTTTTGCTCTTGTTAACGTTTTCTACCTTACATTTAACAAATCTTTTCGGTTTGCGTACGGCGAAACCGTAAAGAAGCGGTATTTTTGTCCGTATTGACTAGGGATATTCACTATAATACGAGTAGAAAACTCATCTTTTCCTCGATTTTTCCAAGCATTTACTGCCTGAGTGCGAACCTCTTCAATAAGAGATTCTGAGGCAAGATGTTTGGTTAAATAAGCAAAACAACTGTTGTGTAATGTCACTTTCATCAGTTTTCTCCTACAACAGGGGAAACTTTTACCGCTAAGGGTAAAAATCCCCCTTAGGGTTAAAAATGAATAGCTTATGCAAATTAATGCATAAGATAGTAAAGAGTACCCGCAGTACCTACAATACCGACAATCAAGAATAAAATGCTAAATAACGTGGTGCGTTTAAACCACATTCTTTGCACGTCATTAATCATTGCCTCATATTCTTCCGCCTGGCTATCTAGCATCATTTGTAACTCATAAAGCCGGCGAGCTTCCTCGTCTTCAATGCTTTGGTTGATGCCGGATGTTACTTGTTTGTATTTATCGGTTGCTTTGTTTTTAGCAACAACGAAAAAACGGCCCAAGTGTTTTCCTATGCGAAATGAAAATGTTGAGTTATCAAGAGGGTTACTTGATGGAACATCATAGTGTTCTAATTGAGTGGATGAGGACATAGTCATTCTCCTAATATGAAATAAAAAATTCCTTGGAAAAATGATATGTCCCAAGGGAATCATTTTCCCTCGGAAGGTCTTTAAGGTGGCATTCCTGCAATAGCAGCGTATCCTTTCAGAATGCTGGATAACATTTTGGCTGTGATTCTACTTACTCAAAGGTAAGGCGTTGCTTCTCAAGAATCGTGCAACTTCTTAAAGGCTGTTTTCACAGCACCTTAAAACTGTTGTCATTAAAATCTAAAGCAAGTCTAAAACATAGGAAAAATTAAAAATTCTTTTTGGAGATATTTTATCCAAAAGAAAAGGTCACTCAGAAAACTGAATGACCTTATAGTTTTGACTATAGATTGATTAAATAAAAATTAAGTGGGCCAAACTAATTTGATTCATAAAAATGCTGATATGTTCGTTACCATATACGGATTTTTATGGCTCGCCTTGTCCGATTACTTTGTGGCCATTAATCGGTTATATCTGTGGCATCAAACTGACACAAAGGGCACCCATTGTTTCACCGGTGGGCTCCGGTAAAGAAGAGGTAGCAAGCCATTGCGAATTTTTAAAATGCACTTTGCAATACACTTTAAAAATTCGCAATGGCCGGCGATTTGGAAAAGTCGAGAGTAAATAGGGTGCGTTACTCCTGCATTACTCCGATAGTCTAGGTGGCACACCCCACAAAGAGCGTTAATCAATGTGAGAAATTCCTTTCAGCGTGCTGGAATCATTTTGGCTAGTGTGAATTGATAACCGACAATTCACAAACGGTCTTACGAAGGTTCCAGTATAGCATTAATTTATTTGGCTCGCTATCAACTCAGCATGTAGTTTTTCCCAGGCTTGAATATCTGCATCATTTGAAGCAATTTTCAATCCGTGAACCTTAGCCGTTGAAAAGTGCATAATATCGAAGTTGTGTTTATCTATTTTTTTCGATTGCTCTCCTCGAGAGGCTCGGTATTTTTTTTCAAACCTAACGAGTTCTGTTGCTTTATCTGCAATAGATTTATCAATATTGAGGTTACTGATTAAAGCAAGGGTACTTTTAAACTTGGTATGATTGTTAATATTGTCCCAATCTACACCGCGTAATACTTCATAGTAAATCAAAGGCGTAATATAAATAACAAAGTCATCTTTCTTCTCTAAATAATCCTCAAGTTGCTTGTACTCTTTGCTACTATGATCTTCTAATGCTCGAATCAAGAAGTTCGCATCAAGTAAAATTTTATGGCTACTCATGTGAACCTCTTAATAAAGAAAGTAATGCTTTTTTTACATCCGCTTGGCTTTCTGCCGTTGTATTTTCAATTCTGATTTTATTTAGGTTTACTCCAAACGCTTCTTCCAACAAATCGACTAACGCAGCTTGCCCTGCATTAGGAATAGGTTTTGAAATCACTTTATGATTTTCTTTTACCAGTTGATACGCCGCTCCCTCAATTAATTGGGTCAGAACTAAAGATGAGTGTGTTGTGATCACAAAGTAGGTATTAGGAAAGATTTTAGTTAATAAAGGTAAAATCTTCGTCTGCCACTCTATATGAAGGTGACTTTCAATTTCATCAATTAGCACATAACCTTTCACATTTTCAATATCGTCAGAATTAGTGAAAAAGGAATAACCGGCAACAATGGATTGTACAATTTTTATGAGTGAGGCAAATCCACTGCTGAGCTCATTTAAGCGACGTTCTTCACCATCAAGGATAAAAGACACTGTTTTCCCGCCAATAACCTTAAAGTTTTTCTTTTCAGCACTAATTCTTGTATCAATTTTATTTAAGACACGTAATACTGTCAGCAACTCAACTTCCCTATTATCCTCTTTACTTTGATAGTCATTTGCAGAGAATGCCCGCTGAATAAACCATTCTTCAATGGGGGTATTCATATTTAACGTAGAAAAATGCTCAGCCATACTAGAAATCGTGTTTTCGAAATATTTTTTTTGGCGTTCCTTATATTCACCTAAAGGCGTGATATACCCCCGTTCACTTATCTTGATCTCCCCTCGATTTTGTGCGCCTAAGTAAACAACAGGATTATCATGCCTAAAGAGTGGTTGAATCAGATTATCTATATAAGAAACATTGTATTCATGCTGAAACGTTCCATCATAAACTGTTTGGCCGTCTATAAACGCACGGTTAAACGAAAAGTTCTTCTTATACACATAATACTTATCATTTCTCACCATATTATTAGTGAATAAAAGAAGCGTATATAAACATTCTAGCGTTTTGGTTTTCCCCACACCGTTTGCACCAATTAACACATTCATACGCTTATCTGAAAGTTTGAGATCGACATGGCCAACGCCTTTCACATCAAAAAACTCTATATGCTGATTTAATAACATTGATTACCTACTAGTTTGTAATGCCTGAATATTGGTTAGTTTATCACTGAATAAAAATGTTTTGTTACTAATTCAATAAGCTTCGTAAAGATGAAATTTGCGCACTCACACTCTTGCCTGTTGCTTTCCGAGTTCCTTTAGGGCTCTTCTTACTGGTGATATTCTCAATATATTGGCAAGTCGGATAGGCAGTACACCCCCAAAAGGCGCCATGTTTCCCATTGCGTTTTGTCATTGGTGCACCACATTGAGGGCATTTCCGAATTTCAATATTTCCTAGGCTCATGCCTTGTTTAAGGCACTCTGCCATAAGGTGACGAACAAAAGTTTCTTGTTTTTGCATAAATACTTCTAGCGAAAGTGTTCTTTCAGCAATTTGATTGAGTGCTTGTTCCCAAAGTGCGGTTAACCCCGGGTCTTTTAACATTGTTGGAAGACTATCCATCAACATCATCGCTGCTTCTGTCGCCAATAAGGACTTTCCTTTTTTCTGTAAAAAACCTTTATCAATCAAGCCTTGAATCGTACCAGCTCTAGTCGCTTCAGTACCAAGTCCTTCAGTTTCTCGTAAGCGTTGTTTTAAACGCTCATCAGCGACAAAGCGAGCTGCATTTTTCATTGCGGTGAGCAACGTGCCTTCTGTGAAGTGATTAGGTGGTGATGTTTGTAAAGTTTTTATTTCTGAATCAGAAATCTGACAGATTTGCCCTTGCTTTAAGGTAGGCAAGGCTTGAGGTGTATCATCATCTTCATCAAGTGATTTGCCAAATAGAATTTTCCAACCTGGAGTAACAAGGACATTCCCTCGTGCGCTTAATATATGTTGACCGCACTTCAAAATGATTTGAGTCTTATCTGTTTCAGAAATAGGTAAGAATTGAGCCAAATAACGACGGCGAATTAAATCATAAAGCTTCATTTCTTCATCGGACATTTTACTGATATCAACTTTTACCATAGTCGGAATAATGCCATGGTGAGCGGTAATTTTCTTATCATTCCAAACACGTGATTTTTGATTAAGGTTTAAAACGGCTGATATCGGTTGCAACCGCTGATCTGACTGCAACACGTATTGAATAACACGCGATGCTTCGGCCAGTTGTGATTCCGGCAGATAACCGCAATCTGTTCTAGGATAGGTTGTCGCTTTGTGAGTTTCATAAAGTGATTGAGCTATATCAAGCACTCTTTGCGCACCCAGTCCATAAAGGCGGTTAGCCTCTGATTGTAAGTCACTTAATGCAAAGCAAAGTGGGGCAGGTTGTCTTTCACGTTTAGTTTCAACAGACTCTACTTTCGCTTGGCCTAATTGCCGAATTTGCCGGTTTGCCGCTTGTATCACTTGAGCAGACAAACAAAGACCATCAGGATCGCAATATTGCTCCGGGATAACATATTGCGTAGCAAAATGCTGTTTCCCGTCAGAAAGCATTACTTGCAAAGTAAAGTGTTGCTTCGGGATGAAGTTTTTTATCTCTCGGTCACGATTCACAACCAGACTTAATGTAGGACTTTGTACCCGCCCAACACTTAGAGGTTTTCCTTGATACCCTTTTTGTTGAGCCAATAAGGTATAGAGACGCGAGAAATTCATACCAATAAGCCAATCTGCTCGACTACGTGCAAGCCCTGCGTAGTAGAGCGGTAGTGTTTCTTCATTGTTTTTGAGAGAAGCTAAAGCCTTACGAATACTTGCCTCATCTAGCGCTGACAACCAAAGGCGTTTTATTTGTCCTCGAAAGCCGGCTAAATCCAGTAATTCTCTTGCTATAGTTTCGCCCTCTCTATCAATATCAGTTGCAATGACGACAAGTTTAGCTTGTTTGATCAGTTTCATCACAACATTGAATTGTTTTTTGGTTTCTTTTTTAGGTGAAAGCCCCCATTTACCAGGGATAATTGGCAAGGTTTCAAATGCCCACTTCTTGAAAGCCGGATCGTATTCTTCAGGATTTAATTGTTCAACTAAATGACCGATCCCCCAAGTAACTATAAGCTGGCCGTCAGGTGTTGATAAACAACCCTCCCCCCGCTTTGTCGCGCCTAATACTTTGGCAATATCATTACCTTGTGATGGTTTTTCACATAAAAATAATTTCACTACTTCACCTTTAGTCTTCAATACACGCCAATGAATCTCTCCAGTCTTTGCAGGCACTGAGACGTATAAATTTTATAGTGTCTAAATTCCATCCATGATAATAAGGATTCCAATGGCGCCAATTTGAGGGTGGTGATGCAAGTGAAGGTTTTTCTTCAAAACCATATACTTCTCCTGTAGGTTGAGTCACAACATAATGCACCCAATCCGGTGCAATATATTCTTTACCTCGATAGATGATCTTTTTCTCCTTATCGATTTTTATGAACGTTGTCATCATTTACTCCTTTTTTCTGTAACGCATACTGTCTCAATTCTTCAGTAGAAATATATTGCAATCCCTTTCTAATGATTTCCTGCAAGATGTCAGTTTCCTTAACCATTACTTTGCTTTGGATAATTGTTTCAACTGTTTTTGCCTCAACCTGTTGCCAGAGTTCAATTTCAATGTGTTTAGTCGGCATACATCTCCTTAATCTAATTATTTAGAATAGATATTGATATTTTGAAGTTTTTAGATTAGAAATTAATAAGAAAGCAAACAATGAGAAATTGTTTTTTATTAAGTAATAATAAATAGGAGGTACTATGCCGGCAGACTTTAATTTAACCGGATTACATAATGCGTATCACGAAGCTATCCATCGTGGTGATTTTACTTTTGCTTTTGAGATCTCTATGCCACCGGGAAGGTTCATTTTCTTTATGTTTTTCGCACAAGATGATGAAAAATCTAAAGATTTACTATATTTATACTTAAAAAATACGAATCGACTGGAAGAAATAAAATTATATGGTAGTCATCGGAATGGAGATTTCAATATTTATTTTAATAGCCGGTTAGAAGAGGCTATTAAAGCTGAATTAGGAATAGTAGGCGGTGGAAATCGCCCCTTTAACCTTTATAATTTTTTTGAAGAGCTAAATAGGAATATACCTCAGCATTTACCTGCCCAAGCGCAAATAGCGACTTTAAGACAATATTATCCGCAAATACGGACAAGAATACCAAGGGTAGTAAATGATGAAGATAGAATCTACTGGATGGGATTTATGCGACCTCAAAGCGGTGCGCCAAGAACACAAACTTTAAGAAAACTCTATATTCATACCGAATGCAATCATCAGCAAATAGAGCGCTTATTGGAAGCGATAGCACCTTACGGATTAACGTTGAAATGGACGGATAATCCGGACAGAGCAAAAAATGTGGATTTTGTTTCCATGATCAATGAACTAAACCAATACAGGGAGCGAAATGTGAGTTAATTTTTTATGTAAAAATTAATAGAAATCATGTCCGCTTGCGCTTTACGCCAATGCATAGTGTTGTTAAAAAGTGTCTCTAACAACCGAGCGGTTTCTGGAGAGGCATATTTTTTACTCCATTGGCAAAAATGGTAACGGAATACAACTAATGGCATCATAATACAATACGGTGATTTTTCAGTGTTTAAATCAACATAGCAACGTTCACCATCAGAGATATATTGTGTCCAATAATTGGCTGTTAGTCCCTCAAATAGCCAAGTAAGGAATAGTTTTGCCTTTTTATTGCGTAATAGTATTGATTCAAGGTCGGTAACATAAACAAGAAAAGAGGGAAGTTCAATGTCATATTGAAACGGAACCAGTTCAACCGGCAAACTAAGATCTATTTGATTAAGGTAGATTGCAGATTTATTCATTTCATTCCTCTCTATGATAATTTAGGCGCGATTATTGGATTCGTTTACATAATGATATATAGATGCATACTTTCTTTTAGATTAAATTGCGTATCATTGATAACTTATTTTTAATGAAGAATGATTGCCGAACAAGATTGAATCAAAATAAAAAAAATGAGAATTTATAAATAAAAAAAGCCCTAACACGGTTAGGGCCAAGGAGAATGAGGTATTAATTACCTACACTATGTTTATGTTGTTGTATTATTTTATTGCTTTTATCACTTCTGATTTAACAAATTGACCAAAATCGGATTCATTTGATGAAGCAACCCAAGAAATTCTGACTTTACCGTCTTCTTTTGCAAGGGTCATATCTACTTTTCGATGGCCACGATAGCTACTAACCATATGATAATACACACCAGGTGTCGTTTCGTGGGCATGGCCTTCTTCATCAAGCAATTCTTCATAACGTTTACGTTCAAAACCGGATAATCCATTTAATTCCTCATCTCGGGTTTTAAATAGGAGATTTCGTTTGATTTTAACGTATAGCGTGTCAATATTTTTCGAGGAAACCACAAAGTCCTCAACGTTATATCGATAATCATTTGTGCTTCTGTTTCGAGTGTATACGCCATCGGAAGTGCTGGATGAATTCCCTTTGCCAAGAACACTATTCAATTGTCCGGCAACATTACCGACAGCTTCATTAAATGAATTTAACTCGGCACATCCACCTAGAGTCGCCAGTACAGATAAAACAAAAATTATTTTTTTCATAGAGATTCACCTCAAAGTTATTTCGTCATCTCTAACTATATGGAATTCAGAAGGGAATGTCATCATCAAAGTTATCCATCGGTGCTTCGGCTGCCGGTTTGCCTGCCGGAGTTGCATGTGGCGTACTTTGTGATTGGCTTGGATAGCGTGGTTGTGCTGTCGGTTCATAGCCATCGGATTGGCGATCAGAACGGCTGTCTAACATTTGTAAAACATCGCCTTGAATTTCTGTGGTATAACGATCTTGACCGTTTTGATCTTGCCATTTTCGGGTACGTAAACGACCTTCAAGGTAAACGTGGGAACCTTTTTTTAAATATTCTCCACAAATTTCCGCTTGACGACGGTAGAATACGATACGATGCCATTCTGTCACTTCTCGCCGCTCACCGGTATTTTTATCTGTCCAAGCTTCGGATGTGGCTACACTGATATTGGCGACCGCTTCACCATTTGGCATGGTACGTAGTTCCGGATCGTTTCCTAAGAAACCAACGATAATCACTTTATTTACACCGGCCATCATTTTTCCTCTCTCATAATGTTGTGGTATACCAGATTATTCAATAAGTCATATAAAATATCTGCGTTAAATTAGAATTTGATTGGATAATATTTGGGGGAATGTTGGGAGGATAAGCTGCTTATTTAGTCACGCCAGCTTAACGTGGTATATTGGTGCTTCCATACAACCAATATAGGATTAAATGATGAAAACTGATGAAACAATTACATTTAAAGATGCTTTAAATGTAGCAACTCAGCTTCTTAATAGAAGCGATATTCTACAAAAAAATTTTGAAGACACATTGCAAGAGGCTCTTGCAAAGAATATTGATGTTAATTACCAAGCTGCGTTTACATTATGTGAGCTCACTGAAGCCATCTATCAAGAGTATCTAAAACGTGTTACAACACTTCCTTAGTGTTCTTTCTGTTGCTCTAGGTGCTTTTGGTATTGTTCTCTCATCACCACTAAATCAGCCCAGTTTTGTTGAAGTACATTCTGTTCTGTGTAGAAAGTATTTAACTTATTAATCACTTCTTCTGCAAGTTCTCTTTCTTTTCGAAAAGAAGCATTTTTTTCTTGTTCAATTTGATGATTAATCAGTAGTTCATTATCTATTTCAATACTGAATCTAATCTTTACTGTTGCCATAATATATTCCTATTATAAAGGTAAGGTTCTATTAGAGTTATGAGCAGTTATCGCAGCATCCAATCTTTTAACGATTGATTTGGGAGATATAACCCCCAATGATTTAATAGATGAATGGAATAAATGTTCATATACGTAGGAAGATTTTATTGCTATGAAATTAAACGAGTTAGCAAAATCTATTTATCAAACCTGTAATAGATAGTATTTACGATTCACCATTGTCAATTCCTACGGTGGGCCAGGCTTGTAGCTCGACCCATCTTTCAAAATGGAATTTATTCATCTTGTTTATAATTTCCTTCGTCAATTGACGCTCTTGAGAAAAGTAAAAACCTCTTTTCGTGATTTCCTCTTCAACTTGATGACGAATTACTACCTCCCCATCCACTTCTACCAAATGTCATTTTTACATTAGCCATAAATATCTCCAGTTTAAAGGAAAGGCGCTTTTTTTTCGTTAAGGTAAGGGGCTTGTCCCCTTACCTTTAAAAGGCCTTTTAGTGAGCCGATTACAAACTAGGTCAATCCGATGATTACAAACTAGAAGATCCGGCGATTACAAATGTGAACCGGATAAACTATTTTCCATTTCTTTAATTTTTTCACCCGCACTTGATACCTGTCTCATCATAAAATTTAGTACAGAAACCTGCAGATTAATCAAAATGCGCTCTTTTTCCGCTGAGACAAGTTTTTGTCGTAACTCCAAAGGGACACGGGCATTATTAAATATTGGTGTTAATACCGAACCACCGTTCTTTGATGCTTGAAAACTGCGCCAGCGAAGAAACGTTCCGCCGGATGACGATGCTTTATCTCGAATCATGTGGAGAGGTAGTGTGGTAAGCGGGCTGTGTCGAACATTATGTAGCATATCATTCTGCTGCAACATTAAAGCTTCCCGTACTGCTGCAAGGGCTTCATACAAATATTCATACTGTTGCAACGAATCCAATTCACTAAATAACTGCTTCAGTGCATCATTGAGAGGCGTCGTTCTGCCCAGTTGTTTATACATATCTGAAGGAATAAGCACATTATCCATATCGGCTCCTTATATCATTATTCAGCTTGCGTCGGGGCAATCTGAACTTCCACTGAACCGGCATCCCCATTTTCATTGGGCTCAGTAATGGATGATTTTTTAATGATTGGGGCAAATGTTGCACGTGTCGCACCTGAAAGCACATCCGGTGTTAGGGTGTATTTCATGCGTTTTATCGCAGCTTCGTAGCGTGCATTATTTTCCAAAGCATCTTGGCGAGTAATGCCGGAATGCTTATAGGTTTCAAGGATCCCGAAAGCGCGGCGAATTAATTTTGCACCGGACTCTAACCAGTCATACGCATCATCTCGAGTAATGATTGCGATATGTGAAGCGGTCATGACGGTACGGGCTAAGGAATCGAAATCAGCCAAGAGATAAAGCAACTGATAGCCTAATTGGGTATTCACAAAAATCGGATATTGAATCGGTGCGATATTGGCGCAACGTTCAATTTGAAAGTTTTCGGGGATTTTATCGCTGTAGAGTTGGACCATGCGCCAAGTAATTTCTTGCATTTCTTTGCGAAAGCTCAGTACTTTTTGTTCAAAACGCAACAAATAGTCATCTGCATATGGGTCATCCTGTTCAGCCGCTTGCTGAATTTGGCTGAGTAGAGATAGGGCATTCGGAATACTCAAGATGGATGAAGTTACGATATCCCCCTCCTCATTTTTAACTAAGTCACGTCCATTCCACAAACGGGTGGCATATTGCGTATGCAGAGTAAAGGTTATTTCACTACGTAGCGGTCCAAGTTGTTGGTTGTATGTTGTTGTCATGTTATATCACCTTTTCATGATTGGTTAAATTTTGTACTTTGTCCAGCCCCTAGACAGTGGTTAAATTTTGTACTTTGAAGAACCCTTCTTCACTGGTTAAAGTTTGTTCACCGTACAAACCTAACCGCAAATTGAGATCCTAAATTGACGAATACGCTCGGCACGCGCTTGTCGCTCTTCTTTTGATATTGTCTGCATCGAACTTCCCACGTTATCTGTTTTCACATTATTGACTACATGGGTTCCGTTGTGTGGCATTAATCCATTTTTCACCAAAGAAGATTGGCCTTGTAAATGCTGCTCATAAAGATACGGTTTAAATTCACCATGATGCGCGCGTTGAATCAAGCTCATGACATAGCCCTGCGGTTTCTTCACTTCGCCTTTCACTACGCGTTGTTCAAGCTCAAACAGGATTGCTTTACAAATACCTAAATCCAATCCGCGCATTGCTTGTGCGACAGCTTTTTTTTCTAAAGGGGAAAAATGAATGTTGGCTGACCAATCCATTTCATTCACATTACCGGTACAGTACGTATTTATATAAATACTAGTACTTGTACTGTACTGTGAAAAACCTGAGTTCCCTTTTGGAACTAAGTCTGAAATCAATGACTTATCATCATTTTGGGTACTCAGTTCCCTTTTGGAACTCAGCTCGAGTTGACTGAGTTCCTTTTGGGAACTCTGGTCGTTTTTACTGAGTTCCCCTGTTTTTTCACTGAGTTCCCTATTGGAACTCAGTAAATTTTCTTGAATATCTACCGCACTTTCGTGTTCAACATCATCCATTTTTGGACGCTGTTGATAATCGTGAAGGCGAGCACGCATCCAATCAATGTGAGAAATATAATGCCACTGCGTATTGTCAGACAGGAGATTCTCTACAATATGGTTGGCGACGGCACGCACAAAACTATCTTTATGATGAATAGATTTTTCGAGCAATGCGATATAGTCATGATTAAGTTGGATAGTATCGATAATCGGCATCGGTTCATCGTGAAGAATATAAAAATTCCCTACTACCTGACCTTGCGCATTACGCACGGTTTCACAAAGTGTCAACCAGCGTGTGAGTCTAAGTAGCAATAATGTTTGACTCACCAATTTACGTGATAGCAAAGCATTATCATAAGGCTTATCTGAAAGTAATTTTGCAAGCACTTCGTATGATGGGAACATGCCCGATTGAAATTCTCTTGCTTTGTATTTGATAAGTTGCCACGCTAATTTTGCTCTTGACGTGAGATAGGGGTCAAAAAGCAGGCGAGTTGGCACGGTTTCATGTTGATTGCCCAAAAAGAGCAACCCATGTTCTTGTATTTTTGTATCCATAATTTAATTCTCTTTGAGAATATTTCATTTTTATTATTGCAATGCCAATGAACACGCTTACAATAACGAAGGAATTTTCCCAAGTTCCTTTACTCACGATATGGATAACGCCCAACTTAACGTAACGCACTAGGTTGGGCGTTATATTGTTTTTATGCGGCGCTCCAGCGACTGACCAATTTCCAAATTTCCGTTAAATTAATCCCGGTTTCTTCCGCAATCAGAATTAAAAACTCAAGCCCTTCCGTGGATTCAATCGTTTGAATATCACTTTTATGCGCTTGCCATAAATCCCAAATTTGCTTTTCCTCCTCCTCACTGGCAGCCGGCTTTCGCCCCATCGGTTCTTGTTTTCCCAACAAGCTACGGCGTGCGGAGACTTTCGAGGTGGTTAAACCAAAGTAAGAGTTCAGCATTTGTATGGAGGCTCCCAACATTAAGGCGCGATCGATGAGACGACGCTCTTGTGACGAAATTCGCACTCGGGCGATTAATCGCCAAAATGCCTCATGATCGATTTCCACTTTGGCGAAAGGTGCTTTAGTATTGGCCAGCTCATAAACTTCTTCCGTACTGAGCTTTTCGATTTCTTGTAATTCTTGTTTTGAGAAGCCATAGTTACGGCAAACATTAATGTTGCCCTCTTGCAGATTAACAAGGATCTCATTTAATACCACTTGGTTTAAATTGCTGAACATACTCATTGCGCACCTCCTTCAGCACGAATGTAGCGAACAAGGCGAATTAAACGAAAGAGTTTTACCAAGGTAATGTCATTAATCTCTTCGCTATGAAGTAAATAGTTCGGTGATAGGCTAAAAGTCGTCTCTGGTTGGCTGTCGGTTTGTAAAAGAGTCAAGAAGTCATAACACATCCGTGTGGCACCATCGACTTCTTTATCCAGTGCTTTCATACGATAAGAGTAGTCTACCGGTGTTTTCACCACATGCTCGACATAATCGGTAAGCCCGACGCTTTCGGCAATATCTAAGGCAAGTGAATAGGCTTCCACTTTATGTTGACGCCCCGGATAAACCTGCCAAATGTCATCAACCGGTTGACGGCCAACACAGGCAAAGGTTAATCCATTTTCTTCCGCACGTTGTTGACGCTGCTCCTGTACTGTCATTCCCGGGGTAATACCGAACTGTTGGCTCAAGTTTTTGGCAAAATCAAAGGAAAGCCCTTCTAAGGGATGTCCCTCTTCAGCGGGTTCTTGCGTTTCTTGTTCATCATCCTCTACCGCATCATCGAATGAAGGAGGTAATGTGTCATGCGTTGATGGTAAGCTCGGTTTAGGAATATTGTATTGGTCCTCTGTCACGGCTGCCGATGACGTACTCGTGGCTTTAGGCGGAGAAATATGCTCATCAATAGCCGGAGAGGGTTCTTGAGGGAGTTTGAACGTTTGCACATCCTGGAGACTTTCTTGTACATGTTGTTCAATCTCATGTTGTTTCTGTGCCATTTTTTTAAAACGTTGTTCATCAAGATCGATTTCCAGATAAAGCACTTCATAACTCACACGATCGCCAAGCATAGAGGACATTTCATCAATCAGGTAATCTTGAAAGGTCTTCACATGGAATGGTTGATCATCGTTGCAACGTGCAAGGCTGTGCCCCCAGATTTCATCAAAGGTAACCTCCATTTCAAACTGGTAATTTTGCCAAATTGCCAAGGCGTTATTGCGAATGGCAAGTAGCTTGTCAATTGGCGCATGCCCTAATCCATTGAACAGCACATCAGGAATGTATGGATACAAGAAGTTTATGCATCGTTCCATTTTAGAAACATTGGAGTGATGGATAATATATCCATCTTTATCTAACTCAGTAGAAAGCTCCCGAGAAGAAAGGGTTTTACCTAACTTTTTCTCGTAGTATTCTTTCGCTTGCTGGATGCCTAAGGCTTTCTCGATAAACGTGAGGTCTGCACGAGTGTCATTTTCAATTAAATGTCCGATCAGCAAATCTAATTCGGCTTCCACGCTATCCGCACGGTCTCCTTTCCACGGTTTGTACAAGCACTCAATTGACCAAAAACGCTGATCTTGCGTTTCTGTGAAGAGTTCTTTTAATGCCTGAATACGCGTGTTCCCGCCGTCTGCAATAATATAGAACGGTTCGCCCGGGCGTTGAGTGATATTCGGTTTATGATCTAAGCCACGACGACGAATGGATTCTTTAATCATGTCAAAATTAGGGTTGCGCGTCTTACGTGGGTTATGTTCGTAAGGGCGCAATTTGTCTAATGTCACCGTAATATATTGAGATTGCACAGGATAATGTGTCGCTGTCGTTTCTTGATAAGACGGTGATTGATTACTAATTGGTTGCACATTAAGTCCCTTTGCAATGGCATCTAACTGACTTTGTTGTTTTTTATTCTTTGCAATCAATGGGTTATTCATAATCTCTATCCTGTGTCGTTAAATTTTCAAAAATACTGTACTGTCCAAGAAATCGTGTTTTTACGGTGGCAAGTGGGCCATTACGTTGTTTACCGATAATGATTTCAGCTATCCCTTTATCCTCGGAATTCGGGTTGTACACCTCATCACGATAAAGATGAATAATGACATCGGCATCTTGTTCTAGTGAGCCGGAATCGCGTAAATCAGAGTTAATCGGACGTTTGTTAGCGCGCTGTTCAAGACTACGATTCAGTTGGGATAAGGCATAAACCGGACATCCGGTTTCTTTAGCCAGTTTTTTGAGGTCACTTGAGATTTCGGCTAACTCAAGGTTACGATTTTCAAACTTACCGGTACTACTGCGCATTAGCTGGATATAGTCAATAATGATGGCTTTGGGTTTGCCATATAGACGCGTATTTTTCCGCACTTTAGCGCGTAATCGGTATGGACTAAGGGAAGGCTCATCATCAATAAGCAGGCGACCTTTCCAGTTATTCATGATGTGTCCCATGCTTTCGGCCACTTTTGACCATTCTAATTCAGTTAACTCTGTAGCTTGACGAATAGATTGCAAACTGATTCGGGAACGCATTGACATAAAACGTTGCAACAATTGTTCTGCAGGCATTTCCTGACTATAAAATTATATCGGTGCGTCCGTATATTTATCTAAAGTACTTTGCGCAATAATCTGCGCAAAAGCCGTTTTTCCCATTGAAGGACGAGCTGCAATAATGATAAGTTCGCCAGGCTGTCCTCCGGTTGTGATATTGTCCAATTCAATAATGCCTGTTGGCGTACCACTCACCGGATCAGAAGATATTGATGCTTGCTCCATCTGTGTAAGGATTTTTTCAAACGTTTCCTCTAAGTTAGCAACGGTATCCTTTTCTTGATTAACAGTAATATGGGTGTATTGTTTATCAACGTTCTCCTCAAATACTGCTAAATCTTCATCATCTTTTGAAATCTGCATTTCATTAACAATAAACTGTCCCAGTGCGGCAAACCGACGTTGTTTACTATGGCGTGCAATCACTTTTGCATAGGCTACAATATTTGAAGAGGATGGGATGTTATTGACAATTTGTGCTAAATAACCTAACCCAAACTCATCAATAAGTGACTTATCAGTAAAGTATTGCTCCAGTGTTAAAATATCGACCGGCTTACCGAGCTGTAACAAATGCACAATGCCTTCAAAGATAATTTTGTGGGTATAGTTAAAAAAATCATCTGCATGAATTAATGTGGAAATTTCATCAAATAACTCATTCTTTAAAATAAGGCTCCCCAATACGGCGGCTTCCGCCTCAACGGAGAAAACCGGTTTAGCCTTGATTTGAGGGATTTTTTCTTTTGTCATGACAATTATCCCCGTTGCATCGGTTGTTCAAAATGTGCTGTAAATTGGGGTAAAAGAAGACAGCATAATTGCTTAATAACCGGGTATTCTGCGGAATTGTGGCGATATACCGGTAGAGAGTAGGTCGCGGCCTCTCTATAAGCGACATGATCCGGAATGGAAAAATCAAGGAAGGTTTTGCTACCATCAAACGTACTTGCAAATAACGTATGTAGCTGTTGCATAACAAATTTGACATCGTTGGTATTATCAACACAATTTGCAATCGCTTTTAATGGGGGGAGTTTGAAGCCAAAGGACTCAAATGTTTGTAAATCTTGATACATCCCAATGGTGCCACGAATGAATTCTTTTGCCGATAAAATTTGTGGAAGAATAGGGCAGAAGAGAACATTAGCGGCTAAAACTGACATATCTACGGTAATGTCGCGTGTACCGCGTGTGTCTACGACAATCACATCATAGTTATTAATGCTTTTAATGAGGTGACTAAAGCGGATGGCACCATCCGGTGCATTGCGCAACATTTGGCTAACATTATTAGAAGGGTCATTCGATTGGATTAAATCTAAATTCTTAATGACAGTTTGAGAAATGATATGGGAAGGGTCTATATCTCGTTGTGATAAAAATTCATGAATTCCGCCGGGAGCAGTATGTTCCAAGCTATAATAAGAACTTAGCGTAGGCTGTGTATCAGTATCAATCAGCAGCGTTCTTAAGCCATGATCAGCACAAAATGCACCGATGTTTGCAGCATTTGTACTTTTTGCAGAACCGCCTTTAGTACAGGCAATAGTAATAATATAAGGTTTTTTTGAAGTGTGGTTAACATTCATAATTTACTCACTTAACAAGAAAATTTACGTTAAGGAGTATCGACTCTAGGTAATTGATCTAAGAATGTTAACTTTTTGGTGGGTCGTGAAGGATTCGAACCTTCGACCAACGGATTAAAAGTCCGCTGC
>ERZ772764.1151-NODE-1151-length-16946-cov-33.086614_pt1 | contig 16946 bp, 20 predicted proteins | sample MGYA00512163_ERZ772764 | MGnify/ENA primary metagenome ERZ772764 (study PRJEB29015, sample SAMEA2737903) | human oral metagenome | biome: human oral; feature: human-associated habitat; material: dental | place: China | collected 2094 ... | reverse complement strand
ACTACACGATGCCAGATCTTCCTCCCACTAATCCCGGCAATGATTATGGGGCATATAAGGGTTCGGCTCAGAATCATCACTATGTTATCCGTAACGTAATCAATGTCCTCTCTGAAAACAGTTCGGACACAATTACAACGAACGTTCTTGAAGGCATGAAAGTCGTGGACATTATTGGGCGGATGTATGCGTAAGAGTGTTGAAAAATACTGTATTCTCAATTTGTATGTATTAATCTTTATCACAAGAAGGGGCTTCAAAGCCCCATGTTTTTATGTAGCAAAAACTCGGAAATAGAATATCTTCTCAAACAAAACAATCTACACAAGTGAATTTCTCATTGCTCAAAAAAAAGATTCGTTGGACGACTGAACGATATACCTATCTATATACAGGTGTTATACCTTTTTGGGGGCATTTTTCGTTGATGAATTATTGGCGCCTTCGAAAAGACAAGAATGCATTGTTGCGCCAGGCAAAACAGTCAGAATTTTGTTTCCCAATCACGAGTCTACGTCCGTGCTATTCTGATAGAACAGATGATGCAGGTTCTCTTTCCTTGCATTACTTCTTTCAGGACTTATTTGTAGCCCAACGAATATTCAAGAATGCTCCATTGCATCATGTAGACATTGGGAGTCGTATAGACGGTTTCGTGGCCCATCTGGCGTCTTTTAGGTCGGTTGAGGTTTTTGATATACGTCCGTTAGAGGTGAACATACCTAATGTGACTTTTAAACAGTTGGACATTATGGATTGTACATGTATCAAGGAAAACAGTATCCCTTCTGTTTCATGTTTACATGCGTTGGAACATTTTGGCTTGGGAAGATATGGGGATCCTATTAATTTTGAAGGATTTGATATTGGATTTAAGAATATCACATCTCTATTGGAATCAAGTGGAAAGTTCTATTTTTCAGTACCAATAGGGCTACAAAGGATAGAATTTCATGCACATCGTGTTTTTTCTCTTTCACTCCTCATAGAGATGATAAGTCCGTTCTATACGATAGATATGTTCTCTTATGTTGATGATCAAAATAATTTTCATCCGAATGAGCAATTAACTGATGAGCTGATTAAAAATAATTGTCATTGTCGATACGGGTGCGGCATATTTGAATTGACAAAAAAGTAATAGCGTCATTCTATGCTATGGCCTGTTCTTTCTGAAAAATGTCATCTACAGCCTCGCTAAAAGAGAAAGCAGCTAAAGGCCTTTTTTGGGGAGGGTTAAGTAATAGCGTACAGCAATTGCTCGGGGCCGTATTTGGGTTAATTACTGCACGAATTCTCAACGCTGAAGATTATGGATTGATCGGTATGTTAGCCATTTTCAATGGCATTGTAACTATTCTCCAAGAAAGTGGTTTTACTTCTGCATTGGCTAATAGGCAAGAAATAAAGCATGAGGATTACAATGCAGTATTTTGGTTTAGCACTTTAACCAGTGTCGTAGCCTATGTAATCTTATTTTTTTGTGCGCCGTTGATCGCTTCTTTTTACAGAAAACCCGATTTGATTCCTCTTTCTCGGATTCTTTTTCTTGGGTTTGTTTTTGGAGGAATGGGGGTTTCATTGAACGCTTATCTGTATAAAAATCTGAAGGCAAAAGAGCGAGGGATCGGCGATATGATTGCAATTACTGTGTCAGGAACGCTCGGCGTAATTCTTGCTCTAAACGGGTATGCAGCTATCGGGCTTGCCATACAGACTGTGACTTATGTTGGAGTCAGTGTCTTTTTTCGTTTCTATTATTCATCGTGGCGACCGGCATTTCATTTCAATTTTTCTCCCTTACGTGAAATGTTCGGATTCAGTTCAAAACTGATCTTAACGAACTTTGTTTTTCAGTTGAACAGCAACATGCTTTCTGTGATAATGGGGCGATTTTACAATGCTAATCAACTGGGATTCTACACACAAGGGCAGAAATGGACGGGAATGGCTAATCAAGTCGTAAATGGCATGATAAGCTATATTGCACAGCCGGTATTTGTTGAAGCTACTGATAACAAAGAAAGGCAGCGGTATATTTTCCGTAAGATGGTGAGGTTTGGAGCCTTTGTTTCTTTGCCTGCTATGGTCGGACTAGCATTAGTCGCGAAAGAATTTATTTGGATTTTTCTTGGTGAAAAATGGATGCCCAGCATTCCGTATTTACAGTTACTCTGTATATGGGGAGGAGGTTCTTATTTGTGGATACTATACACGAGTTTAATGATGGCTCATGGAAAATCTGCTGCGTATTTATGGGGGACCGTATTAACCGGTGTCGTACAACTCCTTTTCATCTGGACCGTTTACCCATTGGGCACCTACTGTATGGTTATTGGTTTTGTGACTGTTTCGTGTTTAAGCTTGCTTTATTGGCACAAAGTTGCTGGTCAATTGATCTCGTTATCAATTTGGCATGTCCTAAAAGACATTGCGCCCTATTTGGCTATTACCGGAACGTCAGTATTAATTGCATGGTTTGTAACTCTCTTTACAACTGACAGATATATTTCCTTCTTTGTTAAGTCCTTCTTGTATGTCGGAAGCTATTTGCTTATTGCTAAATTCTTGGATTCAACTATGCTAAAAGAGAGTTTGAGCTTTATAAAGAACAGACGAATATGAAAATGATTACTCAGGCGATCTATTCGCATCGTTATAAAGGTTGGAGTATCCCTGAAACTTGTTGGTATATATTGATGCGGGCTTCTTCTCGACTGAATGTAGCAGCATCGTTTTTTTATAGGAAATACAGATGGCGATCTAACAACGATTTCGCACGAAAATGGCTTCGTCGTCATGGAGATGATTTTGTATTTGATTTCAACGGAGTTTTGCTTCCGAATGTTTCAGGGGACTTCGATTTATTGTCTGGTCTGAAATACGTCTTTGATGATGTGTATGTGGTTCCAATCTCTTTTCACAATGATTACTCGCAAGCGAATGTTACATTAGTTGATCAGTTTACGGCTGAAGGTCCTTACGGATTGGTTAGCGAGCAGGTTGATGTAAAAATCGAACAAGGGGATGTTGTATTCGATGTTGGCGCATGGATAGGCGACTTTAGTGCATTGGCTGCGGCACAGGGAGCTATCGTTTATGCTTTTGAACCTACGCCTAATACTTATGAGTGGCTATGTAGCACGGCTTCTCTGAGTAAAGGGGAAATTATACCGGTACAAAAGGCTTTAGGAGATAAGTGTGAAGAGATCGAACTGTTTCTCGATAATAGTGGAGGTGGGTCGAATAGACTCCATTCTACACACAAATCAACAAACGAAAGAAGGGCTATAGAAAGTCATGCTTTGCCATTAGTTAAAGTGAGCACGATAGATCAGTTTGTTTCTGAAAACCAAATCTGCAAAGTTGATTTTATCAAGGCAGATATTGAAGGTGCTGAACGATATATGCTAACTGGTGCGACCGATACGCTTCGCCGATTCGCTCCGAAATTGGCCATTTGCACATATCACTTGAAAGATGATCCTCAAGTGCTTGAGGGTATTATTAAAGAAGCTAATCCTGCTTATACGGTTGTACACACACGTCATAAACTATTTGCTTCCGTTAAGCGGTAAAAGAAGAGCCTCTTTCAAATTCTTTGAATGGTAGAAAATATCTACATAAGGGTTTGGGGTGGAATCGGAAATCAGCTATTTATTTATGCTTTTGCCCGATGTATATCACTCAATTGGGATGGTAAGGTTGGGCTGGAAACACACAGTGGTTTCCGTGGTGATGGCTACCATCGTACTTATAAACTGGATCGTTTTAGCATAACACTGCCAAAGTCGAATTTTCTTTCCTCGTTATTCTTTTCTTTCAACCGAAAATATCCACTCTTAAAACGCCTATTCTTCCCTTCGTCTCGATTGATTATAGAGAATGAGGATCAACTAAATTCCAATGTGAGTGAATTTATTCCTCCTCCCTATCTGAAAGAAAGAACTTTGTTTTATCAAGGCTATTGGCAGCACATCAATTTTTTATCCATTCGTGAAGTGTTACTTTCTGAATTGCGATTTAATCTTCCCCCGAATTCTGTATTTGAGGAAATTAAAGCAAAGATTCAGGCGTCGGAGGCTGTCTGCTTGCATGTGCGTCGCATGCAATACAGTCGATTACTTACACTCGATTATTACCGAGCTGCGGTTTCGATCTTAGAGAAAAGCTGTACAGCGCCTTGCTTTTTCATCTTTTCAGACGATTTGGCTTGGTGTCGCGAACGGTTGTCCATATCATACTCATGTGTCTATATCGATAATTTCGACGATGAACTCTACGAACTGCAACTGATGAGTTTTTGCCACCATTTCATTATAGCCAATAGCTCTTTTAGTTGGTGGGGGGCGTGGTTGTCGCAACATCCGGATAAAATGGTAATCCTTCCGGAGGATTATTTGGTCAGCAATATGGATGGACGAGTGATCCCAATACCCTCAAAAGAATTGTGCTAAATTAGCATTCATGTGAAAATACTTAATGCGATTTATCGCTTTCTTCAAGCAAGACAGATATTTGTCAACGATGTAGTGAGATTTCTCTCTAAAATAGATAGTCCTATTATATTGGAAGCGGGAGCTGCTGACGGGGCGGATACGTTGCGATTCGCAAAGTTGCTCTCTTCTCAGGGAGTTATCTATGCATTTGAGCCGGTTCTGCAAAATTTTGAACGATTGAAAGATCTTGTGAAGGAGCAGCATAATGTCCATACTTTCAGAATGGCGTTAGGTGACCATGATGGAAAAATGAAGATGAATGTTAGTCGAAATATTGAAGCGGACGATAATATCGCATCTTCTAGTTCGTTGTTGAAACCTAGGACTTTAACTTCGTCGCACATCCTCATATCGTTTTTGAAAAATCAGAAGAGGTTGATGTGAGAACTATTGATAGTTGGGCCGCAGAAAATAAAGTCACTCGAATTGATGCTATGTGGTTGGATATGCAAGGTTCGGAGTGTGCTACATTACAAGCCTCGCCAGTCATAATGAAGACGGTTCAGGTTCTATATACAGAAGTCAATTTTGAAGAGACATATGAAGGATGCATTCTTTATGATGAATAAGAGTGGCTATATTCTCTTGGTTTTAAATTGGTGAAAAGTGAATTCAGGTGGAAAGAACAGGGTAATGCACTGTTTGTCCGGCAATAGATAGGAGGGAATACATTATGAAATCTTTTTCACAGTATTATCAAGACAAAGCAATCGACTTTGCGCTGAATAGAAAGCGGGGTGGGATATTTCTTGATATTGGAGCTCATGATGGTGTTTCGTTGTCCAATACATTCTTTTTTGAGCGTAGCAGAAATTAGACAGGGCTATGTATTGAACCGATACCTGAGGTGTTCGCACGGTTACGGTCTAATCGTCATTGCTCTGTTAGGAATTGTTGCATCTTGGATGAAGAAAAAGAAGTGACATTCCGAAGTGTTTTCCCTCCATTGGAAATGTTGAGTGGCATTCTCGAGTTTTTCGATCAGAGGCATATTGACCGGATCAATGCTGAAGTGTCTATAATTGCTGATGGGCCAGGCTATCAGGATATTATGATTCCCGGACACAATATCAATCGCCTCTTAGAAACGCAGGGACTTTATGAAATCGATTATTGTAGTATAGATACTGAGGGGCAGAAGTCAATATCGTGAAAAGTATTGATTTTAACAAAATTACAATAGGCGCCTTTTCAATTGAGAATAATGATACAGCAGGTGAATTGAGGAACTATTTATCCTCTTTCGGATATGCCCGATACACTTTAGGATCAGATGATCTTTATATCAAAGGAAAGTATAGCTGGACTTTGGCTAAATATGTGCAATATCTCAATTTTAAAATTTGTACAAGGGCAAAGAAGGCGGCATTGTATCGAAAATATATTAGGAAATAAAGTGCTTATCGGATGTTGGTTCGTATTGTGAAAGACTGGCAATGGCCTGATATTTTCCAGCAAACACCACGAAATAAAGGTGTTTGGGAGGGAATCTGTTTTACGGAAGAAGAGGTTAAGACCTGTGATCTTTTAGTAGTATTAAACGCTTCCCCCGTCAGAATAAATACTATCTGTCCTATAGGCGCACGGTGGCTTTTTCTGCAAGAATCGCCGATCGACCTTTACCGATATTATTTAAAGATAGCACCTTACTTTGATAAGTACTTTGGTTTTTGGGATCCAGCAGAAGTATCGAATATTGTCAATACACAAACAGCGTTATCGTGGCACATAAAGAAGACGTATGACGAGCTTGTAAAACTTTCGCTAAAAGATGCGTTGGAGGCGAAAAAGAGGGCTGTATCATGGGTGACGAGTAATGCTAAGCAGAAAGAAGGTCATCGGTTAAGAATGGCATTCAAGGATTTTCTACAACAGCAGAAATTTCCATTTGATCTGTGGGGGCACGGTTTCTGTCCAATCGATGATAAATTTGATGGGATATTTCCTTATAAATACAGCATTGCTATTGAAAATTATTCTTGTGATGATTATTGGACGGAAAAAATTACCGACTGTTTTCTATCATGGACACTGCCTATCTACTACGGAGCCAAGAATATTACTCGCTATTTTCCAGAAGAATCAATGTTATTGATTGATCCGAACAGGCCGGAGTATTCGTTGCAGCAAATAAAAGAAGCAATGGCGGCAGATTATTACGAAGCTCATTTAGATTATATAAAAGAAGCTCGCGAATTGATCTTGAATAAATATCAGTTCTTTCCATGGATAAAGCACTTACTAAATCAATCGCAAATTGATTTCTCTAAAAAAGAGCCCGTTGATATACCAGCTAATCGACCACCGAAGCGCCCACTTTGGTGTCGATTAAAACGGGTTCTATTTGAACGACAATGAAGCAATTGACAATCATTATTAGCTATCGAAATCGTAATATTGGGCGAGTAAAGCGATGTTTAGATTCGCTTTCTCACCAATCCTTTGAAGATTTTGATGTCTTTTTTGTTGACTATGGAAGTGATATATCCTATACAGAGCAATTAAGACCTATACTTGAGTCGTATTGTTTTGTTAATTATTATCGTCTTGCTACAGACGGATATCCATGGAATAAATCGCATGCGTTAAATTTTGGAATCCGTTTGTCGTCATCTAATTATATACTTATCGGAGATATTGACTTGATTTATTCCCCAGATGCTATTTCCGGATTGATGGAAAAAGCGGCTCCCAAACGAATCGTTTTTGGGAGTATGTTCTATTTAGGGAGATCCTTTTCGGCTTGGGATCGACTGTACTCTTTTCCATTATCAAAATTCAAAGATTCTGGGGACGAACCAATCGGAGCAATTTATTTAGTCCATCGTTCAGATTTGGAATCAATCAATGGCTTTGATGAGTATTATTGCTTTTGGGGGGTAGAAGATCGAGACGTCGATCGTCGAATGCGATTGATTGGTGCCATACCTATACAATTAGATAAATACAGATACCCTATTTTTCATCAATGGCATCCGTTCGTTTCCGATCGGAAACGCGGCTTTTTCCCTGAAAAATGGTGGGATACGATCAATATCTATTTTTCCTTGAATCGCGATCGCCCGATTCGCAACGAAAATGGATGGGGGAAATATATTCGGCCGGAAGATCGACCAATCTTTACTGCTGAGGTTGCTGAAACATTGATATATTCTTCTTATGGTCGTTCTTATCAAAAGGCTCAAGAAATCGATCGTATTGTAAAGAAACTGAATGCATTAAATGGGAATGAATGTCTTCAGATTGTTCTAAGGAAGAGGACAATGGGAGTCCTTTCATTTAGTTTGGTGCGATACGTCAATCTATTGATTCGGATATGTCGGCTACGTCTTGGTATAGATTATATTGAGAATGTTGAAAAAGAAAAGTATTTTTATTCAGCAGACATATTCTATGTGGTGTGGCAACTTATACGCACTCAGGGCGTAATACGTGATTATTCGTTGGTAGAAGAGAATGACAGTATAACAATACGTCTGATGAGAGGAATATCTTTGTCGCAACAACTCATCTCGCAGTGATACTGTTTGTGTTGTTATTATAATGGAATCTCATTCATAGATTTAGCTGTAATCCGTACCGTAACGGACCGTCCCGCAGAAAAATAGCAGGTGTCGTTACTGTAACGATTCTTTCTACAGAAAAGGAGCAACAAACGTTTCCATAACGAATTGACAAATAGCATGTTTTGATGGGAGGAATAAGAAAAATGAAGTATTTACACACGGCAAGTCGAAGCACTGAGGTGGACGCCGTTTCTGATCAGATTGTTGCAATGTATGAAGCCCGAACGGCGCTGAAGACGGAACCATATCTTGCGGCTACGATGGCGACGTTGAAAAGCCAATCAGAACAGATTACGGAGGCAATTAAACGGCTTAAAATTCTGAGTGAGTTAGAGGATCTCGATGCTGTTCGAGACCGAGCGATCAGTGCGCTGGGACATGTGCTTAATGGATATGCAAATATGCCGACAGACGATGCACGTCAACATACGCCGCCTCTGAAAAAAGTGTTTGATAATTATACGCTCTCTATTACTCGAGAGAATTATGAGAGTGAATCGTCTTTGATCGAATCGCTGCTTGCTGATTTGAGCGCAACGGCATTGCAAGTGCATATTACAGCGCTTCCGGGTGTGAGTGAGGCAATTGCAGCTGTACGCACGGCGCAGTCTGCGTTTACTACCAAGCAGGTAGTATATTTGGAGGCGTTAGCTAAAGATAAGACTTTGCAGAGTGCCAGTGCGCTTAAACTCTCCTTGTTGACAACGATTAACACCAAACTTATTCGCTATCTTGATGTGATGAAGGATGTCGATGCGGCAAAATATGCTGATTTCGCAGCAACCGTTGCACAGGCTGTCGATGAACAGAATGCCGTTATCGCAATGCGCTACACCCTCGATGAGAAAAAGAAGAAAGAGGGAAACGGTGGTGGCACTAAGAAGAAAAAGGGTAAGGAAAAAGACAAAGGAAAAGAGAAGGACAAGAAAAAGGAGAAAGATGACGAAGGCGATGATATTACGTTGCCAACGGAGTAGCGGCTTTTTATCGGAAGAGGAATAAGATGAAAATAGCGATTATAGGATTAGGATATGTGGGATTACCGTTGGCGGTAGCGTTTGCAGAGCATTATCCGACTGTCGGCTTTGACATCAATCGTAAACGGATTGTCGAATTGCAGAAAGGGCTTGATCACACCCAAGAAATGGATCGTGACAGGCTGCAGGGAGCCCTATCCAGTACAGAAGAAAAAGGCTTGACACTGACTGACAACAATGAGCAGTTAAGTGATTGTACGGTATTTATTGTGACCGTCCCAACGCCGATCACGAAATTTAAGACCCCTGATTTAGCTCCGCTATTGGCTGCGTCGGCTACGGTAGGTCGGGCGTTAAAGTCTGGGGATATTGTTATTTACGAATCGACAGTTTACCCCGGATGTACGGAGGAGGACTGTGTGCCTGTCTTGGAAAAAGCCTCAGGGTTAAAGTATAATGTTGATTTCTTCTGTGGTTATTCTCCTGAACGAATCAATCCCGGCGACCGAAAAAATACATTAGAAACGATCCAGAAGGTTGTTTCTGGTTCGACTGAGGAGGTCGCCGAGAAGGTTGAAATACTTTATCGATCAATCCTTCCCGCCAGTACGTTTCGTGCGTCGTCGATTAAGGTTGCAGAAGCATGCAAGGCGATCGAAAATGCACAACGCGATGTAAACATCTCATTTGTCAATGAATTGTCGCTAATTTTTGATCGTATGGGAATAGATACGCAGGAGGTGCTTGAAGCAGCTGCCACAAAATGGAACTTCCTGAAGTTCACTCCCGGCTTGGTTGGCGGACATTGCATTGGTGTTGATCCTTATTACTTGATGCATAAGTCACAGTGTTTAGGCTATAATCCTCAGGTGATCCTTTCCGGCCGCTCTGTCAACGATGGGATGGGGCGTTTTGTGGCTTCAAAGACGGTTAAATTGATGATTCGTCACGGCATTCGGATAGTCGGGAGTCGTGTATTGGTACTTGGATTTACATTTAAGGAGAATTGTCCGGACACACGGAATACAAAAGTGGTTGATGTGATCGATGAGTTGAAGGATTTCGGCATTCATGTGGATGTGTATGATCCTCATGCATTGCGTGATGAAGTAAAAGCAGAATATGCCATTGATTTACTCGCTCAGCAGCCTGATCCCAAACAATATGACGGTATCATTTTGACGGTTGCTCACGACGAATTTCGTTCGATCGACTTCAGCTTTGTTCGCAACCAACCTACTGTCTTATTTGACGTAAAAGGGATCCTCGATAAATCGCTTATCCACGGGCGACTTTAATCGATTTATTTGTCCTTTATGATGCGGTTAGCACCTATAGTACTCTTCACATATAATCGTCCGGTGCATACTCGCCAAACAATCGATGCATTGTTGAAAAACGAATATGCCTCGGAAAGCGATTTGATTATTTTTTCGGACGCTCCCAAAAACTGCGTTGCCGAAGATGGGGTGCGCCAAACAAGAGCATACTTAAGAGAGATCACCGGTTTTCGTTCAATCAAGTTAATCGAGCGTGCAGAAAATATGGGACTGGCAGCAAACATCATTGACGGAGTAACTCAAGTTGTGAATGAATACGGTCGAATTATTGTCTTGGAAGACGATTTGTTGACATCTCCTTTTTTTTTAAAATACATGAATGAGGCGCTCTCGATGTATGAAGATGCCAATGAGGTTATTAGTGTGCATGGGTATATATTCCCGATAAAAAGGAAGTTACCGGAGTCGTTTTTTATTCGTGGTACTGATTGCTTGGGCTGGGGGACATGGAAAAGAGGCTGGGATCTATTTACTCCCAATAGTGCTGAATTGCTGGATCAAATAAGATCTCATAAACTGGAATGGACATTTGACTTCTCAGGTAGTTATCCTTTTATGAAGATGCTAGAAAAACAGGCGGATGGATCCGTTAGCTCATGGGCTGTACGATGGTATGCCTCCGCATTATTAAAAGACAAATTAACACTCTATCCAGGGCGGTCCCTTATTTTTCACAATGGAAGTGATGGGAGCGGCACTAACTACAGTGGGGACAATGCGCTTGATGTGAAACTATCTGATCGCCCGATCGTGCTTGAACGTCTTCTACTTGAAGAAGATAAGAATGCGAGAAAAGCGTTTATTGGTTATTTCCGTTATGCGATGCTATGGCATAAGATCCAATACCGGATAAAATCTGTATTTCAGGGTAGAAAGGGATAAGAATAATGCGGAAGAACATTATGTTGGTTTTTGGGACACGGCCAGAGGCAATCAAGATGGCTCCTTTAGTTAAGGAGTTCCAGAAATATCCGGATAAGTTCAGGACGACTGTTTGCGTGACAGGGCGACATAGAGAAATGCTCGATCAAGTGTTGAATATCTTTGATATTATACCGGATTATGATCTGAACATCATGAAGTCAGGCCAGGATTTATACGACATTACATCGCGAATCTTATTGGGAATGCGAGATGTTTTTTCTCAGGCTAAACCGGATATAATGATGGTGCACGGTGATACGACTACGTCAATGGCTGTTGCTTTAGCTGCATTCTATCAACAGATGTGGGTCGGACATGTCGAAGCTGGTTTACGTACGAATAATATATATAGTCCATGGCCAGAAGAGATGAATCGTCAGATAACCGGGCGTATTGCTACATACCACTTTTCGCCAACCTCTTTAGGGCGAGATAATTTATTGCAAGAGGGCGTACACAGCAATCGTATTTGGGTGACGGGCAACACGGTAATTGATACGCTCTATGCTGTTCTTGGTAGGATAAAACATAATGAAGCCTTGCAATTATCACTCGGAAAAAGCGTTGGATAGAGCTGGCTATGACGTGGATAGAGTATCGAATGAAAATAGATTTCGACGTCTTGTTCTGATTACTGGACACCGGCGTGAAAATTTTGGTAAGGGGGGCTCCAGATTTGTCATGCAATAGAGATGTTGAGTACGACATATCCTGATGTGGATTTTGTCTATCCGATGCATCTGAATCCAAATGTGCGAAAACCCATCGAAAAGGTTTTTAATGAGACACCTCGAGAAAATCTGTTTTTTATCGAACCATTGGACTATCTCCCATTTGTGTACTTGATGAAAAAAAGCAGTCTCGTCTTAACTGATAGTGGTGGTATTCAGGAAGAAGCCCCGAGCTTGGGTAAACCCGTCCTTGTTATGCGTGATACAACGGAACGCCCAGAGGCATTAGATGCGGGGACGGTGAAGTTGGTTGGCACAGATTGTGATAAAATTATCTCGGAAGTCTCTTCCTTATTGGAAGATAAGGAATATTATAGGAGAATGAGTCGGGCTATAAATCCATATGGTGACGGGAGGGCGTGTGAGCGAATTGTTTCAATTTTTAGTTTGGATGGATGATGATCTCTTTGGGAATAGTCTAAAAACAAAGATTATTTTCAAGTGAGCGATAGGGCTAAATTAGGGTTTATGAGGGAATCGAATTGCAGATGTCCACTTTGTGGCAATATAATAAAGAGTAGAATAGAGAGTGTGAGAACTATAGATATATCTAATTTGTATCGGAGAGTTTACAAAAAGGATATAGGCTATATCTGGAAAAGTGTGGAGAGATTGGAATATGTTCTTTGCCAAAAATGTGGTCTGCGTTTTTTTGATCCAATCATATCGGGGGATGATGATTTTTATAATATCTTGTTGAAAGATGAATGGTACTATCTGCATGAGGGGAAAACGGAATATGATTATTCGCGTAAGTTCATCGAAGAGGATGATCGAGTCTTAGATATAGGTGCTGGAAGAGGTGCTTTTAGACATTATTTGTCAGAGAAGAATTATTATCAGGGCTTGGATCTTAGTAGTAAAGCTATAGAACTTGCTAAAAAGGATGGAGCAAATGTTTTGCCAATTCCAATAGAAGAATTTAGTGAGGAGAATAAAGAGAGGTTTGACGTAGTCTCTATCTTCCAAGTAATAGAACATATTTCTTCGTTGGATAAATTCATGTGTTCTGCAATTGATTGCATTGTGAAGGGAGGACTTTTGATTGTTGCAACGCCAGATAATGATGGATTTATTAAGTATGTATCTAATTTTTGCCTGAATTTACCACCCCATCATACTCTTCATTGGAATGAGAGATCACTAAGGTCTATGGCTGAGAAATATAATTTGGAGGTTCTGGATATCTATAGAGAACCGGTGTCCAGTGTCCATAGACAATGGTGGTATAATACAATGTCAACGACTTACCTTAATCGTCTTCTAAGAAGAGATTTTCGGATGATTGATTATAGGTTTACATATAAGACCGTGCGTTTGGTAGCTAAAATATTGGCTCAATTTTACAAACTGTCTGGAGAGCATAAGAAGTCTTTTGGGCAGAGTATCATTATGGTATGCAGAAAGCCCGATGTTTAACTTCTGCACTCTCTTTGACTCCGCCTATCTATCGCGAGGCTTAGCGATGTATGAATCGCTTTGTCGCCATTGCCAAGAATTTCATTTGTATGTTTTTGCATTTAACGACGCCTGCTACACGACATTGAGGTCGTTATCTCTGAATAAGATGACGGTGATCTCATTGAGTGAGTTTGAGGATGATGAATTACTGCGTGTTAAGCCGGTTCGTACACGAGGAGAATATTGTTGGACATGTACTTCGTCTACCATACTGTATGTATTAGATCGGTTTAATGTAGAGAGCTGTACATATTTAGATTCTGATCTCTATTTTTTCTCATCCCCACAGTCCTTATTTGATGAGATGGGAGATGATGCAGTGATGATTACCCCTCATAATTATACACCTCAATACGATCAAAGTACAAGAACCGGAATTTATTGTGTACAGTTCGTTGCTTTCAAAAATAACGAGCAAGGACGGGATGTTTTGAATTGGTGGCGGAAAGCGTGTATAGATTGGTGCTATAATCGTTTTGAGAACAATCGCTTCGGCGATCAGAAATATTTAGACGATTGGCCAAGACGGTTTGATGGAGTACATGTTTGCAGGAATTTAGGTGCAGGTGTTGCGCCGTGGAATATGCAGCGGTTTTCTTTTCAAGAAGATAGAGGGTATATTGTGGCTACAGAAAAAGAGATAGGAACTTCTTTTGAGGTCGTGTTTTTCCATTTTCACTCTCTTACGTTTGTCACCCCCTCTTATTTTTCCCCTCGGCCTTACTATCGGAGAAGTAAAAGTGCAATTCAACTAATGTTTAACCCATACGTAAAAAAAATCGAGGAGATCAGAAACAAATATCCAGAAGTTGCTGCTTCGGAAAGATATCTCTCAGGATTCGATAGAGCAAAGTATTTTCTCGAACTTTTTGCGCGTCGAGGGTGGAGTGAAATTTCTTCGATAAGAGCGTTGCACCAATAGAATGGCAGAATTAATAGATCTCAAAACATATACTGATCGACGCGGAAATTTGACCGTGATTGAGAAGGTTATACCGTTTGATATTAAGCGAATCTTCTACATTTATGGTGTAGATGACTCCGTGAGAGGTGGGCACCGTCATCATAAAACTGTACAGGCCGCCATTTGTCTTCAAGGCCACTGCATCATATCCAATCATACAAAGAATGGACATAAGGATTTTATCTTAGACTCTCCTCATAAGTGTCTCATCATTAATCCTGAAGATTGGCATACAATGCATCATTTCAGCAAGGATGCAATCTTAATGGTGTTGGCTTCGGAATATTTCGACCCTCATGATTACATCTATGAACCCTATAAATGACAGACAGCATATTGAAAGAGATGCTTGACAGATTTCATACATACTACCTAAGGCAGCGATTTTTCCCCAATTGGTTTAGCGTTTTCATCAACCCATTTTATTTTATCCGCAAGCGGTTGATAGAGAAAGTGCGGCGACTTGCACCACAATTAGAAGGTGAATTGCTTGATTTTGGGTGTGGAGCTAAACCATATCAGGAGTTGTTTCCGCATTTAAGGTCCTATCTTGGAGTAGATATAGAGAACGAAGGTCATAATCATAAAACGGAAGAGATAGATGTCTACTATGATGGAGTACGCCTTCCATTCGACGAGGATTCGTTTGACGCGATATTGACAAGTGAAGTCTTGGAGCATGTGCCTAATGTAGACGGATGTCTTACAGATCTTGTTCGTGTATTGAGACCGGGCGGTAAGATGCTGGTTACCGTACCTTTTATTTGGGCAGAGCATGAGTTGCCGTATGATTTTAGACGATTCTCCCTTATAGGGATTCGAAAACACATAACAGATCAGGGATTGACAATCCTTGCCGAAGAACGTAGCGGACATTTTGCGGAAGTCGTTTTGCAATTGTGGATGGCATATTTACGAAGCCTGTTTTACGTCAAGAATAAATATGTCAACCTTCTTATGAATGCCATATTCATTGCACCGGTTTGTATTTTGGGCGGTGCGATTGTTTGGTTGTTGCCCCGAAAACCTGAACTGTATTTTAATACGATAATACTGGCTCAAAAGAAGATATAGATGCCCCTACTCTTCTCCATCATCACGGTCACATATAATGCTCGGAAGGCGCTCGAGCGGACGTTGCAGAGTGTCGGGGTGCAGACGTATGACGAAATGGAGTACCTCGTGATTGACGGGGGATCGACCGATGGGACGATGGAGCGAGTCGCACGTTGGGAGGCGGAGATGGCGGACGAACGCACGCGGCGTGGCATCGAGCCGATGCGGTGCGTAACCGTTTCGGAGCCGGACCGTGGGCTGTACGACGCGATGAACAAGGGCCTGCAACGGGCGACGGGTGACTATGTCTGGTTTCTCAACGCGGGCGACACATTTCGGTCGCCGGAGACTGTGGCGCAACTGGCTGATGTGGCCGAGCGAAACGGTTGGCCAGATATTCTTTACGGTGAGACGGACGTGACCGACAGCGAGGGTCGATTTATCGCCGAGCGTCGACTGAAGGCGCCCGAGACGCTGACTTGGCGCAGTTTTCGAACGGGGATGCGTGTCAGCCATCAGGCGTTTGTCGTCAAGCGGAGCGTGGCGCCGACGTACGATTTGCAATACCGGTTCTCGGCCGACTTCGATTGGTGCATCCGGTGCATGAAACAATCGCAGCGGATTGTCAACTCACGAATGCGGTTAGTGAATTATGAAGCCGAAGGGATGACGACGCGCAACCGTAAGGCGTCTCTTGCGGAGCGCTACCGCATCATGTGTCGCTACTACGGAGCGTTGCCCACGCAGATGCGTCACCTTTGGTTTGCTACCCGATTCCTCTGGGCGAAGGTGAGCGGAAATAAGGCGTAGCGCGAGAGATTGTCCGAGAAGCGCCGCGGACATTCATTCCGCAAAACAATAACACAACGCTACGGGCCGACGCCCCGCGGAAAAGAGAATCGAGCATGATCGAACGCGATCATAACGAATGGAATAAGCGACCTCTATCGAGGCCGCTTTTTTTGTGGATTGTCGGAACCTTTTGCGAGGTCTGCTACCCGCTCCAGTACTTGTCTTTCGTCTTGCTGGTTCCTGCCATTGCGGCGCTTGTGTGTAACCGAGGGCGACGGTCGGCACCACGCGAGCTGCGGCTCGAGACGCCCTACATTTGGGGCGCGATCTTGACTTTCGTGATCCTCTTTCTGGCCATACAGCGGACGGCTTTGGCTGAGCGGCACCTTGACGATCCGAGGCCTGCACCGATGGCATGGCGACGGGCGGCGCATGCTGTGCAAGGGCATATCGTGGAACGCCTCGGGCAGCTGCGCCTTTCGCCCGACGAGCATGCTGTACTGGCCTCGATCACTGTCAATGACCGTAGCGGCATGACGCGTGACTTGCGCCGCCGATTCTCCACCGCTGGCGTGGCACACCTCTTAGCCGTCAGCGGCTTTCACGTCGGACTGGTCAGCGGCGCGCTTGCCCTGC
>ERZ772764.1148-NODE-1148-length-16952-cov-4.051607_pt1 | contig 16952 bp, 11 predicted proteins | sample MGYA00512163_ERZ772764 | MGnify/ENA primary metagenome ERZ772764 (study PRJEB29015, sample SAMEA2737903) | human oral metagenome | biome: human oral; feature: human-associated habitat; material: dental | place: China | collected 2094 ... | reverse complement strand
GCCCCCCTCCTCCCGGGCGTCCGGCTCGTCCTGGGCGGCTGGCTCCACGGAGGCGGGCGACGTCGGGGAGAGCGGGAGGTCCACGGCGTCCCCGCCAGGCCGGGACCCGGCCAGGGACTCCGCCACCGGCCTGGCCTCGGGGCCGTCCGGCCCCGGCACAGGGTCCGCCACCAGGCCTGCCGCCACGGGCCCCTCCGTCTCCTCGGCGGAGTCCACGGGGACGAACACCGGCCGACCAGTCGGGCCCGCGACCGGATCCGGCCTGCCGACCGGCCCGGGAGCAGGCACCGGACGCAGGATGGGGCCTCCCACGGGACCCGCCGACGGCGCGGTCCTCTGGTCCTGGACGGGCCGCTCGGGACGGGAGCCGCCCTGGTCGCGGTGAGGAGCGGTCCTGCGGGGGGCGCCGGGCACGCCAGTCGGACGCACCCGGTCGGCCGCGGTCAGGCCGCCCTCGTCGTCGGTCGCCTCGTCACCCTCCGGGTGCCTACCGGTGAGCAGGAGGAGCTCACGCTCCAGGGCGGCGATACGACGCCGCTCACGGCCCTCGGCAGCGGCAGCGGCGATGGCCGCCCGGCGTCCCGCCATGAGGGAGACGCCCAGCAGCGCGGTCGGGATGAGGGCGGGCCACCAGGGCACCGGGGTCGCCAGGCCCACGATCCACAGGCTCGCGGAGACCGCCACCAGGACCGCGAAGACGGCGGCGCGGCGACCGGCGGCCGCGCGACGGGCCTCGCGGGCCTCGTTGCGGGCGCGCCTGGCCCGTGCCAGCTCACGTTCGGTCCTCACGGAGCGGACGTTCCTCACGGTGGGTCTGTTCATGGCTCTGACCTCCGGTGGGCGGCGAAAGATCGTGGCATGACCGCTGCGAGTACGGGCCTCGTCAGCGGCGGAGGGCTCGTCGCTGGTCTCCAGGACCCGCAGCTCCGCGGAGTAGCGGTCCTCGGAATTGGACTGCCCCATCACCTCACGGCGTCCGACCAGGTACGGCAGGAGGTACACGGCAAGGATGACAACGAGTGCGACCAGCGCCCAGATCTCCATCCCCACACCTCAACGGTATTCGCCCGACAGGCGGCGGGGACGTAGGCGACCTGGCGTGTTGAACAGCTCGCGGCCCCACCCGACCAGGATCTTGGACACGTCGCGGACCACAGATTCCTCAGCAGTCACACGGTTCCTGGGGTCCTCGGCAGTCACAGGAGCCCCACCTCGTACTCCCTCTGCCCGACCTGGGCGGACCGCAGAAAACAGGTCCAAGGTCCTACAAGAGCGTCGCGGCGCCACGCACCCCACACCACGCACCTCACGACTCCAGGAGGAGGCAGTGCAAGGAGCTCCCGGCCGCGACCAGCCCCGTGTCCTCGGGCACCACGGCGATCGCGTTCGCCCAGGCCAGGCCCAGCAGACTGGTGCGCCCCGGCTCGCTGGTCGGCTCGGCCCGGTAGCCCTGGGCGGGTGAGCCCGTCAGGTGGACCGGGACGAACTCGCGCCTGCCCACCGGGGAGTCCCAGCCGTGGGTGACCGTGGCCGGCAGGCTCAGGCGGTGGAGCGTGGACCAGCCCCCGATCTGCCGCAGGACAGGACGCACAAAGGTCTCGAAGGCGATCTGGGCGCTCACCGGGTCGCCCGGCAGGCAGAAGATCGGGGTGTCACGCACCGTGCCCAGGCCGAACTGGTGGCCGGGGCTCATGGCGACGGCGTCGAACCGCACCGAGCCCAGCGGGGCCAGGACGTCCTTGACCGTGTCCCCCTGCCCCAGGGACATCCCCCCGGTGGTGATCAGGACGTCAGCGCGCACGAGCTGGTCCTCAATGGTCTCCGTCAGGGGACGCACCTCGTCGGGGACCGCCGCCACCCGGAAGGCCTGCCCCCCGGCCTCGGTCACCGCCGACGCCAGGGCGTGGCCGTTGGCGTCGTAGACCTCACCGAGCCCGCACCGGTTACCCGGCTCCACCAGCTCGTCGCCGATGGAGACAATCACCACACGGGGTGCGGGGTGGACCTTGACCCGGTGGCGGCCCAGGCCGGCCAGCAGCCCGACCTGCCGGGCGGAGACGCGGCTCCCCTCGGTGAGGACCTTGACCCCGGCCTCGACCTCCTCGGCCCGACGGCGCACGTTCTGCCCGGCCACCACGGCGCGGCGCACCACCACCTGCGAGGTGCCCCGGTCGGTGTCCCTCCAGGACACGACGGCGTCGGCCCCCCGGGGCATGGGCGCACCGGAGTCGATCAGGACGCAGGCACCACGCACCAGCCGCATGGCGCGGGCGTCCCCCGCACGCACGGCGTCCATGACGTCCAGGCGGACGGGACCTGAGCCGGCCCCGGCCACCTCGGCGGCGGTGACGGCGTAGCCGTCGCACCCCGCGAGGTCCGCCACCGGCAGGTCCATGTCGGCCACCACGTCCTCGGCCAGGACGCAGCCGACGGCGTCGGGAAGGACCACGTCCAGCGGTGCGGCGGCGTGGGCGATCTCAAGGCAGGCGGCCAGGTGCTTGGCGACGGTTATCATCAGGTGTCCTCACGTTCCGGCGTGTGTCCGGTTACCAGCGTGAGCCTACCGTCCCCACCGGCCCGGAAGGTCTCGCAGCGGTCTCAGCCCGGGGGCGCTACCGCGTTAGGACGCCCACGACCAGGGGGCTTCGCCGCAAGCGCAGAACTCCTGTGCCTGCCAGCGCCCCGCCTTAGGCCTGGGAGGATTGCCCCTATGAGCACCCCTGCCCCCGTCCTTCCCGACGTCGCCTTCCTGGAGGTCAGCGACGCGAAGGACGCGCTCCGGGTCACCCTGCGTGAGCAGCGGCGTCACCATCACCGCCACCCCGTCGGCCACCACGACCCCACCTGCGAGGCCCTGACCGAGCACGCCCTCCAGGCGGTCGCGGGCATGGGGGCGGTGGCCGCCTACGTGTCGGTGGGCTACGAGCCCTGCACCCGCCTGCTCCTGGAGGAGCTGCGATCGCAGGGGGTGCGTGTGCTCCTGCCGGTCCTGGGACCGCGCCTGTCGCGCTCGTGGAGGTACTTCGCCGGCAGTGACGACCTGGCCGAGCGCGCTCCGGGGCGTCCGCCGGAGCCGAGCGGGCAGCCGCTGCCGCCCGAGGAGATCGGGCAGGTCGAGGCCGTGCTCGTCCCGGCGCTGGCGGTAGACCGGGCGGGTCGGCGCCTGGGGCAGGGCGGTGGGTGGTACGACCGCGTGCTGCCGCTGCGCCGCCCCCAGGCACCGGTGTTCGCCCTGGTCTACGGCGACGAGCTCGTCACCAGGCCTCTGCCGGCAGAGCCCCACGACGTGCCCGTGGACGCCGTCATCACCCCCACCGAGTGGTTCCTCCTTCAGGGATCCGCCTTCTCCGGTCGGTAGCCGCCGAGGACGGGTAATACGGCTGCCGCCAGCAGGAGGTTCCCAGGCGCCTGAGGTACTTACCGTGAGGACCCGCCCCGCGCGCCCCGGGATAAGGAGGCTCCCGGGCGCCTGAGGTACTTTCCGCGGAATCACGCGGCGTCATCCGGTGGCCCGGGCCTGTGGAAAACTCTTTGTCCACAGGGCCCGGCACCCCCGCTGGCCCGAGGGGGCCGTCTCGACCCACGCTGGGGGCATGTTCCTGCGACGACGCTCATCCCGCCCACGGCCCCCTTCCCGGGGCTGGCCCGACGCCCCGCAGTCCGCCTCCCGACGTCACCAGCTCCCTGACGTCCCGCAACCGGGTACCCGACGCCGTCGGCCCCGGCCCTCCACCGTGCTCTGGCGCTGGAGGCACCTGGTGGTCGCCACCTGCGTGGCCGGGGCCGTCCTGGTGACCCTGTCCGTGCTGCGCCCGCAGCCGGTGCAGGGGCGTACTGTCTGGGTCCTGGAGCACGACGTCGTGGCCGGGACACTCATTACCGAGCAGGATCTGGAGGAGCGTTCGCTACCGGAGGAGGCGCTGCCCTCCGGGGAGCTGGCCGGGCCGGAGGTCGCGGGGTCGCGGGCGGCCGTGGCCCTCCCGGCAGGCACGATCCTGACGCCATCGCTGGTGAGCGGTCAGCTCGCGGCAGGGCTGGCCCCTAGTGAGCGGGTGGTCCAGATTCCGGTGGATATCGGCGCGGCCCTGGCCCAGCCCGGGAGCCGGGTAGACGTCATTGGGGAGAGCGCAACGCGCTCCTCCCGGCAGGCCGACGAGGATGACACGCAGTCGTCGGCAGTACTCTGTGCAGGCGCCAGGGTGCTCCGGGTCGAGGTCCCGGAGGAGCCGGGTCTGTGGTCAGGTAACAAGAATGTTACATATGTAACACTTGCTGTTTCCGGGAATAGCGCTAGCGTGGTCGTTAGCGCGGCTACACATGGAGCGCTCGGCATCGTGCTGAGCCCGTGACGCCGTCAGGCAGTGCAGTGCCTCACGCACTGCTGTCTCCACACGTCAATGGTGTCCCGGAGCACGCACGTGCCCGGCAGCGCCCCGTCGAAAGGTACCTCCCTCCATGCTCAAGGGCTTCAAGGAGTTCATCTCCCAGGGCAACGTGATCGAGCTCGCCGTCGCCGTTATTATCGGTAACGCCTTCAAGCCGATCGTCGACAGCGTCACCAAGTTCATCCTGGATATTATTGGCGCCCTCGTGGGCTCCCCGAACTTTGACTCCGTGGCACAGTTCAAGATCGGGGAGAACTCGGACTACATCCAGCCGGGCACCATTGCCACCTCCATTATCAACTTCCTGATCGTGGCGGCCGCCGTGTACTTCTTCGTGGTGGTGCCCATGAACAAGCTCGCCGCCGCTCGCAAGAAGGAGGAGGAGGCCGCTCCCGCCAAGCCCACCGAGGCCGAGCTCCTCACCGAGATCCGCGACCTGCTCGCCACCCGGCGGGGCTGAGAGCGCCAAGAGCCGCTCGCAGCGGCACTGGCCTACGCGAGGGTTTGGTGCGACCTCGCCGCCAGCCCGGTCAACGGCCTTGGTACTGGCCTACGCACGAGGGGTCGGCTCAGTAGAGCCGACCCCTCGTCATATAGCGGGGCAGCGGGGTCACGAGCACCCGCCCACCCCCGAGGCCAACCACACCCCTCCCTCCGTGAGAACGGTACTTATTCGTCGCGAGAACGGTACTTGTTGCTCGCGAGAACGGTACTTGTTCGTCGTGAGAACGGGTGGGTCCGGGAGGCCCGTCGCGTCCTCTGATAGGGGCACGTGTCTCCTGGCGTAAACCTAGGCAGGTTACGCAATACTCTGGATGTCCTACCAGCCGTCCGCCGCTCTGTGCTCCTGTGCGTGTCGCAATCTGAGGATCAGGGCGGAGGGCACTCCTGGCCGTACCAGAGCCCAGGCCCCTGACCTGCGTGGACATTGAGCGCATAAAGACGGGGGCGGGGTGGGGTCGGCTCTGATCCTCAGATTGCGACAGAACAGTCGCCCCACACTACGCAGGCCGCGCATAGATCCCTGCTCTCGGCACGAACCAGCCCAGGAATGGTGCGGTTAAGCGGCCTGCAAGGCAGGAGCCGAGCCGCCCGTCCTCCCCGGCCGATGACGTCGGTCGAGCAGCGCGCCCAAGGCAGGAGCGGAGCCGAGGTGGGAGCGGAGCCGAGGTGGGAGGAGAAGGGGACGAGGTGGAGTGAGGCAGGAGCGGGGGCGTGACCGTCGTGACCTGTTCTCAGCCCCGCCCCCAGGTTACTGCCAGTGGGGTGGGACCTCGGCCAGGAGCCGGGCGTCATTAGCGTCCCCCGTCGTGCCGGGGCGGCCCAGGGGACCGCTCCGCCCACACGCATCCGTCAGGGCGTCCACACTCCGGCGGCGCTCCTCCTCAGCCTGCTGGGCCGGCAGCTCACCGCGTGCGATCCGCGCCAGGTCGGCAGCGCAGAGCGCCACCACGCGACGCCGCGCACGCCCACCGGCCGTACCGCTGGCCGTACCGCTGGCACCGCCTGCGGGCACCGGACCCGGTTCCAGGCCACCGGCCACACCAGGCCGGTCTGCCCCCGCCACGCCAGCCACCTCACCCGTCCAGCCAGGGGCGGACTCGGAGTCGGCGGACCGGGCAGCAACGGGCCCTCCCACCTCAGGAGCAGCCGCCCCGGTCCAGCGGCCGAGCCCACCTGGCCCCGCCCCAGGGGCAGGACTCGGTCCTGTCGTGGGTGCACCGACCACCAACCCCGGGACCCCCGCCCCAGGGGCAGGGCGGGCGCACCCCCGGTCACCACCTGCCGCGTCCGCCTCTCCCCCGGGCTCAGCGGCCACGCCGCACCACGCCTTTCAGGATGTTGTCGACCGCGGAGCCGCGGCGTTGCAGCCCCAGGGTGACCCGCAGCTCCTCGACCTCCTCAAAGTCCTCGCGCTGGACGCCGTCGGAACGGATCCAGGCCATGAGCTCGTCGAGCGCGTCGTCGGAGTAGTGCTGCAGGGGGAGCCCCTGGGCGAAGCGCGGCCGCGGTCCGCGCTCACGCACGGTCTCCAGGTCCGACGCCGCCGACGCCGCCGAGACCGCGGACACGGCTGAGGCCCCCGAGACGGCCGAGGTCGCGGACACCCCCGAGACGGCCGAGACCGCCGACCTGCCAAAGATCGTTGACGTCGCGGACGCACCCGACGCCCCTGTCCCACGCCACTGGATCCCCGCGGCCTCGGCACTCGACGCGCTACCAGCAGGGCTGCCTGCAGGCTCGCCTCCACCACCCGGCACGCCCTCCGCACCCCGGCCCCTCAGGCCTGACGCGCTACCAGTGCCTGGTGCGCCCGTGCCCCAACCCCCCGGGCTCGACGCGCTACCAGCACCCAGGGAGCTCCCCGCGATAAGGACCCCCTCGGCACCGTGCAGGGCGCCGTCAGGCTCGGTCACCGACTGCCCCTGGGGCACTCCCTCCAGGACCTCGGGCACGTCCTCCACGCGCACGGGTACGACCTGCTGGGTCCGTCCCTCCCGGACGGCCTGCCGCTGGGTGAGGATGTCCAGCACAATGCTCTCCACCGCCTGGGCCTCACGCTCAGGATCCACGAACACCCCCGCGGAGTAGGCCATGTAGACGTGCCAGCCACGCCTCTCCAGGCGCTCCACCCAGTGGCGGTCACGACGGCGCAGGCTCGGCTCGGCCACGTAGGCGGCGTCGTCAGTGAGGACCGCCACCAGCAGCTCGCCGGGGCAGTCGGGGTGCCCGATCGCCAGGGGGATGCGCACCCCCCCGCGCACCCCGTAGCGCGGCACCACCGTCAGGCCCTTGCGCCACAGGTGCTCGGCCAGGTCCACCAGGAGGCGGTCGGGTGCCGTGGACTCGGCCACGCTCTGGGCCGGCTCCCCGCCCGCACGCGCCAGGACCTGGCGCAGCAGGCGCGGCCCGGCCGCCTGGAGGCGGTTGGGGTCAATGTCCTCGGCAGCCAGGCAGGAGACCACCTGGGTGGTACCCCGGGAGACGGCCAGGGCCTCCACCAGCCCCACCATGCCCCCGTGCGTGGAGACCGCGCCGAAGGAGTGGATGGTGCGCCCGTGGGGCGTCTTGGCGTAGCCCACCGAGAGGATGACGTTGTCCCGGCGCAGGGAGCGCACCTGGGTCAGGTCCACCACCGCGAAGGGCTCACCGACGTCCTCCGAGAAGAACGCCTCCAGGGAGGGCGATCCGGTGGTGGCCGCGTTAATGGCCCGCTGGACCTCCTCGGCGTGCCGGGCGTTGAGGGCGATGACCGCCAGGCTGCGCTCAGGGGTGGTCAGGGCGTGCTCAATGACCAGGTCCACCACCCGCTCCACCTCGGCGGGGACGGACTCCACGGCGGCCTGGCCCGGGGCGGGCATGCCGCGTCCCTCGACCAGGTCCAGGCTGAGCTGCCAGGCGCCCGGCGGGGCGGGGACGGCGTCAATGACGTTGTCGTAGCCGTTGGCGGCCAGGAAGACGGCGATCTCCGCGTCCAGCGCGTGACGTCCCAGAGGCAGGGTCACCCGTGGCAGGAGGGAGCCGAGCTCGGCGGCCAGGCCGAAGGTGTCCCGGCGCGGGTCGCCGACCACCAGCACCTGCTCGGCGCGGACGAAGGCTGGCAGGACCTGGGCCACGGGCATCTGCGCGGAGGCGTCCAGGACCGCCAGGTCCACCACGGCGTCGGGGGTGAAGACCTGCGGCACGAGGGTGGGCGGCACGATCCACACCGGGGTGGCGGTCAGGGCCAGGGGGAAGACCCGCAGGATGTCACGCAGGGGCAGCTTGTCCTCCCGGCACAGGGCCAGGTAGAGGGCGCGGGCGGTGTCCTTGTCGGCGTCGACGCTGGCACGCACCCGGGAGGCGTAGGCGGCCAGGACCGGCCCGGCCAGTGAGGCGGACTGGGCGGTGTCGAGCCGACGCAGGGAGGCGGCCAGGGCGGTCAGCGCGTCGGCGTCCAGGCCCCCCATGTCCGGGTCCTGGCGCAGGGCGTAGGACAGGATGGAGATCCACCAGCAGTAGGTGAGCTCGTCCTCGATACGGCTGTCGGGCACCTCCCGGGCGGCCAGGTCCTTGACCAGGGGCCCCAGCCCCAGCTCGGTGAGCTCGTCCAGGACCTGGTTGGCCTCGGGCATCCTCTCGGCGCTGGCGGCGTCGTCCAGGAGGGTGCGTACACGCTCGGTCAGCTGGTCCAGGGGCATGTCGACCAGGACCGGGGCGTCCTCGGCGCGCCCCAGGACGGGCTGGAGGGCGGCCACGACCTCGTTGGTCTCCACGGCGGTGCGCTGCATGTCGTCCAGGCCCCGGGGCAGGCGCGGCCAGCCGTTGTCGGGGTCGTAGCGGCGCCAGGTCTCCCGCCGCCGCTGCACCTTGACCAGCTCACCGTGCAGGTCGCTGACGTTGCGGCCCGGGCGCACCAGGTCCTTGGCCTGCTTGATGAAGCGGCGCCGGGTGGAGCGCTTCATCTCGATGGAGCGCTCCTCACGCCACCGGCGGGTGGCGGTGGCGATGACCAGGTCCGCGGCCGAGCGCTCGAAGACCTCGGGCAGGAAGACGTCCAGGGACTCACGCACGCCGTCGAGCACCTCCATCTGCTCGTCCCACTGGCTCAGGGTGGCGGCGGGCTTCAGGCCGGTGAAGTCGCTGACGGACCGCACCTGCTCGGTGAGGGTGGGCAGGAGCTCCTCGGCCAGGCGGGCCAGGCGGGCCAGGGTGTCGGTGACCTCGTCAATGTCCGTGACGTCCAGGCTCCGCCAGGCCGAGGCGGAGAGCCGGGGACTGAGGATCCCCAGGGTGTGGGCACGGTGCAGCAGCCAGATGGCCCGGTCCAGGTCCTCGGCGCCTATGCGGCCCATGTGCTCGGGGGCGATCCGGGCGGTGGTGCGGGCCCGGGCACGGCCGCTGGTGAGCTCGGCGAGCTCCTGGAGGGCGTCGTAGGCGGACACGCCCCACGGGTCGCGCTCCCGGTGGAGGGCCTCGATGTAGCGGCCCAGGCGCCTGCGCACGGCCACCAGGCGCTGGCGCTGGAGGCTAATGGACTCGGTGTCCAGGTCGGGGACCTGCACCCCCAGGGCGGTGCGGACCGTCTCGGCGGCGTGACGGCGCCAGTCGGGGTCCTCGGTGAGGTCGGCGACCATGCTTCCCAGCCCGGCCTCGCGCAGGACCTGGGCCACGGCGTGCCCGTCGGCGTTGGAGGCGGGCACGTGCAGCACGGTGCGCCCGGAGGCGGCGGCGTCGGCCAGGATGGCGGCCAGGGTGTCGGCGACGTCGGAGCCGGGGGGCGCGTCGAGCAGGAGGGAGGCGCCCGAGCTGACGGCCTCGACGGCGTCGAGCTGGGCGGGGTCGAGGTCGCCGATACCCCGCTCGGCGCTGGGGGCGCGGTCGGTGCGCACCGGCTCGGGCAGCGTCACGTCCAGGGCGGCACGGGCCTGCTCGTCACCGGCCAGGGCGGCTACCAGGGCGGAGGCGCGGGCGCGCTCCTCCACGGCGTCGAAGTCCTCTACCAGGGCCTGCCCGGGGTGGACGAAGGCCCCCATGACCAGGCGCTCGTGGACGTCGAAGGCAGGCAGGTACTCACGTCCCAGCGCACCGATACGGGCCAGGGCCGAGCGGGGGGTGAAGCCCTCCCGGGACAGGGAGGCCCGGGCGATGGCCTCCACGTTCTCCGCGGCGCCGTAGCGGCGCAGGGCGCGCACGAGGACGGGGTTGACCTCGATGGTGGGCTCCAGGGTGATGGCGGCCTCCGCGTTGGGGCCGGTCAGGCGCACGGGCCGCAGCAGGACGGGGGCGTTGACGGTCCTGGTGGAGCGTACGGGGGTGGTGCGTTCCAGAGGGGTCAGTCCGGGCTGCTTGTCCTCGGGGTCCTGGTCATCGTTCTCGGCGTCGTCCTCGTCCTTGGGGCGGGTGACGGTCTCGTTCCAGGTGGCCACGCCAATGGCCAGGTAGACGGGGGCGACGCCGAACTGCCGGGCCAGGCTCTCGGTGCGGGAGGCGACCTCGCGCAGGCACTGGCGGGCCACGCTCAGGGCGGAGTGCTCACGGATGAGGTTGGTCAGGTGGGTGGGTCGGCCCGCGTAGAGCTGGGCCAGGCCGGAGGGGTGGGCCGCGGTGAGGTCCACGACGCCGTCGATGACGGTAATGTCGTCCAGGCTGGCGACGCCCCCCAGATCCACCAGCTCGCTGCGCCACGAGGTCAGGGCCGCGTCCACGCGGGCCAGGCGCACGGGATCCCCCAGGGGGGGCATGACGGGCGGCGGAGGGGCCGGGACGCCGTGGGCCGGCGTGACCTCGGCGGGGGACGGCTCACGCGGCTCGACGGGGACGTCCGGGCTCTCCGGGTCGGCGGCCCAGGAGACGGCTGGCTCGTGGACGGGTGCGCGATCCGCCGAGCGGCGCCGAAAGCGGCCGAAGAAGGAGAGCAAGGGCGTCATGCCACATAACGTACCGGCCGCCCTCGCCCAAACCGGACAGGCGCGGCCGGTTTCCGCCCCGGGGAGACACGACGGCGGGAGCTCCGCCTGGCGGGGGCACCAAGGAGCGCTCCGGGCTCGCCCTGGCGCCGTTCGGGGCTCCGCCTGGTGGGGGTGGGGGCAGTGGCCCAGGTGCCGCTGGCCCGCGCCCGGCACCTTGGGAACGTATCGACCGCCAGGCGCAGACCGCCAGGCACCGCTGGCCCGCGCCCGGCACACCATGGCACCCGGTGGGGACAGGGGCGGTACAGACGTAGGCTAGTAGGCCGTTAGTCCTTGGTTAATACGGGTTATGGCTCTGGGACGGGGCGAAGGCGTCCAGATACTGGGACGGGGGCTGTTGCCTGTACGTGACCCGGACTAGGGTAGTGGCAGTTCTCACAATGAGGATCCTAAAGACAGGCGTGTGCGTGGAGGTGTGCGGTGTCCCTGGAGGTCGTGCTCGGCGAGCTGACGAGGGCGCGGTCCCTGGCGTTCGAGGCCGCCGACTCCCTGGAAGGCGTGGCGTACGTGCCGAGTACCGGCAGTGAGGCCACGTTCGGCAGTCCGGTCCTGGCCAGTGCGGCGCAGGCCTTCTGCCTGGAGCTCGAGGACGTGGTGCGTGGGCACGCGGCCCGGGCCGAGCAGACCGCCGAGGCGCTGGGGGCCGCTGCGGCCGACTACGCGCGGGCCGACCAGGAGGTAGAGACGCAGGTCGGCGCCCTGGCCGGGGGTCTGGGAACCGTGGCCCCCGGGATCGGCTGGGGCGCGGACTCGCCCTACCGTCAGCAGGGGCCCAGCTCCCAGACCCAGGAGGAGATATACCAGCGCCTGGCCAAGCGCCTGCGCGGTGACCAGCCAGCCGAGGGCGCGGACTCGCCCCACGGCCAGCAGGCGCCCAGCCCTCAGACCTCGGAGGAGATATACCAGCGTCTGGCCAAGCGCCTGCGTGGTGACCAGCCGGCCGAGCCTGACGTGGAGGGGTTGCGATGAGCACGAGTGCGTGGGATCTGGCGGGAGGCCTGGTTCCTGAGATCCTGGGTAGTCCAGGCGGGGTGCTGGAGGTGGCCGACTCCTGGCGGCAGGCCGGGGGGCGTGTGGGTGGTGCGGCAGGCCTGGTGGGCCAGGCCGGGGCCGGTACGCCCTCCTGGCAGGGCGAGGCCGCCTCCGCCTTCCAGGAGAGCACCGGCGGTCTCGAGACCGACCTGGAATCCCTCCAGACCACCTACCAGGGGGGCGCCGGGGTGCTGGAGTCCTACGCCGGCGTCCTCCGGGCGGCCCAGGACGCCGCTGCCACCTTGCGCGCCCAGGCCTCCAGCCTCCTCCTGGACGCCCTGGGCGACCCCGTCAAGGCCCTGGCCGCCATGGCCGCCCTGACCACCATCGCCAAGGCGGCCGCCACCATCCAGACAGAGGTCACCCACGCCGCCAGCACCGCCGCCGCAGCACTCAGCACCAGTGGCATAAGTAGTGCGAGCCCTGTCGGCAACAGTTCAGCAAAAAGTACTTATCTACACATACAAAGCCGTTAACAAATGATGACATTGAACGCATCAAACGAGAACTCACAGGTAACGCAGGCTGGAGACATCCTGAGCAAGGCGAAATTGGCGACTGCTACCTCTTGGCCGTACTGGAAGCCTATGCCCGCACCGACGAGGGTCGCAAGATGCTGCGCGACAACGTCAGGTGGGACGAGAGCAAGAAGGCCTTCATTGTGACATTCTACAAGGACGGAGAGAAGAAGGAGATAGAAGTTCGACATTATTACGACTCAGGAAACAGAGGATGGCCCGGTCTTATAAATATATATGAATACGCATACGCTCAGCTCGTAGGGGAATCAGATTTTCCCAACGGGTACACGGGCAAGGCATTGGAAAGCATTTCAGGAAAGAGTGTCCGCTATATCACAACTAAAGGAGGGGGCTCGAGCTGGCCCTGGGAGGAAGACCACCAATACACCGATGACCAGTGGGAGGAGATAAAACAAGCGATTAAAGACGGTAAGCCGGTAGTGGGGAACACGTATGGCGGAGATTTCGGGGATCATGAGGATGCGGTAGTAGAGGCTACCACAGATACCAACGATGACGGCAAGGTCAACGACAAGGACAAAGTCGACACCAACCAGGACGGGGTGGTGGACGACAAAGACACTCAGCCAAAATACAAGATTGCAGGAGGGGTCAACAACAAAGGAAAGACCGAGGGGCATGCGTACACTATAGTGGCTATTGACGACAAGTATGTAACCCTCAGGAACCCTTGGGGAAGCAACGGGAAAGTAGACAGCGACAAACAACTTCCTGGGGTCGACGAAGATGTCTACGACGGACTTATTAGAATAAGTCGCGAAGACTACGAGAAGTACTTCAGTCGAACCTATATAGGAGAATATTAGAAACCTCTCTTAAGGTCTCCGAGCTCACACAAATTGCGCATAGGCGCCGCGCACGCTCTCCGGACGCACGTTTTAGTCACGACCCTAAATACAGTGTTCACCCAGTGACTACAGTAGTACGATTCCAGGTTCGAGTTCGAGGTTGAAGATAGCTTCCACGTAGCCGTTCCTGGGGCCCTCTTCCCACGGGAACATGTATATAGGTCCTGGCATCACCTCTGTAAGCGTGATCGTTCCGAGCCCCTCAAGGTAGACACTCTCCCCCAGTCGCAACTCCCTCTCCTCACCGGCACCGCCGTCAGTACGCACCCACTTAACACCCACCACCCACTCACGATTCTCAATGCGCGTCGCCCGGTACTTCAGGTAACCATAGTTAGTCCGCTCCGGAGGTATGCCCGGGCCCAGGTACAGCGTCTCACCCTCCTCAATACCTGGGGGCAGGGGAACCCATTCAGTGGAAGGACGCTGCCACCACACATACAGCAGACGCCCACCCACCACCGAGCAGCCCAGGGCTACCAGGACGACCAGGACCAGCACGCCACGGGACGCCCTGTGCCTGTGAGGCATCTTCCTTCGCGACAACTTGATCATGACCACCAGTGCCTGTACCTAAGGTGTTTCGGAGGTTTCTCGCCTATAGCGGTCCGGGAGGAGTACTTCCCGCGGTCAGAACGCTTATCCTTACAGGTCCGTATTCTGGTGCGGGCGTGTCCACATGGATTGACATTCTGCGCCTACTCGTTGCAGTCGTTGGTGTACGCGCACCTGATAACGCCTGGGTCAGGGTTGAGGTTTACTCCTAGGCGTGGGCCTGAGCCGTCGGACAGGTCCCATGGTGGTGGGGCGGGGCTGACCCAGGTCAGGGTGAGGGTTCCCAGGTCCTGGACGTGGACGGGCTGGCCCAGACGCAGCTCTATGTCCTGTTTCCCGCCCGTGGTGGCGGCCCCTCTCGGGGTCCAGGAGACGAAGGCGACCCACTCGTGTCGCTGGGTGCCAAGGGAGGAGAACCTGAGGATACCAGCCGACGTGTTTACAGGCGGTATCGGGGGGCTGAGTACCAGGTCCTCACCCTTCTCTATCCCTGGGGGCAGGGGGACTTCTCGCACCGGCGGGCGCACCCACCACAGGTAACCCGCCCCCGCGCCCACCAGGCCCACCACGACAAGAAGCACCACCACCAGACACGACAACCCACAACGCCCACCAGACACGCGAACCACCTACCGTCTCAGGCGAATAATGCCGTCAGGGTCAAACATTCCAAGACGCTCACGTCGCGGGCTCCTCCTGTAATTCTCCCGTTCCCGGGCGGCGTCGGCCGGGCGGACAGACACTGCCCGGACTATCTGGTGGGTCAGCTGAGAATCCTCTCCCCAGGTCCGGGACGCTATCTGCGAGACCTCCTCCGCCACCTCGTCCTGGGCCTGGCTCACGCACCTGAGAATAACGTCAGCCAGAGCAGGCGGATCCATGAGGTACGCCCGGGACCCCAGCTCCAGACCGGTCAGCCGACCCGCCACGTCCACCGTCACGACCACAGCGCGGTCAGGCGTCCAGCCACTTCCACTCACCTCCTTCAGGCGTGTGGTCAGGCCAGAGACCCGAGCCGCCTCGTCCTCGGCCTGCCCGGATACGCTGCGTAACCGTTCGGCTCCACGCTCCAGGCGCTCCTGTGCGGCCCACGCCCCGGGCCATACGTCCTGCGTCACCCGTACCACCTCCAACAAGTCGTTAATGACATGCGGAACATACTACCATTATGTGCCCGCCCTCACCTACATGCTGCTCGTGGGCGTCGTCCGCACTCCGAGACGGCCTTCCGCCCTCACCTGCCGGACTCGACGTTCGCGGCCAAGCCTGACGACGGCACCTAAGCGACCGGGGAACGTCGAGTCCAGCAGAAGGACGGTGGTGGGCTCAGTAGTGCTTTCCGTACAGCGCCTCGCACTGCCCGCCGTATTTCAGGGAGTAGTTCCTTCCCCCGCAGGACTGACCATAGGACTCCTCATAACCAGAGGCCGTGGCATAGAGGAGGTCGCAGGCCACCATATCCCCCCGGGAGCACTGTCCGTAGTAGTAGCTACCGCCCGTGGAACCGGAATCACGATCCGAGTAGCTGTGACCACGCCACTCTACGTCCTTGAGCTGCCCAATAATATCGGCAGCCACGAGGACCGGGGTGGCAACGGCGCTGGACCTGGTGACCGCGTCAGCGAGGTCGCTGGCGTCCTTGGGGCTCATCCCTGCGTCCTCCAGGATTCTGGAGAGGTCGTCGAGGGCGCGCTCCGAGGGCTGCAGGCTGAAGACGTTGACAATTGTCCCGGAGGTGGACACGTGCCAGCCTCCGTGCCTGTTCTCCACCACCACCCCGAGCCGCTCGGGATTGGCAAGCTGTCGTGAAATATTGACCGACGCCGTATTGTGCCTGGAGGCAGAGGTCTTCACGTTCATGGTGTCGCCGTCAAACGACAGGGTGAACTCCTTGTTCTCCTCACCGGGGAACACGGTGATCCTTGACTTCCCGGGGCGCACCACGGCCCGGCCGTCTCCGATATCCGTCGAGCTCAGGTCCCAGTCAATCTGCGCGTGCTCCGAGAGACGCGACGAGTACTTACGGTCGTCACCGACCGTGACAGGCCCGTACACCCTGGCCAGACGACGTTCCGGCAAAGAGAGCAGACCGGTCACGTCCTTATCGAACAGGTCACTGGGACGACGGGCGTCGAGCACCGACTGGGTCAGGTCCCTGACCGCCTCCTCGGGTGAATGCGCCCCCTCGGCCTCAAAGTCGGCCCGGTAGTCGGGGGTCTTGACGTCGTCATCCCTGGACGCCGCCTTCTGGTACTCCCACTGGGCCCAGGTCATCATGGGGGAGACGTACCAGCGCCCGTCCTCCCGGACCAGGACCAGCTCAAGCGGGATATCGCCCGAGAAGAAGTCCCTCGAGACGTCGTCATTGTAGGTGGCGTCCGAGAAGTCAAGGTCGTCAAAGAAGTCCTTCTCCTTCCGGTTCAGGGTGGAGCCCTTTGCCGACTCGTAGCGCGTGCGCAGCGTGCTCGCCAGGCTCTGGTCAACCCTGGCATTAAGACGCCAGGAGGATATGGTGGCAATAGCCAGGTCATCTGACTTCTGGTCGACGGAGTACCGCATCTCCGAGGAGCTGACGGTGACCGACTCCAGGTAGCTGTCGACCGCGTCCTCAGAGAAGAGGCTTCCAGGATCCCCCTTGGAGCTCCTCTCACCCGACCCGGAGCCACCGTCCTTGATCACGTCAGCGGACTTCGTGACGGTATCGATCTCCTCCGGCGAGACCATCTTGCCCAGGGAGAGGATGTCCTTGCCCGGGATCGCCTCCGCAATGGAGTCCATGACCCCATCCGGGGAGGAGGCCCCACGCTGGAAGAAGTAGGAGTAGATGGCGAACGCGCTGCCTGAGACCGCAAGCACAAGAACGAGTACGGCAGCGATAACCCACCCCCGACGACGTCGCCTTCTACCGGCTGGGGCCGGGGCAGGCCCTGCCGCGGCGGACGGCTGCGGCGAGACCACAGCGGTGGGCGCCATTGCCGCAGCCGACGGAGACGGCGCAGGAGCCATCGTGCCAGCCGGCTCCGGTCCCGGCGGCGCACCCGTAGCGGGTGACGGGGTCGCTGGCGCAGGCATGGGGGCGTGGGCCGCGTCAGCTGCGACAGGAGCGGAGGGCGAACCGGACGCCGACGCCGGGGGCGG
>ERZ772764.1144-NODE-1144-length-16984-cov-2.621950_pt1 | contig 16984 bp, 15 predicted proteins | sample MGYA00512163_ERZ772764 | MGnify/ENA primary metagenome ERZ772764 (study PRJEB29015, sample SAMEA2737903) | human oral metagenome | biome: human oral; feature: human-associated habitat; material: dental | place: China | collected 2094 ... | reverse complement strand
CATGAATGGGGTACTTCCCCGAGCTAAGATGACTCGTCTTGCTTCCCCACCTAGGGGGCTCAAACGGCCTTGCCCTACCCTTCAGGGGCAAAACATATACGTTTCGTACCCAAGACGTATACGTTTCACGCTCGAAACGTATACGTTTTACTCGTGATACGTATACGTTGCATTCCGAGAAGGGTATATGTTGCAGGCGAAAGGCCTTGTCACCTTAGTCCTCGTGATGCTGTGAAGATGAAGACAAGGCTAGAGAGAACTGGGGGAAGTGGGTGGTCACTAAAACACAGCGAACTCGGAGTACCAGAAGTGATCGAGCGTCCTCAACGAATCACCTTCTCTCAGATACCAGACCGTGAGTAGCGTGTCCCGACGTGCGTGCCAGGTGAACTCCAGGATCCAAGTCTTGTGCGCCATGCGCTCGTGCATGGGAAACATCCGTTCGACAGGGTTACGGAACTCATCATGGAACTCCTGAAGGATGAAGCTATCCCGATAGAGAGGCTTGAAGAGACTATCAAGCTCCGTCGGCGTATAGCTCACGACACGGAGCGAGTCGGAGAGAGGAGCCTCGACCTTCTGCACCTGCTTCTTCTGGGTACAGGAGCAGAAGCCAGAGAGGAGACCCACGAGGGTGAGGTAAAGGCTTAGTCTTGTCATCATAAGGGGGCATATTTAGGTGTTCAGCTAAGGGTATCTAGGCCCGGAGCGATCGCCGAAGATGTGCGGGGACTTTGCTCGTCTTTTCCTCACCGGAATCCCTACACGCTCTGCTGTAAAAGTACGCTTTCTTACCCATAGAATTAGGTCCGCTCATGGTGGGGCGCTCAAGCATCCTATGGTAGGTCGCTGAGATGACCTGCGGTAGGGTTGCTTTACCCACCTTTTCGCTTTAACTTCGTCCCCGAGGGAAAGGCGGTGGCCATACCCAAAGGGAGAGCCTTGCCCAACAAGCTAAGGGCAAGCGCTCAGCACCTCTTCCCTCCTCGACGAAGAAGATAGTGTAGACATGACGAAAGAACTACGATCACGGACGAGCCGGATCCTCGGCTATCTATGGGGTGGAGCTTGCCTTGCCCTCCTCGTGATCGTCGGTGAGGACCTTCACTCGTGCCTCACCAAGCCCGAGGCCTATCCCTTCGGAGCGGAGAACGTCTCCATTATATATAGGGACCTACCGACGTACGTGGGCGCTAACGCCCTGCTAGCGCTCTGGCTCGTCATGGGTATCACCCTGGCCTTCTTCGTTCGGCATAGACGTCAGGGCAGTCTAACCTTATTTCACGCCCTGATCACACTGGCGATGCTTCTGGTGAGCGCACTTCCCGAGTAAGACGCACCCAGCATTCCTAGCCCAGCTCCGAAGCCTAATTCACTGCAGTACCAGAGACTTAGCCTAGGGTTAGGGAGTAGCATGCCTTTCCTTAATTTTCATAATATATCACAGAGTATAGAGAATTGTTGTAGGATTGAGGAAAAGTTATTTATTTTGTGATGTATCTATCACTTAGACATCATGATAATGAACAGATTCCTACAACGACTACCTCGCTTAGGCTTCCGCCTCAAGGTGGCTCTACTACTCGTAGGTGGGATCGTGCTGGGCTTAGGCGGACTCTTCCTGTATCTGCTGCGGTTCCACACTTATCTAGGCGACGATCCCTCGGCCTGTGTCAACTGCCACATCATGACCCCTTACTACGCCACGTGGATGCATGGCGCTCATGCTCGAAATACCACTTGCAACGACTGCCACGTACCTCATGACAATGTCTTCCGAAAGTATTACTTCAAGGGCAAGGACGGTATGAACCACGTGTATAAGTTCGTCACGCGACAGGAGCGACAGGCTATACAAGCCATCGACGAGAGTGCAGAGGTCATCATGGAGAACTGTGTACGCTGTCATGCTACCCTCAACACCGAAATCGTCAACACTGGACGTATCTCCTACATGGACGTCAAGTGTGACCAGGGGAAAGCTTGCTGGGATTGCCACCGAGATGTGGCCCATGGCAAGATGAACTCCCTCTCATCCACTCCAGCAGCTCAGGTGCCACTTCCCGAATCACCCGTGCCCGACTGGCTACAGAAGATGGTCAAGTAATCTCCCATCATTCGCTACGAAAAACAACAACAGAATAACAACAACGTAAAAGAGACTTAAGAATCATGGCAAAACAGTTGAAACGTTGGCAAGGATGGCTCCTCTTCGGAGGCTCAATGGTCATAGTCTTCGTCCTTGGGCTCATCGTCTCCTCACTCCTCGAGCGTCGTGCTGAGGTGGTGAGCATCTACAACAACCGCAAGCACCTCTTCTCGGACTCGATCGTGTCACAGAACGAGAAGTTCGCCGAAGACTTTCCCCGCGAGTATCAGACTTGGGCAAAGACAGCAGACACCACCTATAAGGGTGAATTCAATAGCTCACAGCGTGTCGACGTACTCGCAGCACGACCTGAGATGGTCGTCCTGTGGGCAGGCTACTCGTTCGCAATGGAGTATAACACACCACGTGGGCACAAGCACGCCATCGAAGACATGCGTGAGATCCTTCGTACAGGCTCCCCTGGGGTGAACGGCAAGGAGGATATACAGCCTGGTACCTGCTGGACCTGTAAGAGCCCAGACGTACCTCGTGTCATGAAGGAGAAGGGGATCGCAGAGTTCTACAAGGCTCCCTGGAGTAAGTGGGGTGACGAGATCGTGAACACCATCGGTTGCTCCGACTGTCACGATGCCCGCACCATGAACCTCAAGCCTGCTCGTCCCGCACTCTACGAAGCCTTTGCTCGCCGTGGTGACGATGTCTCCAAGCAGTCCCACCAGCACATGCGTTCGCTCGTCTGCGCCCAGTGCCACACCGAGTACTACTTCAAGGGCGATGGTAAGTACCTCACCTTCCCTCAAGACAAGGGCTACACCGTCGAGGATATGGAGGCTTACTACGACGAGATGAACTACTCCGACTACACGCACAAGCTCTCTCGAGCTCCTATCCTCAAGGCCCAGCACCCCGACTACGAACTCTGGCGTATGGGTATCCACGGACAGCGTGGTGTCTCCTGTGCTGACTGTCACATGCCCTACGTGAGTGAGGGTGGAGTGAAGTACTCCGATCACCAGATCGTCAGCCCTCTGGCTCGTATCGACAAGACCTGTCAGACCTGTCACCGTGAGGACGCAGAGACGCTCCGTCAGAATGTCTACGACCGTCAGCGCATGGCCAACGTAGTACGTAACCGCGTAGAGAAGGAACTAGCTAAGGCACACATCGAAGCTAAGTACGCTTGGGACAATGGCGCTACTGAGCCCGAGATGCAGGCTGCCCTTCAGGCTATCCGCAAGAGCCAGTGGCGCTGGGACTTCGCCGTAGCTAGCCACGGTGCTTCCTTCCACGCTCCTCAGGAAGTGACCCGCATCCTCGCTCAGAGCCTCGGCTATGCTCAGGACGCTCGTCTCTCCATCGCTAAGGTACTCGCTAAGCATGGCTTCACCGGAGACGTCCCCATGCCTGATATCTCTACCAAGGAGAAGGCTTGGGCCTATATCGGTATCGATGGTAAGAAGCTCCAGGCTGACAAGGCTGAGTTCATGAAGACGGTCGTACCTAAGTGGGTACAGTCTGCTAAGGCACAAGGCAAGCTCATCGAACTCTAAGCTGATTCCCCCCCGAAGCTTGACACACATCTAGAATATCCCCTATGGCGCGGCGACAGACCTCATCGTCTGCCGTCGCGCTTCTTCTCTACTCCAACTCCTTTCCCGTATGTTTAATGCTATCTGGAAAATGAAAGAAGGCTTTGCCACCGGTGCAGGGCTGATCCTCGTGGGGCTAGTGCTCCAGTACAGCGTGGGTCCCATCCACTGGTCAGACTTCGCCTTCCCGATCAACGGCATCTTCCTCATCCTCTACCTGCTCTCCCTCGTAGTCGTCTACCTGCTACGTCATCGAGTACGCCTCTTCGCCTTCCTCTTCACCGCCGAAGCAGCTGTACCCACATTGATCTACGCCGCCCTACTCACCGTCGTGATGGGGCTCACGCGTCAGGTAGCACCTCACGAACGTGCCATCGACCCCATCGGGCTGACACAGATGCTGTCCTTCTGGCCCTTTGTATTTATCTATGCTCGCCTCGCAGGTATCGTGGGGCTGATAGCACTACGGCAGATCTTACATTTCCGCCTGAGAGAAGTACCCTCCATGCTCTCACACATCGGGCTCTTCATAGCTATCGTCTCCGCTACGCTCGGTAGTGCTGATATGGAGCGAGTGAAGCTCACGGCCCAGACAGACATGCCCGAGTGGCGTGCTACCCACGAACAGGGCTTCATGGAGCTCCCTCTAGCTATCCAGCTGGAGAAGTTCACCATCGACGAGTATCCCCCCAAGCTTCTAGTCATCAACAGCAAGACAGGGAAGTCCATCCCAGCGAAGAACCCTGACATCGTACTTATCGATAAGCACTTCCGAGAAGGTATGCTTCATCAGTGGCGCATCCGTATCCAGCAGAACCTTCCCCTGGCTGCACCCGTCATCACCTCTGATACGACGAGGTACGTCGCATGGGGATCGTCAGGTGCTGCTACTGCCCTTCTGGTCGAAGCACAGCCTATGAAGGATGGTAAGGAGGTCGGCAAGCCCCTCGTCGGGTGGGTCACCTGCGGTAGCTACCTCTTCCCCTTCCAGGAACTCAAGCTCACCAAGGATCTAAGCCTTGTCATGGCACGGCGTGAACCTGAGCGCTATGCCTCACGTATCCATGTCTACACCCAGTCGCAGAAGAACATCGTCGCTACCGTCGAAGTCAATAAGCCCGTCACGGTCGATGGATGGAAGATCTACCAGCTTAGCTACGACGAAGCGATGGGCCGATGGAGCGAGACCAGCACCTTCGAGCTCGTCAAGGATCCTTGGCTACCTGCCGTCTATGTAGGGATCTACCTACTGCTGGCTGGTGCTATACTTACCTTCATCGTCTCGCAGAAACGTCGCTAAGTCCTTCCCCCTAGCCTAGGGTAAGGCTCCCCTCTACCACGAAGGCTCAAGAGACAGCGCCCTAATAGAAGGAGCTAGCCCTACCCTCTTCTGCTTCACCACTTCAACCCCTATCAACTCTATCCTCATGACTTGGGATTCCTTCCTATTCTTCGCTATCCCTGCCCTCCTGCTATGGGCGGGCGGTGCTTGGACGGCTTGGCGCAAGCGTCCTCTCCCTACCTATCTACTCACTGCTGCGGGCCTCATCGTCTACTTCGCCTTCATCCTTGGGCTATGGCTCTCGCTGGAGCGCCCTCCTCTGCGCACCATGGGTGAGACACGCCTGTGGTATGCCTTCTTCCTTCCCACGGCAGGGCTGATCGTCTATTCTCGCTGGCGCTATCCTTGGATCTTAGCCTTCAGCACCGTCCTGGCGGGTGTCTTCACGACGATCAATATCGTCAACCCCGAGATCCACAACAAGACGCTCATGCCTGCGCTCCAAAGCCCTTGGTTCGCACCACACGTCATCGTCTATATGTTCGCCTACGCTGTGCTCGGTGCTGCAGCGCTGATGTCTGCCTACCTGCTGTGGTTCAAGAAGTCACCCATCAACGATCACGAGATGGACATCTGCGACAACCTCGTCCAAGTAGGTTGGGCCTTCATGACCGTCGGTATTCTCTTCGGAGCGCTCTGGGCTAAGGAAGCTTGGGGCCACTATTGGGCGTGGGACCCAAAGGAGACATGGGCTGCAGCCACGTGGTTTGCCTATCTGGCTTATATCCATGTGCGCATCCGCTCCGACCGCTATCGTCGTGTAGCGCTCTGGGGGCTATTCATCTCCTTTATCCTTCTGCAAATGTGCTGGTGGGGGATCAACTACCTCCCTTCGGCTCAAGGCGTGAGCGTCCACACCTACACCCTCGGCTAAGAACATAGCTATATCTATAAACGACATCGTCCCCACCTGTAGTCTCTACGGGTGGGGACGATGTCGTTTATTCTTCTTCATCATCCAAGTAATCTTCAACCTCCTCTAAAGGATCAAGATCTGCAACATACTTACTCCTTCTTCTTTACAGGCTTTGGCGCAGTGTAAGGCATACTGAATAGCTTGTATGACCTCAAGAACAATTCGTTTGTATCTGCATCATCTTTACTTGCCTCAAGAGTCGGGACCAAGATCTTATCCTTAAACTTATCATTGGCAATATACTTAAACATCACAGCCCCCTTTGATAGCACATCATCTCTGAGATCATTAAGCGCTTCAGTTGCATCCTCAAGCTCTTTATTTAGCCCGGGTCTAACTTTAGGGGAGGCAAAAATAATTTCATACTCATAGTCTTCGGGGAAGTAACTGCGTAGAAGCAGATAGGAACGCAGAAGCTTCTTCTTAAAGCTCTTTATTGTCCTATCCACATTCTTGTAATTCAGCCCGCCCTCATGATACGCAACATCTATTGCATAGACTCTCTTCTCTATAAAGTTTATTCCGAGGACATCTATCTCAGCCTGCTTCAAGAATTGGGTAAAACTTGATTTTATGATACAATCAACAAAGTTGTCCTTGGACTCACCCATTGGATCACCCTTCGCATACCCTTTACTAAGTTTCATAAAGACTTCATGCGCTTCTTGGCCACCCTTCAAATACATCGCCCACTGTATTGAGCTTTTCCAATTCGTCTGATAGACTGTGCATTTCTTCACGTGCTTGAGATAGCTCAAGCATAGAGACTCTCCAATTTCGATTTTCATGAAACTTGTTTGTTTGAGTATGATGATGTGCAAATCTAAGAAGAATAAGGCTGGCGAGCAAAGGGTATACCCTTCGTGATCAAGACGTATACGTTTTGGACGCAAAACGTATACGTTTCCAGCCTAAGACGTATACGTTTCAGGCACGAAACGTATACGTATTGGACCGAGTAGCTTTGGGCGAGGAATCTTAAGGCGTTTCACTGGGGGAAAGGTCACCTCCTTTAGCCCCCCTTTTACGACCCACGGTAGGTCGCTGAAAAAACCTACGGTAGGTCGTCGATGCGACCTACCGTGGGTCGCTTCGACGACCTACCATAGGTTTCTAAACCACCCCTTGGCAGAAGCCTCGGAGAAAGGCTAAGCTTGAGGCCTCGCTGAGCCTGAATTCGCCAACCCATACCAAGCGCTAACCTACGCCCTCAGCTAAGGGCACAGTGAGCGCATAAACCTCCATAAAGAAGCGTCCCCACCCGTAGTCACAGCTACAGGTGGGGACGCTTGCTTTAATATCGTCTCGCTATATGCCCTCTTCGTGCACTATTGGTGTTTCACCGGGAGCCACGAGGCATCCAGCACATCATTTGGCTGGGGGGATCACCTCATATCTCTGTGGAGTGCAGTCATTCGTAAAGAAGATGATCATAGGAGTGCGGATACCAGGCATGATCTCCCCTCCAATTAGCATACCAGCCATTGCACAAGAATACCTATCCAGATAGACGGCATCTGCTCGGCCATCGAAGTGAAATTCGCTTTTCGCTTCCCCCCTCCCTCTCGACTTATCGAAGGAGTACCAGTCGCTACAGAAACCATACCATGCAGGGTCATGGCTGAGATAAGCACGCTGCTCAGCCTGTAGCCTCTTCACCAGCCGACGATTGCCCCTAGCTTTCGCAGCCTTCAGATCCTTCTCTCGCTGGAGTGCCGTCACAAAGAGGTCAGCCCGCACCCCACCAGAGAAGCTATTGCTGTACTCCGAGACATAGCCTCCCCCAAAGCCATGGGCAGCGATGGGGTCATCGGGTGCGATCTTGTAAGTCTGCCACTGCTTCGTCTGAGGTGTATAAGTCATATAGGTGACATCGGCCTGGACTCGTTGATCGGGCTCATCTACACCTGTGAATGATCCCATAACACTTAAGTACGGGACGCCGGAAGAAGTGTCGCTTTCATCCTGATTCGTCATAGCTACGAGCTTGAGGAAAGGGCTATGTGGATAAGGCGTCTCCTCACGCCACTCCTTTTGCGGACGCCTGAGGTCGAGAGACAGGACGGTATTGGAGAGCGTCCCATTCACTCGGCCCCCTATGAGGTAGAGCACATCCTCTACAAGAGCTGAAGCCATACCACTACGTGGCTCAGGCAAGCTGGGTAGCGGAAGAATCTCCACGCCAAGGCTATCGCTCAGCTCTATGATATAGGCATCACGTAGCTCTCCCGCCTCAGACTGGCCACCTGCGACGATGAGCTGACTAAAATACTGCTGGAAGGCTGCGTAGGCAGTCGGTTGTGGCAAATGCCCCACAAGCTTCCATCCCATATCCAGCTCCGAAGCCTTAGCCTCACAAGCAGTATACATAGCATCAAGATAGTCGGCGAGATAGATCTCGGAATAATAGCGCTTCGCTCCGCCCTCTCGGGCTGGGTGATCGGGGAAGTTACAGCCTCCAGCCATCACTAGTTGTCCCGGGAGTAGCTCTCCCGCTATATGTCCTGATACGCCCTTGGCATAGGCGGAGTCTAACTGAGGTGTCTTGCTCTTGAAGATGCGCACCTCCTCTTGTGCATGTATCGTGCCATAGCTCGTACCCAGCGCAAGCAGGAGGAGAGCCATGAGCCTTGCTCTACGTAACATACTCTTCATCATTCGTACTTGTTCATTAATTTCCCAGCTTGGACAGATTCATATCCCCCTTGCTGGAGCCTTACAAAGATAAAGATAAGGCATACCAACAGAGGCATGAGACGAGACCGATAGGTAGGGGTACGAGGCGAAGAGGCGAGTTAGGGAGACGGAACACTCTCCACCGAATGAGGGTTATCTTCCGTGAAAAGGTAGGTCACTTCGCTGGAGCATGGGTTCGAAGAGAAAGAACCGAAGGGAAGTAACCGAGACCTTAGGGAAGGGATCGTTCGGGCGAGCTGGGTAAGCGAGCCTCGAGCAATAGAGCCTTCCCCTCATCACCCTAAAGCAAAAGAAAATGATGCATTCGCCCTGGGCTCTGCTGATCCTACTCATCCCGATCCTCGCCGAATACTATGTGTCCCACAGAGTATGGCAACTCCTTCCCCCGATCCTTCCCCTGAGGATCATAGTCGTCGCACTGATGACTCTGGCCTTCATCTTCGCCTTCGTCAGCTTCAGCGGTGCGCTGGATCGGATACCCTTGGAGCTGGGTACCTTCACCTACGAGGTCGGGAACTCTTGGCTCATCCTGCTCCTATATCTAGTGATGGTCTTCGGGGTGCTGGACCTAGGACTGGCACTGGGACTCATCCCTCGCTCCTTCCTCAGAGGGAGCGTCGTGGGGAGCGTGAGTGTGCTCCTCTTCTTCGTAGGGCTCTTCACCTATGCCCACCTCCACTTCGAGCAGAAGCAGCGTGTAGAAGTCACCCTTGACTCCGAGGGGAAGGTCGGGAAGCCCGTGAAGCTCGTCCTCGTCAGTGACCTGCATCTCGGCTACCACAATCGCCGTAGCGACCTTCGTCGTTGGCTCCAGCTGATCAAGGCGGAGCGCCCTGATGCCATCCTCATCGCTGGGGACCTGATCGATTGGTCGATCAAGCCCGTCCTGGAGGAAGGCTCTGCGGAGGAATTTCGAGAACTGGGCATCCCCATCTATGCGATCCTAGGCAACCACGACTACCATGCTGGCACAGGTGCCGACAAGGACTTCTGTGAGCAGGCGGGGATCCAGCTCCTGCAGGACAGCGTGGCCTATTTCGGAGATCTAGCGATCGTAGGACGTGACGACCGAACGAATCCCCACCGCAAGAGCCTCCAGCAAATCATGGAAGGCATCGACCGAAGTAAGTACATCATCGAGCTAGATCATCAGCCTTACCACCTCGAAGAAGCAGAGCAGTGCGGAGTGAACTTTGAGTTCGCAGGTCACACGCACCACGGACAGGTCTGGCCCCTCAATTGGGTCACGGATGCAGTCTATGAAGATGCGTTCGGCCCACTGACCAAGGGCAAGACCGAGTACTATGTCAGTTCGGGGCTCGGGATCTGGGGTGGTAAGTTCCGAATAGGCACGCAGTCCGAGTACCTAGTGGTGACCATCCGCTAAGGGCAAATTAGGGCGAGAGCAGAAGGGGCAAAAAGGAACCTACGGTAGGTCGTCCTTGCGACCCACGGTAGGTCGTCGAGACGACCCACAGTAGGTTTTTTCGGCGACCTACCGTAGGTCGTTTTTTGAGGCCTCAGAAGAGCCTGTGCAGAAGGGCTAGAAGGCGCCTTGCTCAGTCTGCTGATGAGCTTTCTAAAAATGGGTGGCGGTGAGGAGATAGGAAGCTCGGGAAATTAGCCCCGGCTTATAAGAGGAAAAAGGGAGCCGACATCCCGTAGCTGTGTCTCTGGATCGAGGGGCGTAGCGAGAGGCTAGGTCGAGGGGAAGCTCTTCTGTCAGTAAGATGCAGGTCGGAGCTTAGACAGAGGCGGTGTACTTCTGCTGGTAAGGTGCTGGCGGAAGCTTAGGCAGAAGGAAAATGCTTCTCTCTATCTAGCTGAGTAGGCTGGGGGAGACCGAGGCGAAAAGCCTTCCTCCCTCGCTGGTGTGGTAGGGGAGGGTAGCCTTCACTTGAGGGCATCGGCGCTAAGGGAAAAGGACCGTTCGCTTAGAAATAGCTACCTTTGCGCCACATGTGCACTTCTGCTTGTGCAGAGGTGCTCCTTTCACACCTATTATATCGGAAAAATTATGACGATAGCACCTAATAAGTTCGTCTCTGTAGAGTACGAACTCTATGTCGGCGACGAGAACGAACGTGTCCTGATGGAGCAGACGACTCCTGACCGCCCCCTAGAGTATATCCAGGGAATGGGCATGATGCTCCCCGAGTTTGAGAAGAAGCTCTTCGGCCTAAAGGCTGGGGACAAGTTTGACTTTGTCCTCAAGTGCGACGAAGCTTACGGTCAGCCCGTAGACGAAGCGATCCAGGAGCTTCCCCGTGAGATCTTCGTGGATGGAGAAGGCAAGCTCGATGCTCTGGTCGTCGAGGGCGCTACGCTACCTCTTCACACGCCCGACGGGCAGATCGTCCGTGGTAGCGTCGTAGAGATCAAGGAGGAGGTCGTCGTCATGGACTTCAATCATCCTCTGGCAGGTGAAGATCTTCACTTCATCGGCTCGGTCAAGGATGTACATGATGCTACGCCCGAGGAGATCGAGCAGTTCTTCGGCGGTCACGATGGTTGTGGCTGCGGCTGTGGCGAGGATCATGAGCACGAGCACGAAGGCTGCTGTGGTGGTGGCTGCAGTTGCCACTAATCGGTAGATATATCAGGGCACGGATGCCACTAGGCTTGTAGAGTCTAGGGCATCCGTGCCTTTCTTTCTTTAGAGGCAATGAATACCTTCGGACGACAGCTACGCTTGACGACCTTCGGCGAGTCCCATGGTCCCGCCCTCGGAGGTGTACTGGATGGACTTCCCTCGGGGCTGGTGATCGACCTTGAGGCTATTGAGCTAGCGCTCTCCCATCGACGGGGGAGCGAGAGTCGCCTCACTACGCCCCGCCGAGAGCCCGACCACGTGCGCATCCTCTCGGGGATCTATGAGGGAAGGACGACGGGTACCCCGCTGGCCTTCCTCGTGGAGAACGAGGACGTACGAAGCGGGGACTACGCTCGGCTTGCCGACATCTACCGTCCTGGTCATGCCGACTTCACCTACGAGGCGAAGTACGGGCTCCGAGACCCACGGGGGGGAGGCAGAGCTTCTGCCCGAGAGACGGTAGTGCGTGTCATCGCTGGGGCTATCGCTATGCAGTGGCTCACGGCGCAGGGGGTGCGTGTCTATGCGTACCTCTCCCGTGTCGGAGGTGTCACCCTCAGCGACGAAGGCTGGACAGCGGTAGAACTCTCCGAGCAGGAGCAGGCTCGCCTAGACGGGCGCTACAGTCACATCGTCCCCACACTGGACGAGGAGACGGCCGAGAAGATGGCTCGTGAAGTCTCCGAAGCACGTGAGGCTAAGGACAGCGTGGGAGGCGTGATCTCCTGCCGTGTCTATGGTCTTCCCGCAGGACTAGGCGAACCGCTCTACGACAAGCTCACCAGTCGCCTTGCCTCGGCGATGCTTGGGATCAATGCAGCCCGGGGCTTCGAGTTAGGCGAAGGCTTTGCCCTAGCTTCGATGCGGGGATCGGTAGCGAACGACCCCTTCCACCTCAATGCTGAGGGGAGGGTAGCACAGGTGACCAACCGAGGTGGCGGCACGCTCGGCGGGATCACGACAGGCGCACCGCTTACCTTCCGTGTAGCCTTCAAGCCCACCTCGTCTATAGGTCTCCCTCAGGAGACTGTGCGCCGTGATGGCGAGGCGGTGCGCCTCGAGATCACCGGCAGGCATGACCCCTGCCTCGCCCTACGTGCCGTGCCTGTCGTCGAGGCGATGGCAGCACTCACCCTAATGGATTTTTACCTCCTCCACGCTCGGAGCACCCAGCGTCAGGGAGGAGAGGACTAGATACGATGGCTAGCTTAGCAGCAAAGGAAAGCATCAGCGGTACCATAGTGACCTACATAGGGGTTGGGATAGGCTTCCTGACCACCTTCTTCATATTAGCCAAGTTCCTTACCCCCGAAGAGATCGGCCTGACACGCCTCTTGCCCGAGCTGGCTACCCAGCTCGCTGGGCTGGGGATGCTAGGGATGACCTATTCGATCAGTCGCTACTTCCCCTTCTTCAGGGACACGGAGTCGAACCCCTACCGAGCAGAGGATGGACCTAACCACGGCTTCCTCTACTACGTGCTGGTCGTCGGTGCTGTCGGGACGGCAGTGATGACGCTCCTCTATGTCCTCTGCCAGGGGCCACTGATGGCGCTCTACAGTAAGAATAGCCCCCTGCTAGCGGACTTCTACTATGCCGTCATCCCGCTCACCCTCTTCACGATGGGCTGGACGATCTTCGAGCTCTACACCTACCAGCTCCTCCGGGTGGCCGTGCCCAAGGGGATCAAGGAGGTACTACTGCGTGTCCTCCAGCTCGCCGTCTACCTGCTCTATGCCTTTGGGTATATTGACTTCACGACGATGGTATGGGGCTTCATCGGGAGCTTCGGGATCTGCATGCTCGCTAGCGGTGTCTACCTCGGGCGGATCACACCGCTCTCCCTTCGCCACAACCCCGACTACGTCTCTACCTCTATGCGTAGAGGCTTCTACCGATATACGGCGCTCTACACCCTGACCTCCGTCGGTATCACGCTGGCGGGACGCATGGATCTTTTCATGGTCGCCTTCATAGACCGGGGGGGACTCTCCTCTGCTGGCGTCTACACGATGGCCTTCTATATGGTATCGATCATAGAGATACCGATGCGAGCGATCCTCAATGTCGCTGCCCCCAAGATAGCCGAGGCGGCGAAGGACGGGGACACTAAGCGGGTGGAAGCTGTCTATAGGCTCGTCGCCTTCTACCAGCTCCTGTCAGGACTCCTGATCTTCGCTATGATCTGGGTGAATATCGACAATATCTTCGGCATCATGCCCAACGGGGATCAGTTCTCTGGGGGCAAGTGGGTCTTCTTCTTCCTTGGCCTTGCTAAGCTGGTGGAGCTGACCTTGACCTGCAGTCATACCGTCGTGAGCACATCACGCTACTACCACTGGAATGTCTACTATACCGTCAGTGTGCTCCTCATGTCGTTCCTCTCGACGCTCTTCCTCATCCCCGAGTATGGCACGATGGGGGCGGCAATAGCGATGCTCCTGACGAACATCGTGAGCTACGGACTCCAGCAACTACTGCTGAGTGTGAAGATGCACGTCAGCCCCTTCACTCGGCGCATGCTTCTGCTCCTGCCCATTGCCTTGGTGGCCTGGGCAGCGGACACGCTTCTTCCCGTCCTGCCCTCGGTATGGCTCGACCTCTTCGTCCGCTCTGCCGTCGTAGGGCTGGTACTGCTCCTCGTCCTCCTTGCCCTCAGGATCACGCCCGAACTGATGGAGATGCTGGAGGGGAAGCTCCCCGCCCGCTTCCGTCGCTAATCACCGCTCTCCCCGATGCCTCATCCGACGAAGCTCCCTCACCGAGGACAAGCGCCCCTCAAGGTCCTCCTCCTCTGCACCGCTGACCAAGGTGGCGGGGCGGCGGAGGCCTGTCGGCGCTTGCTCGACGCCCTCGGCGCTATCGGTGTGGAGGCTCGTCTCTTGGTGCTCCACAAGGGGACGGACGACGCTCGTATCGACTCCGTAGCCCGTACGCCTCTCGGGCGTCTCTGGGGACGCCTCGCCTTCGTAGGCGAGCGTCTAGAGATCTATCTACGCAATGGACGGGACAGGAGCCGCCTCTTCCGTGTCTCGACGGCACGCCTAGGCTTCGACCTGAGCGAGCACCCTTGGGTTAGGGAGGCAGACGTACTACATCTCCACTGGATCAATCAGGGCCTCCTCTCCCTCACGGCTCTTCGTCGCCTCTCGAAGCTGGGCAAACCGATCTTCTCCACCCTGCATGACCTCTGGGCGGCAACGGGCATCTGTCACCTGCCTCTAGAGTTCTCTCCTGAGGGCTCTAGCCTCTGTCCTCGCTATGAGGTGGGCTGTGGCCTCTGTCCCCTCCTCGGTGGGAAGAAGCAGGAAGATCTCTCACGCTCGGTCTGGAGGCAGAAGGCCTTCCTCGCTGAGCCCCCCTTCAGCTATATCGCTGTGAGTCGCTCGGAAGCTCGCCTCTTCGAGCGAAGCCCCCTCATGCGCTCCTACGGTGCTCCCTCGGTCCTACCGAACCCGATCGACCTCAGCCTCTTCTCGCCTGAGACGGTCGAAGGCATGCCGATACCCGACTGGTGGCAGGAGGGGCGCATCTACCTGACTCTAGTTGCTGCTCGGCTGGACGACGACGTCAAGGGGCCTCACCTCCTCATGGCGATCGCTCGGGAGCTACAGGAGCGCTACCCCGAGCTAGCCTCGAGGATCACCCTCGTACTGGTAGGTGCGATCCGTCGGGAGGGCTACTTCTATGAACTTGCCCTGCCCTATATAGCGCTGGGGAGCGTGCGGGATCACCGCCAGCTCGCTCGTATCTATGCCCTCTCTCGGGCGCTCCTGTCGACGAGCATCTATGAGACCTTCGGCCAGACGCTTGTCGAAGCGCTTGCCGTCGGCACGCCAGTAGTGAGCTTCCGCTGTGGTGGCCCTGAGGACATCATCCTGGACGGCACTAATGGCTACCTCGTCCCGGCCTTTGAGACGGCGACCTATGCCGACCGCCTCGCCCAGCTCCTCACTACGGAGGCCAAGGCGGGAGAAGCCTTCTCTCCCGAAATCTGCCGAAGGAGCGCCGAGCGCTTCGGAGCAGAGGCCGTCGCTCGGGAGCTCTACGAGCGCTACCAAGCTAGCCTTACCGCTCCCTCCTCCCGCTCCTAACCCCTCCCTCACCCCCATATCTCTCGTCGCTATGCTCCCACGCATCACGATCATCACGATCTGCTACAACGCTGCCTCCACCATCTCCCGTACGCTTCGGAGCGTACAGGCGCAGACTTATCCCCATCTGGAGTACCTTGTCATCGACGGCGCCTCCCGTGACACTACCCTCGAGCTCGTGGAGGAGCTCGCTCCTCGGGCTCAGGTCTACAGCGAGCCCGATCGAGGTATCTATGATGCGATGAACAAGGGCCTAGCTCGCGCTGCGGGGGACTATGTCTGGTACGTCAATGCTGGCGATGCTCTGGCCAAGGCCACTACGGTGGAGGACCTCGTCCGTGCTACCTGCTCGGGGGGACATCTCCCCGACGTGCTCTACGGAGATACCCGCCTGATCGATGCCGAGGATCGCGACTTGGGCTTGCGTCGTCTTCGCCCGCCTCATCGCCTCGACTGGAAGAGCTTCCGGGAGGGCATGCTCGTCTGTCATCAGGCCTTCGTAGCCAAGCGGAGTATAGCGCCCACATACGATCTCTCCTATCGCTTCTCCGCTGATGTCGACTGGTGCATACGCGTGCTACGGGAGGCTAAGGACACCGCCTTCTACCCCGAGGTTATCGCCCTCTACCTCAACGAAGGCACGACGACGGCTAACCATCGGGCATCCCTGCTGGAGCGCTTCCATGTGATGCGTCGCCACTATGGACTCCTCCCTACACTCTATCAGCATCTTCGCTTCCTCGTGGTGAGGAAGCGCTAAGCGTCCGCTCAGCGCCTCACCTTCAGCGCCTCACTAGAGGCAGCAGTAGTGCCTCCTGAGAGGCGCTACTGGTACCGCCCTCCTGGCACTACTGCTACCTCCTAGGTAGTGAGCGTAGTACTCGGAGGGCGCTTTGCTTTTTCCCCCTCCGCCCTCGCCTAGAAGCGCTCCAGAGCCCTACTCAGGGGAAGTGGAGTAAATGAAGTATCTTTGTGTAGAAGACGAGGGGAGGCTCCCCTTGCCCAGGAAACTGGTGATATTAGATCCGATCACTTATAGCTATGGCACTGTTTGATAAGTTTACGAAGAAGAACAACACATCCCTTGTACCCTCGTCCGTACTACCTACCATCCTCGAAGCTCTTGCTCAGGAAGGCTACCGCCCCGAGCGGGATAAGGATGTACGCATCGTATATAAGAACGAAGGCATCTACTGCTGCTTCTACTATCGGGAGGACGACCCTGAGTTCCTCATGGTACGAGCCACCTTCGAGCGTGCTGCCTTCGAGGACGTCCACGAGTCGTACCTGTACAGGGCTTGCTCGATGACGGACTTCGACCAGAAGGTCAGCAAGGCTTATATCGACGAGGATGGCGATGTCGTCTTCTCCGTCGAAGCCTTCATCATGGAGGGCACGCCCCTGGGTCGTCTTGCCCTACGTATGAGTGATGCTCTGGCCTCGACCGTCGCCTTCTTCCATCGTACACTCAAGCAACTCACCGAGGGGCAAGGCTCAGGTGTCGGAGGCTCTGACGCTAATGCCTCCCAGCTCCCACCCTCGGGTAGCCTGCCCAGCTAAGAGGTTTCCCCTCAAGGAATATTCCCCTATCGTCGCCCTCCCTTCTCCCAGCATGGTACTTTGCTACCAGCCTTGGAGAAGGG